>OMBA01000839.1_pt1 | contig 13324 bp, 8 predicted proteins | sample 1673441 | NCBI WGS metagenome assembly OMBA01 (sample SAMEA103958111, study PRJEB25191) | human gut metagenome | biome: human-associated habitat [ENVO:00009003]; feature: intestine environment [ENVO:2100002]; material: feces | place: Germany | collected 2013/2015
GAGGGTGTGGCTGGGACGGTTCGTCCCAGCCGCCTATCGGGAGTAACACTGAGTGACCTCGATGTCCGCTACTATACCGTCAACGATGCCGGACAGATCGACCGGCTCATCCTGAACGATGTGACCGGCGACCTGTGGGAGTATGCCGCGCTGGATTCCGTCCGCCGCCTGACGGACGAAGCCGCTAAGAAGATCGACAAGAAGATCAGCGAGAAGGCGCAGGACGCCGCAAAGGAGGCCGCAGGCCTCCCCACGACGACAACGACCACCACCACGGTGAAGAAGACTGACGAGGAGACCTTTCAGGACGTGAAGAACATTCTGGTACCCAGCACCAGCGATGTGCTCTACGGCCTCATCGACGGCAGCATCGTCAGCTCTACCTGGAACACCCTCACCGGCAAGACGGACCAGCTCTTCAGCTATGTGCTCCGCCGCACCGGCGACAGTGTGGGCGGCACGCTGGGCGATTTCCTCAACTATCTGGGTGAGGGCGCCACCTACGTCTGCTACACCGGCGGCAAGCAGGTGGCCTACAGCACCGCCACCAAGTACCCCGTTATCGCAGGCGGCATCGCCATCGGCCGCTCTGCTGATGGCAAGGCCATCAACCGGATGCTCCAGCTCTCGCCGGTGGTCATCGACAGGCTGGGCGCGGCTTCGGTCATGAGCGGGGACAAGCGGTATGAGACCGCCGACGATATGCAGGTCTATCTGTGGTCGAACGGCCAGTATTTCGCCACCTCGCTGCCCAAGGTCAACACCGAGGACTACAAGCTCATCGGCTGGTACGACAACTTTGGCTGCGCAGGCGGAAAGAAGATCCGCATCCTCGTGGCCGTCAAGACGAACTGAGATCTTCCCTGAAAGAACAAAGCAGCAGCCTCACCGAACGCAGAGTGAGGCTGCTGCTTTTGTGTTTAGCTGTTGGACTGGGGGACAAGATGGATGAGGGCCGCGCCGTCCTGCATATTGACCCGGACGACAGAACAGCTGGAATTGCTGCGGCTCGAGACGTTCAGCTTGGTCTCGGTGCCATCGGAGCCGACGAGATAGAGGTCATAGCCCTTGACCGCGTCGTTGGGGACCCGGACGTCGGCGGTGGTGCCGGTCATCGCGCCGTTCCCGTTGATGCAGGCCACCGTCATGACGCGCTGGCCGTTGTCCAGCGTGCCGGTGTAGACGCGGGTGCCGTAGAAGTTGGAGCTGGCGCTGGTCAGCTCAGTCAGGGCCGTACTGCCGTTGACCTCGCCGCCCTCGGCGCAGATGGTATAGAAGCTGGTGGAGCCGTCTGCATTTTTGAAGCGGGCGAGAATCTCTGCATTCGAGTGGTCATCATCGCCGCAGGTGCTGGTCTGGTGGCCGAGGACAGCAGCACCCGCCGTGACGGGAGTCGCCGCGAAGCTGGAGACCGCGCTGCCGGTGATGACGCAGGCGGACAGGGTGAGCATGGCGAGGGTTTTCGTGGAGGTCTTCATAATGTGATCCTTTCTTTCCCGTGAGGGAACGATAGATTTCTTGCTGCAAGACAGGGAGCGCCCGGCGGGACGCTTCCGGTCGACGCTTCATAGTATACCGGCCATTTCTTAGAAAATGCCCGAAAGAGTGTTTAAGATGTCCTTAATGGCGGTGAAGGTTTTGTGAGGCGCCGTCCTGCATCCCCGTCGATGTCTATAGTATAGTCTGCGGTACATCGCCGGACAACGAGCAAAAAGACCCCATTGTATAAATTTTTTACAGGGGAGCGAGGATGTCAAAAGTTTTGGCAAAAGGGCAGAGTTGTATGAAATGCGTCCGGGACGCGGCAGAAAAAGGGCCTTCCCATTTGCCACCGGCCCGGTTTCGTGTTACAATAAAAACCAGAGAAATTGCGGAAAAAGGAGGTGCGGCAATGATACGCATCGCTCTTGTGGAGGACGAGGCAGAGGTGCGGGCGCAGCTGCAAGGCTATGTGCAGCGGCACACCCGGCAGTATGGTACCGAATTTGCTGTGACGGAGTTTGCCGACGGGATGGAGCTGCTGGATGATTACCGCCCGGTGTACGATGTCCTGTTTCTGGACGTGGAGATGAAGCATCTGGACGGGATGGAGACGGCCCGGCGGGTGCGGGAGCTGGACAAGGACGTCATCATCATCTTCATCACCAACATGGCCCAGTACGCCATCCGGGGCTACGCGGTGGACGCGCTGGACTATGTGCTCAAACCGGTGCCCTACTTTGCCTTTTCGCAGCAGCTCCGGAAGGTGGAGGAGCAGCTGCGCCGCCGGGTGCGGCACTATCTGGCCCTGCCGGTGGAGGGCGGGCTTCGGCGGCTGGACTCCTCCCTCATCTATTATCTGGAAAGCGAGGGCCACCGCGTCCACTTCTACACCGAGGAGGGGGACTTCGCGGCGGCGGGCACCCTGAAAGCCTTCGAGGAGAAGCTGGCTGAGCGGCCCTTTGCCCGCTGCAACAGCGGCTACCTCGTCAATCTGGCGCAGGTGAAGGGGGTGCAGCAGGGGATGGTGCAGGTAGGACCTTATGAATTGCAGCTGAGCCGGCCCCGGCGGAAAGCCTTCCTCACGGCGCTGGCCGACCACATCGGAGGTGGAGGCGCATGACGGCGCTGCCCAATATCCCGCGCCTCTACACGGCGCTGGCCGAGTGTCTGGCCGTGGGCATCTACGCCCTGCCGCTGGGCCTCCGCTTCGGTCTAAAAGCCACCCTCGCCGTCAGCGCGGCGTGGGCGCTGGCCCTCTGCGCTTTTTTGCAGGCCACGGGCAGCGTCCCGCTGGCGTGGTGGATCCCCTGCATGGCGGCGGCGGTGGCGATGCAGTACCTTTACCTCTGGCTCACCCGCACTATCTCGCTGCTGGAGGCCGGGTATGTCTGCGCCCGGGCCTTTGTTCTGGCCGAGCTGGCCGCCAGCGCCGAGTGGCAGCTGCACTGTTTCCTCTGGCCCCAGCGCAGCGGGGCCGATGGCCTGTCGCTGGCGCTGCTGGCGGTGGTCTACAGCGGGGTCTTTGGCTGCATCTGGCTGCTGGAGCACAAGCACGCCAGCCCCAAGGGCCGCATCGTCATCAGCGGAAAAGCGGCCCTCGTGGCCGTCGTCATGGCGGCGATGGTCTTCGCGGTGAGCAACCTGCTCTTCTTGGGCGACCGCGAGGTGGACATGAGCGTCTACTACATCCGCACGCTGGTGGACATCTGCGGCGTCCTCATCCTGACCGTCCAGCACGAGCAGCTGCGGGAGGCGGCCCTCCACAGCGAGCTTGCGGCGATGGACGAGGTGCTCCACCGCCAGTATGAGCAGTACAAGCGGAGCAAAGAGGGCATCCGGCTCATCAACAGCCGCTACCATGAGTTGAAAATTCAGATCGCAGACATCCGTGCCGAGCGCGACCGGGCCAAGCAGGACGCCGCGCTGGCCCGGATGGAAAGCGGCATCCGCCGGTATGAGGCCGAGAACAAGACCGGCAATCCGGTGCTGGACACCCTGCTCACCGCAAAGAGCATGGACTGCCAGCAGCGGGGCATCAACATGACCAGCGTGGCCGATGGCAGCAAGCTGGGGTTCCTGACGACCCGTGAGCTGTGCACCCTCGTGGGCGCGCCGCTGGACAACGCCATCGAGTGCGTCACGGCAGAGCCGGACCCCGAAAAGCGGCTGCTGCGGGTGGCCGTCTATGACCAGAGCGGCTGTGTGATGCTCCGCTTCGAGAATTACTGCGCCCAGCCCGTGGAACTGGGCGCAGACGGCCTGCCCCGCCACAACACCCACGGCGGCTACGACCTGCGGGGCGTGCAGGCGGCAGCGCAGGACCACGACGGCACTATGACCCTTCATTGGGCCGACGGCTGGTTCACGCTGCGGATCCTGCTGCCGATCCCGGAATAAAGAAAAACCTCTCCGGCATTGCTTCGCAATGACGGAGAGGTTTTTCTGTTTTGCACAATAAAGCCGGGCCTGTATTTGTGGATAAGCACAATAAAATCTGAAACCAAAATGAAACTTCTGCAAAATATGCCTCGGAAATGACAGGTTGTGAAAATCTTTGTAAATTTTCATTGAATTCCTTTATAATGGATGCCGACAGTCCGGGAGCTGTGCCCGGGAAATATGAATTCAGAATAAGGAGGAAGAATTATGTTGTCCGTCAATATGGATGATGTAATGCAGGTGGTTTCCAACATCCAGAACTACCTGATCGCCTTCGGCGTCGTGGTCGTGGTCGCACTCGTTGCGATGTTTGCGGCCAAGAAGCTGCCGAAAGCCAAGAAGAAGATGGTCCGTGCGCAGTCTGGTGTCGCCATTCTGCTGGCACTGGTCATCGTTGTCAACCTCATCTGCATCGGCCCCATGTCCACCATGCTGGATCTGGTCTCCGGTGAAGGCTCCATCAGCGAGGAGACCTCCGCAGAGGCGACCGAGCTGGTGAACGAGATCACGCAGGAGGGCATCGTTCTGGCACAGAACGATGACAACATCCTGCCTGTGGCCTCCGGTTCCAAGCTGAACGTCTTTGGCTGGGCCTCCACCAGCCCCTGCTACGGCGGCACCGGCTCCGGCGCACTGAACGACGCTTATCCCGTCACCGACCTGCTGACTGGCCTGCACGATGCGGGCATCGAGACCAACGACGAGCTGAGCAAGTTCTACACCGACTACTGCGCTACCCGTCCCAGCGTCGGCATGGCACAGCAGGACTGGACCCTGCCCGAGCCGAACGTCAGCCTGTACACCGACGAGATGATGGCAAACGCCAAGGCATATTCTGACACCGCTATGGTCGTCATCACCCGCGTCGGCGGCGAGGGCGCAGACCTTCCCACCGATATGTCTGCTGTCGTGGACGGCAGCTGGGTCCGCCGTGTGGCAGATTACCGTGGTTCTCAGCGCGGCGCCGGCTACTACAACGGCACTTACGATGACACCCTGAACGAGGGCAATGACTGGGATAAGGGCGACCACTTCCTGCAGCTGTCCAACCGCGAGGAAGAGCTGATCGATCTGGTCACTTCCAACTTCGACAACGTCATCGTCGTCTACAACGGCGCAAACGCATTTGAGATGGGCTGGGTCAAGGATTACCCCCAGATCAAGGGCGTTCTGCTCTGCCCCGGCACCGGCCAGTCCGGCTTTGAGGGCTTTGGCCGCGTGGTCGCCGGTGAGGTCAACCCCTCCGGCCGCACCGCAGATACCTATGTCACCGACCTGACCGCCTCTCCGTGGTGGAACAACTTCGGCGACTTCAAGTACACCAACGCTTCCGAGTTCAACTCCAATGCAAGTATGTTCGACCCCGAGGGCACCTCTCCCTCCTTCGTCAACTACGTCGAGGGCATCTACGTCGGCTACAAGTTCTATGAGACGGCTGCCGATGAGGGCCTCATCGACTACGACAAGGAAGTGGTCTATCCCTTCGGCTACGGCCTGAGCTACACCACCTTCACCCAGAAGATGAGCGACATCACCAATGATGGCGCAGACCTGAAGTTCTCCGTCACCGTCACCAACACCGGCTCTGTTGCCGGCAAGGATGTTGTCGAGATCTACAGCGATCCTCCGTATACCAACGGCGGCATCGAGAAGGCCTCCGCAAACCTGCTGGACTTCGCCAAGACCGACGAGCTGGCTCCCGGCGAGAGCGAGACCATCGACTTCACCATCCCGGTGGAGGAGCTGGCTTCCTACGATTACCAGAACAACGGCTGCTATGTGCTGGAGGCTGGCGATTACATCATCAGCACCAACTCAGACTCCCACACCGCTCTGGATTCCAAGACCTGCACCTTCGCTTCGGACATCGTCTACAACGAGTCCAACAAGCGCGAGAGCGATGAGGTCGTGGCCACCAACCAGTTCGATTTCGCTGAGGGCGAGATCACCTATCTGTCCCGTGCAGACGGCTTCGCAAACTACGATGAGGCCACTGCCGCTCCTGCTGATTACAACATGAGCGATGAGGTCAAGGCTGTCTTCGAGAACTGCTTCACCTACACCGAGTCCGGCTACGAGAAGGACGAGGACCCCAACGCAGAGGACATTACCACCGGCGCAAAGAACGGCCTCAAGCTGGCTGACCTGCGCGGCGTGGACTACAATGATTCCAAGTGGGATGACCTGCTGGATGAGATGAGCATCGACGACCTGCAGCAGACCATCGGCTTCGGCGGCTATCAGACCGCAGCGGTGGACAGCGTCGGCAAGGTGCGCACCAACGACTGCGATGGCCCCGCCTCCATCAACAACAACTTCACCGGCGTCGGCTCGGTCGGCTTCCCGGCTGCTACCCTCATCGGCATGACCTGGAGCAAGGATCTGGCCCATGACTTCGGCGACAGCATCGGCAAGATGGCCAACGAGATGAACACGTCCGGCTGGTATGGCCCGGCAATGAACATCCACCGCACCGCTTTTGCAGGCCGTAACTTCGAGTACTACTCGGAGGACGGTGTCCTGTCCGGTGCTATGGCCGCAAACGCCATCGCAGGCGCACAGGAGCACGGCGTCTACGCTTACATGAAGCACTTCGCCCTGAACGATCAGGAAGGCAACCGTACTTCTATGCTGGCTACCTGGTCCAACGAGCAGGCTATCCGCGAGATCTACCTCAAGCCCTTCGAGATGTCTGTCAAGGATGCTGACTGCCACGCTGTCATGTCTTCCTTCAACTACATCGGCAGCCGCTGGGCTGGCGGCTGCAAGGAGCTGCTGCAGAACGTCCTGCGCGGTGAGTGGGGCTTCCTCGGCTTCGTCGAGACCGACTACTTCGGCGTCTACGGCTACATGACCGCCGATCAGGCTGTCCGCAACGGCGGCGACCTGATGCTCTGCACCACGGGCAACGATTACAACAACGTGACCGTCCTGACCAACAGCAGCAAGCAGGCAATGCGCACCTCTGCCAAGAACATCCTCTACACCGTGGTCAACAGCCGCGCTTACGATGAGGAGAACCTGAACCCCGGTATGGCAAAGTGGAAGATCGTCCTGATCGGTGCAGACGTCGTCGCCGCACTGCTCATCGTGGGTCTGGAGTACACCGCCATCAAGAACTACAAAAAGCGCAAGGAAGAGGAAGAAGTCTAAGACGTAAGCACTCTCCGTGCAGCACCTGAACAAAACTGATGGCAAAGGCCCGCTGCAGCGAACAGCGGGCCTTTGCCCCGCTCAGGGATCAATGAGGAAAATGCGATGAAGCACACTGACATCATCCGGAAACTGAACCTAGAACAGAAATGTGCCCTGCTCTCGGGCGAGACGGTCTTCACCACCCGTGCCCTGCCCGGCAAGGGCATCCCGTCCATCACCCTGTCCGACGGCCCCAACGGCGTCCGCAAGCAGGCGGGGGCGGCCGACCATCTGGGCCTGAACCCCAGCGTCCCGGCCACCTGCTTCCCGACCTCCTCCGCCACGGCGTGCAGCTGGGACGAGGCCCTCGGCGAGGCCGTGGGCGAGGCGATGGGCGAGGAGGCCGCCGCACAGGAGGTGGCTGTCCTCCTCGGCCCCGGCCTGAACATCCAGCGCAGCCCCCTCTGCGGCCGTGACTTCGAGTATTTTTCGGAGGACCCCATCCTTGCGGGCAAAATGGCTGCGGCCTATGTGCGGGGCATCCAGAAAAAAGGCATCGCGGCCTGCCCCAAGCACTTCGCGGTCAACAGTCAGGAGCTGCGCCGGATGGCCTCCGACTCGGTGGTGGACGAGCGCACCCTGCGGGAGCTGTACCTGACCGGCTTCGAGATCGTGGTCAAGGAGGCCCGGCCCAAGACCATCATGACCTCCTACAACCTCATCAACGGCACCTACGCCAACGAGAACGCCCATCTCCTGCAGGACATCCTGCGGAAGGACTGGGGCTTCGACGGGGCGGTCGTCACCGACTGGGGCGGCTCCAACGACCACGCCCTCGGCGTGAAGAACGGCTCCACCCTCGAGATGCCCTGCCCCGGCGGCGACTCCATCCGGGAGCTGATGAAGGCCGTACAGGACGGCAAAATTTCCGAGGCCGACGTGGACGCCCGCCTCGACGAGATGCTGGAACTGGTGCTCTCCACCCACGCTGCGGTGGAAAAAGCGCCCCGCACCTTCGACGCGGCCGCGCACCATAAGCTTGCCCGCCGCGCGGCCGCAGAGAGCATCGTCCTGCTCCGGAACGAGGGCGGCATCCTGCCGCTCAAGCCCAATGAGAAGCTGGCCGTCATTGGCGACTTTGCCGAGACGCCCCGCTATCAGGGCGCAGGCTCCAGCGCCGTCAATGCGCTTCAGGTAGATGCTCTGCTGGACTGCATCAAAGCCGGCGACAGCGGCATCTCCTTCGTGGGCTACGCCTCCGGCTTCGACCGTCAGGGAGCCGCAGACCCCAAAAAGCAGGAGGAGGCCGTCTCCCTCGCAAAGCAGGCCGACACCGTCCTGCTCTGCCTCGGCCTCGATGAGTTGCGAGAGAGCGAAGGCCTTGACCGCTCTGACATGAAGCTGGCCGAGAACCAGCAGCAGCTTCTGGACGCAGTGGCCGCCGTCAACCCGAATGTCGTCGTCCTGCTGAGCGCCGGTGCGCCGGTGGAGACCCCGTGGGTGGGCCGGTGCAAGGCACTGGTCTACGGCGCACTGGGCGGACAGGCGGGTGCCGGTGCGGCAGCGGACATCCTCACCGGGAAGCTCTGCCCCTGCGGCAAGCTGTCCCAGACGTGGGCAAAGGCCCACGACGACACCCCCGCCAAGGCAAACTTCGGCGGCGAGGGCCGGAACGTGGAGTACCGCGAGGGCCTGTATGTGGGCTACCGGTACTATCAGACCGCCGGTGTGCCGGTGGCGTTCCCCTTCGGCTACGGCCTGAGCTACACCACCTTCGAGTACAGTGATTTGAAGGCAGACGAGAAGGGTGTGACCCTCACCGTCACCAACATCGGCAGCTGTGCCGGTGCCGAGATCGTCCAGCTCTACGTCGCAAAGCAGGACGCAAAAGTCTTCCGCCCGGCGCAGGAGCTGAAGGGCTTTGCAAAGGTCTCTCTCGCTCCCGGCGAGAGCAAGACCGTGGCCATCGCGCTGGACGATAAGGCGTTCCGCTACTGGAACGTCAAGACCAACGCATGGGAGGTCGAGGGCGGCATCTACCAGCTCCGGGTGGGCGCGTCCAGCGTGGATATCCGCCTGACGGCAGACATCACCGTCAAGGGAACCAACGCCCCCGACCCCTACGCGGGCCTGAGCCTGACCCACTACGTCTCCGGTCAGATCACCTATGTGACCGACGCCGAGTTCGAGGCTCTGCTGGGCCATCCCATCCCGGAGGACGTCGTCCGCATCGACCGGAACATGACGCTGGGCGAGATGGACCATGGCCGCAGCCCGCTGGGCTGGCTGGCCCAGAAGGTGCTGCGCAGCCGTCTCGACGCCAGCTTTGCAAAGGGCAAGCCCGACCTGAACACCGTCTTCCAGTACAATATGCCCCTCCGTGCGCTGGCCAAGATGACCAACGGCATGGTCAGCATGGGGATGGTGGACGGCCTCGTCTGGGAGCTGAAGGGCTTCTGGCTGGTGGGCATCGTCCGGGTCATCTACGAATTTATCAAGAACGCCATCCTGAACGCCCAGCTGAAAAAGCGGCTGCGTCAGGGCTGAGAAGGAGGAACGACCGTGAATTTCTGGAATACCTTTGCCCAAAAGCATCCGGCTGCGGCCAAATGGGTGCGGGAGGGCGGACTGTTCGTTATCGTGTCCAACCTCATCACCGTGTTCAAGTACCTGCTGCTGCAATTTCTGCCCAAAGCGTTTGCCGGTCTGCCGGTGGTGGACTTCGGCTGGCCGGGCATCGACATCACCCTGTTCGGCGAGACCTTCAAGTGGAATATCCTCGGCTACGACGCCGCCCACGGCGGCCTGCCCTACTTCTGCGCCTACATGGTGGCCATGATCATCGGCGAGTGTATCAATTTCCCCATCCAGCGCAGCCTCGTCTTCCGCAGCAAGGGCAATCTGGCAAAACAGATCGGCTGGTACCTGCTGGCCTTCTGTCTCATCACCTGTATCGTCAACTCCATCAACTGCATCTGGGTGGCGGTGGCCGGTCTGCTGGTGCCCGACTTCATCTACAACATCGGCACCACCGTGCTCAACGGCGGCATCTCGATGGTGATCTTCTTCTTCGTGAACAAGATCATCTTCCCCGAGGGCGAGGCCGCAAAATAAGCTGACATCTTCTCTATTTTCATCATTTTCTTCATCCAAACCAATAGGCCGTCCCCTGAAAAGGGGGCGGCCTGTTGGCATATTGAGCGATTTTGGACGCTGGAAAAGACGAATTTTCGGTCATAGGGGAAGAATCTGTCGGAGAGGGTTGCACTTTGCTGCTTTAGTGTGGTAAAATCGTGCCACGCTTTTATAGAGAAAGCAGCAAAGGGGGAAATGTATATGAGTGAGATCTGTATCATCGTCACCATCATCGTCTATCTTGCGGCCATGCTGCTGGTGGGCTTCGCCTACAGCAAGACCAACAACGACAGCGCCGACTTCTACCTCGGCGGGCGGAAGATGGGCCCGCTGGTCACGGCCATGAGCGCTGAGGCCAGCGATATGTCCAGCTGGCTTCTGATGGGTATGCCGGGTCTGGCCTACCTGAGCGGCATCGCCTCGCCGGGCTGGACGGCCATCGGCCTTGCGCTGGGCACATGGCTCAACTGGCTCATCGTGGCCCGGCGTCTGCGCCGCTACTCGGCCAACCTCGACGCCATCACCGTGCCGCAGTTCTTGTCGCTCCGCTTCCATGACCAGCGCAACCTGCTGAACGCTCTGGGCGCGGTCATCATCATCGTCTTTTTCGTGCCCTACACGGCTTCGGGCTTTGCGGCCTGCGGCAAGCTGTTCCACAGCCTTTTCGGGGTGGACTACATGGCAGCCATGCTGGTGTCGGCCCTCGTCATCGTGGGCTATACCATTCTGGGCGGCTTCCGGGCCGTCACCACCACCGACCTCATCCAGTCGGTGGTCATGTCGCTGGCCCTCGTGGCGGTTCTGGGCTATGGCATCGTCGTGGCCGGAGGCTGGGGCGCTGTGGTGGAGAACGCCCAGAGCCTTTCCGGCTACCTGACCATGACCGCCAGCCACGACGCCGTGACCGGCGGAGCAACGTCCTACAGCCTGCTGGACATCGTCTCCACGATGGCGTGGGGCCTCGGCTACTTTGGAATGCCCCATATCCTGCTCCGCTTCATGGCCATCGAGGACGAGAAGAAGCTGGTGCTCAGCCGCCGCATTGCGACCGTCTGGGTGGTCATCGCCATGGCAGCGTCCATCCTCATCGGCATGGTGGGCCTCGGCATGACCAAGGCCGGTGCGCTGGAATTCCTCAGCGGCTCCACCAGTGAGACCCTCATCGTCCGCGTCGCCAGCCTCATCAGCCAGCACGGCGTACTGGCCGCAGTCCTCGCCGGACTCATCCTTGCAGGCATCCTGGCGGCTACGATGTCCACGGCGGACAGCCAGATGCTGGCCGCTGCGTCCAGCGTGTCCCAGAACATTTTGCAGGAGTTCGGCCACCTCAAACTGAGCGAGAAGCAGAGCCTCTTCGCAGCCCGCCTGACCATCATCTGCGTCAGCGTGGTGGGCGTGGTGCTGGCCCGCGACCCGGATTCCAGCGTTTTTGGCATCGTTAGCTTTGCATGGGCCGGTTTCGGCGGCTCCTTCGGCGCTGTCGTCCTCTGCGCCCTGTTCTGGAAGCGCTGCAACTGGCAGGGTGCACTGGCCGGGATGCTCTGCGGCGGCCTGATGGTCTTTGTGTGGAAGTACCTCATCAGCCCGCTGGGCGGCGTGTTCGGCATCTACGAGCTGCTGCCGGCCTTCCTGTTCTCGCTGGCAGCCTGCGTGGTGGTCAGCCTTGCCACCCCGGCTCCCGGTGCGGACATCGAGGCCGAATTTGAAGCAGCAAAATAAACGATAAAAATCAGCCCCGGAACAATGATGGTCGTTCCGGGGCTGATTTTTATCTCAGTTGAACAGCATGATGGTTATTTCCGCGCAGGGCACCAAAAATCCAAAGCCGAAGAAAAGCAGCAGTTCCAATATGACCCGCGTCAGGCGTAAAAACGGTGCATCCAGAAGGGTGCACGCTTCAAGGTAACGGTGATAGAAACCGCTCTGTTCAAAGCTGTTCCAGAGTTCCAGCATGAGAAATTCCATTCCGGCCAGAAGCGGAAAAACGACCCACGAGGACATCCAGCCATCGGCTTGTAAAGAACCATCGCTGAGGGAACGCCAGTGAACTGCAAGCGTTCCGTGGCAGGCGAATATGCCCCACAGTGCCAGGGCGATACTTAGCCGGAGCAGCGCAGCGCGGACCGAATGCCAGTCCACGGTATGCTGGCGGCGCAACATGGAAAAGAAATCCTCCAGAGGGACCGGTGCGGCAGGGGCGCCCTGACCGGGGTCATGGCAGTGCATCAGGTCCGCAAGAGACAGGCCCAGTGCGTCGGCCAGAGGTTCCAGCGTATTGATGTCCGGCAGACCGACGCCGCGTTCCCAGCGGCTGACGGCCTTGTCGGTCACATGCAGCTGTTCGGCCAGCTCGGCCTGGGTCAGGCCCTGCGCCCTGCGCACCCGGGCAAGAAAGGCACCGAACATTTTTGCGTCCATACAGATCACATCCTTTTCCACAGAATAGCAGACCTGTGTGGAAAACGCAACCGACGGAACGTTTACCCACGCTTTTGAAGGAGAATGAGCGGGCGTCCTGCAAGAATATCTTGACAAAAAGTTACGATGACACTATACTAAAAGCAAAGGAAGGGCGCTGGCTGCAGATTGGTCAGCTCCTTACCGGCATTATGTCAAAAAGATTGACCGCTCGGTTGGGGAACAGAGGCGGTCAATCTTTTTTGCTTTTGGAATAATGTTTTGCGCGCGGGCTGCCCCGAAAGACATCCCGCGAGATCATCCAGGTCACCTGAATGACACCAACGATCACTGTAGCCAGAAGGTTCAGTGCACTGAAAACAATATTCAAAACATCCATAATGGACTCCTCCTTTGGGTATCCTGTGTAACCATTTGTACCGTCCGGAGGATCACAAAAAATTGAACACCCCCGGACATCGGATGCCGGAGGAGCTTGACCACCTGTGCCTGCAGCACAGTGCCCTTCTTTTGGTAGAGTAACACAAAAGCATACGGATTGCAACCAAAAAGGACGTGCTCCCCTGCGGGAACACGTCCTTTGGTTTGCTTATGATTCAGGCGAGGTTCAGCTTACAGCTGAGGGCCGGCAGAGACCAGAGCCTTGCCGTGCTCGTTGCCCTCGTACTTTGCAAAGTTCTTGATGAAGCGGCCAGCCAGATCCTTGGCCTTCTCC
>OMBA01000841.1_pt1 | contig 13284 bp, 10 predicted proteins | sample 1673441 | NCBI WGS metagenome assembly OMBA01 (sample SAMEA103958111, study PRJEB25191) | human gut metagenome | biome: human-associated habitat [ENVO:00009003]; feature: intestine environment [ENVO:2100002]; material: feces | place: Germany | collected 2013/2015
TCCCCGGCCAGAGGGCCTGCTCCTGCCGCATGGCGACGAAGCAGCAGTCGAGGTACATTTTATTCACTGCCGCGACGATGGTGCCCCGCAGCAGCCGCTTTTCGTCGTTGGCGTCGGGGTCGAGGTCGCGGATGGAGGCGCTGGCCCCGAAGATGAAGGGCAGGCAGTTCTCCACCTCGTCGCAGAAGGAGTCGTAGGCCTCGGCGGCGGTGCAGTGGGCGCGCTGCATCCGGAACAGCATCTCGATGTTTTCCAGCGAGAGGACGTTCTTGGACAGCACGATGTAGAGGAGAGCGGCCAGCTGCTCGCGGGAATACTTCTTTTTGACGGGGTGGGAGATGACTCCTTTCTTGACATAATTGCTCACCATCGAGGGGGTAAGCTCCACCCCGGGGAAGCCCCGGAAGCAGCTGTTGACCAGCTGTACGGTCTGGTCGAGATAGAGGCCCACGGCGGGCAGCTCCCGATAGCGCGGGAGGCTGAAGCCGGCGGCGCAGGCCGTGACACGTCGTTTCATTTCCTGATCCATGCTGGTAGTATAGCGCATTTTCACCTCCGGGTCAACCGTTTATGAAGGTCTTGTAAAGAATTTTGCAAATTACTTGACAGGGTTTTGAAAAGCTGATATAGTGGACTCATCGAACGTAAAAAAATGCGGCGGACACCCGCCGGAATGGAGATAGATGAGATGAAACGAATCGTTGTGGACTCTTCTGCCAGCCTGTATCAGCTGGACGGCGTGGATTTTGCCGCCGTCCCCCTCAAGATCGTGACCGACGAGCGGGAATATCTCGACGAGGGCACGCTGGACGCCGTGGAGATGGCGACCACCCTGCGGACCTACAAGGGCAAGACCAGCACCTCCTGCCCCAACATCGGCGACTGGCTGGAGGCCTACGAGGGCGCGGACGAGGTCTACGCCATCACCATCACCGGCACCCTGTCGGGCAGCTGCAACGCCGCCCAGCTGGCCGCCGAGGAGTATCAGGCCGAGCACCCGGAGGCAAAGGTCTTTGTGCTGGACAGCCTCTCCGCAGGGCCGGAGCTGGTGCTGCTGGCCGAGCACATCCGCGACCTGCTGGCCGAGGGGATGGCGTTTGACGACGTCTGCGAGGAGATGCTGCGCTACCGCCGCCACACCCACCTGCTCTTCTCGCTGGAATCGCTGGCAAATCTGGCCCGCAATGGCCGGGTGAAGCCCGCCGTGGCCGCTGTGGCGCGGATGCTCAACATCCGGGTCATCGGCAAGGCCAGCGATGTGGGCGAGCTGGACGTTTTGTGCAAGACCCGGGGCGAGCACGGCGCACTGGAGCGCCTCGTGCTGGAGCTGAAGAGCCACGGCTACGCCCACGGCAAGGTGGTCATCGCCCACTGCGGCAACCCCGCCGCCGCCGAGCGCCTGATGCACATGGTGCGGGCTGTCTTCGAGGGCGCACAGGTGCGGGTGACCGAGTGCGGCGGCCTGTGCAGCTACTACGCTGAGCTGGGCGGTCTCATGGTGGGCTTCGAGGACGCAGACGCCTGATATAAAGCCTCTCCCTTTGGGAGAGGTGGCATTGCGAAGCAATGACGGAGAGGGCAAGCCCGTCTCCCGAGAGCCGCTGCGCAGCGATAAGCAGGCCCTCCGTCAGAGCGATGCTATCGCCGCGCTTATGATTCTCCGTCAGCATCCTTGCCCTCTCAGGCGCTTCGCGCCAGCTCTCCCAGAGGGAGAGCCTTTGCCTGTGCGCTTGAAATCTCCGCATCTCTGCGCTATACTATTCCCATAAAAATGCTGCCGCAGGGCAGCAGGGGAGGCGCAGATGTTCTTTCGGCTGCCAGTCGTCCGGTTCTTCAATCATGTCATCAACAGGGCCACGGTCACAGTGGCCCTTGTTTTGCTACAGATCGGCTGGCTGCTCTGGGCCTTCTTCTCCCTCACCGCCGGAAAGGTGTGGGTGAATGCGGGGCTGAACGTCCTCAGCCTCTTCATCACCCTCTACCTCGTGCGGAAGGACGAGAACAGCGACTACAAGATCATCTGGCTCGTCCTCATCGGCATGATGCCGCTGCTGGGCGGTGCGCTCTATCTGGCCTTCGGCAACAAGGCCCCCGCCAAGCGGATGCGCCAGCGGATGCAGGAGGTGGAGCGCCAGCACACCGCCGACCTCGCCCAGCAGCCGGGCCAGACCGATGCCCTCGACCCCGCCAGCAGGGGACTGAGCCGGTATATTTCGGAGTACGGGCCATACCCCGCATGGAAAAACTCCACGGCAAAATATTACCCCTGCGGTGAGGCCATGTACCCTGACCTGCTGGCCGACCTCGAAAAGGCAGAGCGGTTCATCTTCCTCGAGTTCTTCATCGTCCGCACCGGCAAGATGTGGAAGGGGGTAGAGGACATCCTTGTCCGCAAGGCGGCGCAGGGGGTGGATGTCCGGCTCATCTACGACGATTTCGGCAGTCTGCTGGGTCTGCCGTCCGATTTCGTGGTGCAGATGGAGCGGGCGCATATCCGCTGCATCCCGTTCAACCCGGTGGTGCCGCTGCTCTCGCTGGTCATGAACCACCGCGACCACCGGAAGATCGTGGTCGTGGACGGAAATACAGCCTATACGGGCGGCATCAATCTGGCCGACGAGTATATCAATGAAGAAGAGAGGTTCGGCTACTGGAAGGACGCAGCTCTCCGCACCGAGGGCGCGGCGGTGTGGAACTTCACGGTGATGTTCCTCGACCACTGGAACGCCTTCCGCCCCAGCGAGGAGGATTATGCGCCCTTTATGCCTCAGGCTGAGTCCCTGTCTGCCCAGTCGGATGGAGTGATACAGCCCTACGGGGACAGCCCGCTGGACGAAGAGGCTCTGGCCGAGACGGTCTACCTGAATATCATCAATCAGGCCCAGCGGTATGTCTATATCTATACGCCCTACTTCGCGGTGGGCGAGACTATGCTGGAAGCCCTCAAGGCGGCGGCAAAGCGGGGCGTGGACGTCCGGCTGGTGCTGCCGGGCATCCCGGACAAGAAGCTCATCTTCCGGCTGACCCGCTCCTATTATGTGCCGCTGCTCCGGGCGGGGGTGCGCATCTACGAGTTCACGCCCGGCTTCCTCCACGCCAAGTGCTACGTCAGCGACGACCGCGCCGCCGTGGTGGGCAGTATCAACATGGATTACCGCAGCCTCTTCCTCCACTTTGAGTGCGGGGCGCTGCTGCTCTATAACAGTCAGGTCATTGCTCTGCGGGACGATGTGCTCCGCACCCTGCCAGAGTGCCGGGAAGTACAGCTGGCCGACTGCCGCACCTCGCTGGCCGGGACGCTGCTGGACAGTGTGCTCCGCCTGTTGAGCCCGCTGATGTGAGCGATACTGCGGTGGAATAAGTGGCAATATGGCTATTTAATAATATAGATACGTTATATTTTGCCGGTTTGCCAACTTGGCATTCTGCCCCTTTTGGCAAAGTGGGGTCAGAGTGCCAGCTGTTTACCAGATTGCCACAGTGGCAAATTGCGATTTTGCATGATATAACGTCAATATTGGCCCACTTTGCCAGATAACACGTCGGTCTCAGAGCAAACGTGCATGATTGGCGCTGTGTCGGGCTATACTACTCCCAAAGAGATGAAAGGGAGCGTAACGCTTATGACACAGAGACAAAAAGCTCTTCTGAGCTGTGCCGTGGCGGCGGCACTGCTGCTGTCCGGCTGCCGCAAAGGCAACAGCGATTCCGGCAGCATGAGCAGTTCGAACGCCATGTCCGGCTCGTCCGGCAGCGCCAGCACCACCCAGACCGGCGGCTGGAAGACCGGCCTCGGCATCCTGACCGAGGCCTCCGATGAGGCCCGTACCGGCACCATCCATACCATCGCCGCCGCCGTCCTGCTGGACGGAGACGGCAAGCTGGCCGACGTGATGCTGGATGAGCTGGAAGTGGAAGTTACCGCCGACGGCAAAGGCGTCGTCACCATGCCCACCGACTACCGCACCAAGCGCCAGAAAGGGGACGACTACCCGCTGGCAGCGGCATCTTCGCTGAAAAAGGGCTGGGCCGAGCAGGCCGACGCCTTCGCCGACTACCTCACCGGCATGACGCCCGAGCAGGCATCCATGCTGGAAACGGATAAGGACGGCAAGGCTGTGGACGCCGACCTGCTGTCCGGCTGCACCATCCGGGTGGATCAGTACCGCGACGCCGTGGCGAAAGCCTGCACGAATGCGTCCGCCCTCGGCGCGGCGAAAGGCGACCGGGTGAGCCTCGGCGTGGAGGCGGAGAATGCCTCTTCGGACATCACCGCCACCGACGACAAGGATGTGAACGCAGAAGTTGACCTTACCGTCGTGGCCCTGACTCTGGATGCCGATGGCCGTGTGACCAGCGCCATCGGCGACATGGCAGAGCCTGCGCTGACCATCGCGGCAGACGGCGGCGTCACCGCCCCGGACACCGTCCGCTCCAAGCTTGAGCTGGGCGACAGCTACGGGATGCGGAATGCATCCAGCCTCGGCAAGGAGTGGTACGAGCACAGCGAGGGCTATTGCAGCTACCTCAAGGGCAAGACCGAGGCCGAGGCGGCGTCCATCCCCGCCGACGGCTCCGACCCCGACCTCGCGGCCCTCTGCACCATCTCCATCGACGCCCTGCAAAAGGCCGCAGGGGATGCGTTTGAGAATGCGTCATTATAAATTGAACGGAAAGTCTGACCGTCACCGTGAGGTGGCGGTTTTCTTTTTGTCCTTTGTACAAATACACCGAAAACCCTGTCGGAAAGGGGCGGTCTGCGGGCAAAACGCAAAAAAATCGCTTTCCCTCTTGCCAAACGGGGCAAAACGCGCTATTCTATAGTCACAGTTTAACAATTTAGCATGGTAAAGCGATAAAACGAAGCGCCGCTTCTGCTGAGAAGCTGTTTTCGTAAGCGGGGTACGCCGAATGGCGAGGATTTTTGCCCCGCAGACAAGGCGATTTTCCGCAGCAATCCTTGGTGGATTGCAAGGGAAATCAACGCAGTATGCGAGCAAAAAGACCGCTCAGGCGGTGTGCAATGCTTATGAAAACGGCTTCTAAAGGGTTAGTCTGCCCGGCAGGCTGCAAAAAAATCAACCGAGGAGTTTATCATGAAAAAAACCAATCTCTCGTGGGTGGGTGCGTTGCTGGTGTTTGCCCTGCTGCTGTGGTGTACCGCCGCAACGCCCGGCAAAATCGACGACCCTTCCACCTACACCTGCGCCGTGTACAGCTCGGCGCTGTCCCTGCTGCCCCCTGTGATAGCCATCGTGCTGGCCCTGAACACCAAAGAGGTCTACACCTCGCTGCTGGTGGGCATCGCCACCGGCGCACTGCTCTACGCCAACGGCAATCTTGAGCTGGCGCTGACCACCCTCTTCTTCAACGAAGACGGCGGCATGGTGTCCAAGCTGTCCGATTCCAGCAACGTCGGCATCCTCGTCTTTCTGGTGATGCTGGGCATTCTGGTGGCCCTGATGAACAAGGCCGGCGGCAGCGCCGCCTTTGGCCGCTGGGCCTCCACCCACATCCACACCCGGGCGGGCGCACAGTTCGCCACCCTGCTGCTGGGCATCCTCATCTTTGTGGACGACTACTTCAACTGCCTGACCGTCGGCTCCGTCATGCGCCCGGTCACGGACCGGCAGAAGGTCTCCCGCGCAAAGCTGGCCTACCTCATCGACGCCACCGCCGCCCCCATCTGCATCATCGCGCCGGTGTCCAGCTGGGCCGCCGCCGTCACCTCCTCGGTGCCGGAAGGCTCGGGCATCAACGGCTTCACCATGTTCCTGCGCACCATCCCCTATAACTACTACGCCATCCTCACGATGGTGATGAGCCTCTTCCTCATCTTCAGCGGCTTCGACTACGGCCCCATGAAGAAGCACGAGGACAACGCCCTGCTGGGTGACCTCTTCACCACCGACGACCGCCCCTACGGCGACGATGTGGACGACGGCTCCGACGCCCGCGGCCATGTGGTAGACCTCATCGCGCCGGTGCTGGTGCTCATCGCGGCCTGCATCTTCGGCATGGTGTACACCGGCGGCTTTTTCGAGGGCGTGGACTTCATCACTGCCTTTGCAAATTGCAGCGCCTCTGTGGGCCTCGTGATGGGCAGCTCCATCGCCCTGATGTTCACCTTCGTCTTCTACCGGGTGCGGGGCGTCATGACCTTTCAGGACTTCGCCGCCTGCATCCCCGAGGGCTTCAAGGCCATGGTCAGCCCCATGCTCATTCTGACGCTGGCATGGACGCTTTCCGGCATGACCGGCCTGCTGGGCGCAAAATACTACGTCGCAAGCCTGCTCAGCGGCTCTGCAGCGGCTCTGCAGTACCTGCTGCCCATCATCATCTTTGTGGTGGCGGTCTTCCTCGCCTTTGCCACCGGCACGTCCTGGGGTACTTTCTCGATTCTGGTCCCCATCGTCTGCCATGCGTTCCCGGATGGTGAGATGCTGGTCGTCTCCATCGCCGCCTGCCTGTCCGGTGCGGTCTGCGGCGACCACTGCTCGCCCATCTCCGACACCACCATCATGGCCTCTGCCGGCGCGCATTGCAGCCACGTGAACCATGTCTCCACCCAGCTGCCCTACGCCATGACCGCCGCTGCCATCTCGGCGGGCTGCTATCTGCTCTGCGGTGCAGCACAGGCTGTCCTCGGTGATGCCGCCAACACCCTGACCTCCTTCGTGCTGCTGGCCTGTGCCATCGTCATCGAACTCGTCGTGCTCAGCATCGTCAAGGCGCGGATGGGCCATACTGGGAAGGAAGAAGTCACAAAATCTTAACGGAATCGTAGATTTTTGTCTTCCCCTCCGGCGCAAATCATGGTATACTTATTAAAAGAGTAAATTTTTTGAGCTATTTGCTCACTGGAGGAAAACCCCATGCTGGAAGAAGTCTTTCAGGACGTCTATACAAAGTTCAAGCTGCATTTTTATCAGAATGTATTTCAGCGCTTTGCCACCCGCGAAGCCACGCTGACCACGGTGGAGTCCTTCTGCATGGAGGGCATCATGGCGATGGGGGAGCCCACCATTGCAGAGTTTTCCCGCATGATGGGCATCTCCACCCCCAACGCGGCTTATAAAATCGGCAGCCTCGTCAAAAAGGGCTATGTGGAGAAGATCCAGTCCACCACCGACCGCCGCGAATACTTCCTGCGCCCCACCCAGAAATACATCGATTACTACAGCATCAGCTATTCTTACCTGCACACGGTCATCGAGCGTGTGCGCAAGCGCTTCCCGGCTGAGGACTGCGACAAGATGGAGCAGATGCTCTCGGTCATCAGCACCGAGCTGATGCCGGAGCTGGATATGCTGGCCAAGTGCCGCCACCCTGAGGCTCCGGCAGAAGATACCACCCACTGACAAGCACAAAAGGCCCTCCCAGGCAAACCCGGGAGGGCCTTGTTGTTTGCAGGGAGCTTACCCTCTTACAGCACCATAAACAGGGTGCCGGCGGCGACGAGGGCGCAGCCCACCATACTTTTGGCGGTAAAGGGCTCGTGGAGGAACACAAAGGCCAGCACCAGGGTGATCACCACGCTGAGCTTGTCGATGGGCACCACCTGAGAGGCCCGGCCAAGCTGCAGGGCCCGGTAGTAGCACATCCAGGACGCCCCGGTGGCCAGCCCCGATAGGATGAGGAAGAGCCAACTCCGGCGGCTGATCTCCCCCATGCCCCCCTGGGCCCGGGTGAGGAACACCATGCCCCAGCTCATGGCCAGCACCACCACAGTGCGGATGGCGGTGGCCAGAGTGGAGTTGACCCCCTCGATGCCCACCTTGGCCAGGATCGAGGTAAGGGCCGCAAACAGGGCCGAGCACAGTGCAAATACAAACCACATAAACAGACCTCCGTTTTTGCTGCCCAAAGCGAAGTGCGGCCGCCCCGACGGAACGGGACAGCCGCAGCTTCATGGGAATGTAACAGACAGAGCTTGTCAGGATGTTGAGCTTATGCCTTCTCCTGTGCAGCGTTTGCAGCGGTGCGCTTGTTGATCTTGCTCTGGTTATAGACCGAGTAGATGATAACGAGGATGGCTACGCTTGCAAAGACCATTGCGATGGGAGAGGTGGTGATGGCGAAGAAGTTTCCGCGCTGGATGTTCATGTAGCGCACGAAGTTCTTCTCGCACATGGGTCCCAGAATGAGGGCCAGCAGGATGGGAGAAAGCGGGAACTCGTACTTGTTCATCAGCCAGCCGATGATGCCGAAGGCGACACAGACGCCCACATCAAAGGCATTCTTGTTGATGGAGAAAGCACCCAGCAGGGAGATGACGAGGATGATGGGGTAGAGCATCTTCTTCTCGACAGAGACGATCTTTGCAAAGAAGCGGACGCCGAGGCAGCCCACCACCAGCATGCAGAGGTTTGCCAGCATCAGAGCTGCGAAGACGCGGTAGACGGTGGGCAGCTCGGTGACATACATCATGGGGCCGGGGGTGATGCCCTTCATGATGAAGGCACCCAGCAGGATGGCCGTGACGGAGTCGCCGGGGACGCCCAGAGACAGCAGGGGGATCATTGCGCCGCCGGAGCAGCCGTTGTTGGCGGACTCGGTCGCCGCAACGCCGTTGGGGATGCCGGTACCGTACAGCTCGGGGTGCTTGCTGGCGGACTTGCTGGCGCCGTAGGAGACGAAGACGGCGATGTCACCGCCTGCACCGGGGATGGCACCGATGAAGGTGCCGATGAGGCCGCCGGAGAGGATGTTGGGCCAGATCTTCTTAATGGTCTTCCAGTCCGGCAGGACGTTGGTGATCTTCTCGTTGGATCTCTGCTCCTGCTCCTCGCCGCGGATGATGCGCTCCACGCCGGCGATGACCTCAGAGACTGCGAACAGACCGATCAGGGTAGGGATGAACTGGAAGCCGTCCAGCAGGCCGGTCTGCTTGGTGGTGATGAAGCGGGGGATGCCGTTGGTGGGGTCGAGGCCGACGGTGCACAGCAGCATACCGAAGAAGGCGCTGATGAGACCTTTGGCCACAGACTTGCCGGAAATTGCGACGATGACCGACAGACCGAAGACGGCCAGCATGAACATCTCGCCGGGGCCGAAGTTCATGGCCATGTCAGCGACCAGCGGAGACAGGAAGGTCATGACCAGTGCGCCGATGACGCCGCCGCAGAAGGACGCGAACATGGCGACGGACAGGGCCCTGCCGGCCTGACCCTTCTTGCACATGGGGTAGCCGTCCAGCAGGGTGGCGGCTGCGGCGGGCGTGCCGGGGGCGTGGATGAGGATGGCGGAGATGGAGCCGCCGTACATACCGCCGCAGTAGATGCCCAGCAGCAGGCCGATGGACGGGATGAGATCCATGCCGAAGGAGAAGGGGATGAGCAGCGCCACGCCCATGGTGGCGGTCATGCCCGGGATCGCGCCCAGCAGAACGCCGCCCAGTGCGCCGATGAAGGTCATCAGAAGGACCTCGGGGTTGGACCAGACAGTCGCATAGCTGGAAAGAAGCAGACTAAAATCCATAACTGTGCTCCCTCCTTAAATCATGTCCACGAGGGTGCGCAGGAAGTTCAGCGGACCCAGCGGAATATTGACGGTAAGCACCTTGTAGAACACCAGCCACATCAGCAGCGGCACCAGAATGCTCACAAGGATCATCTGCACCCAGTTGCGCTTGCCGATGAGGAACATGATGATCATCGACAGCACCATTGCGCACAGGATGTAGCCGCAGCTCTTGAAGAGGGCAGCGAACAGCACGCAGAGGAGGATGACGAAGTAGGCTGCGGCCAGCCCCTTGTCCTTCAGAGGGTTCAGGGTGCCCACCTCAACGGCGGTGGGGTCGCCCTCCTTCATGGTGCCCATCAGCTTGAAGATGGACTGGAGGAGCAGGATGACGGAGAAGATGACCACGCCCACGATCATGACGCGGGGGAAGGTGGACGCCTGCACATAGGTGTTGGCCACCTCGGGGAAGTTGCCGGTCTGGAACCATGCCCAGATGCCGATGGCGAGGAAAATGATGGAGCCGATCAGATTGGAAAAGGCCATCGTTTTCATTTTGTTTTTGTTCAAAAGGGGTTCCTCCTCTCTCTATTTTCAAAAAAGGGGCAGGCACGAACTGCCTGCCCCAGCAAATACGCAGAGAGACAAATCAGAGGCCGACAGCGTCCATAGCAGCTGCGACGTCGGTAGCAGCCTGCTTCAGGTAGTCAGCATAGCCCTGTGCATCCAGATAGGAGATAGCCTGACCGTTGTTGTTCATGAAGGTCACGAAATCGGGATCCTCGATGGCGGCGGCGCAGGCCTCTTCCAGACGGGTCATGATGGCATCGTCCACGCCCAGAGGAGCGGCCATGCCGCGCTGGGTGTAATAGGTGATGTCGTAGCCCTGCTCCTTGCAGGTGGGCACGTCGGGGAAGACGGGGTTGCGCTCCTCGTCCATGACGCCGAGGCAGATCAGGTCGCCGGACTCGATGAAGCTGCGGGCCTCGGCCAGAGAAACGGTAACGCCCTGAATGAAGCCGCCGGCTGCATTCTGGACGGCGGTAGCAGCGCCTTCCTGATAGGTGATCATCTGGATGTCGATGCCGGTAGCGCTCATCAGGTAGCCGCCTGCGATGTGCCAGACAGAAGCGTTGGAGGAGCCGCCCATCTGCACCTCACCGGGGTGAGCCTTGCAGTAGTCGATGAAACCGGGCAGGTCGGTGATGCCGTTGCTTGCAGCCCACTTTGCGCCGACGGTGATGGCAGCTGCGTCGGTGTTGACGCGGCACAGGGGAGCGTAGTTCTCCCAAGTCAGCTCGCTGGTGCCCAGCTTCTTGTAGGTAGCCAGCTCGAAGGTGATCATGCCGATGGTGTAGCCGTCGGTGTTGGCGTCTGCGATGGCCTGATGGCCCAGAATGCCGCCGCCGCCCGTCTGGTTATCGACGGTCAGGGTCACACCCAGATTCTTGCCCATTGCCTCGCAGAATGCGCGCAGGCAGGAGTCCGTGCCGCCGCCTGCAGACCAGGGGCAGATGACCGAGATGCCCTTGGTGGGGTAATCGGTGGACTTGCCGCCAGCGGTGCTGGCAGCAGCGGAACCTGCAGTAGAAGCAGCAGTGCTATTGGAAGAAGAGCCGCCGCAGGCGGTCAGGACGCCAGCAGCACCCACGACAGCAGAAGCTGCGAGGAAGTCACGACGAGAGATCTTTTTCATTTCTTGTTACCTCCGATTCATGTTGCGTTTATCCGTTTCATGGCAGTGCCGTGCTTTGCTCACAGCACCATTCCCTCCGCAAACGGACTCGCCTTTCGCTACTATGATCGCGCATATTTTTCCATCCCGCAATTAGAGTCAAGCACAAATTTTCAACGGAATGTTTGTACAAAGTGACCCGATTGATTGGTTTTCTATCCGCCTGTCGTGCAGATATTCAGGATCTTCGCTTTTATATACAAGATTCTTTGCTGCTGTACTTTTGATGTATGCGGGCGTGCCGGTGCGCCCGCGTCCCCCTCTCCCGGGACCGACTGACGCCAACGCAAAACCAGCCCGCAGGCCGGGCATTTTGTCCGTCCTGCGGGCTGGTCATTTCCTGTGAAATTACGCTCTCCCTGCGCCCCGGTCGAGTATCTTATCGAAGCGGGAAAAGAAAGTAATGGCCGTGATGGTCGCGGCCAGAAGATCGCTGACCGGCTCTGCCAGAAAGACGCCGAAGCATTTGTCCGCCACAAAATGGGGCAGGATAAAAATGAGGGGGATGAGCAGGATGATCTTGCGCAGGCAGGCCAGCAAGAGGCTCACCTTCGCCTGACCCAGCGCCATAAAGCTCTGCTGGCAGGCGATCTGAACGCCCATCGCAAGGATGCCGGCCATATAGATGCGCATGGCCCATGTGGTGTAGTCGATCAGGGCGGCATCCGAGGTGAAGATGCCCGCCACCACGCCGGGCACGGCCATCATAAGCAGCCAGAACAAGGTGGTGTAGCCGACACAAAGGGTAAGCTGGAAGCGGAACGCCTCCTTGACCCGGGCCTTTTTGCCTGCGCCGAAGTTGAAGCTCATGACCGGCTGGCCGCCCTGACAGATGCCCTGAATGGGCAGGGTGCACAGCTGGGACACGCTGGTGATGACGGTCATCGCGCCTACGGCGATGTCGCCGCCATAGCGGGCGAGGCTGGAGCTGAAGCTGATGGAAAGCAGGCTCTCCGTCGAGAGCATGACGAAGGACGAGATGCCCAGCCCCAGCACCGGCAGGATGACGCCGCGCTCCACCCTGAGGTACTCTTTGCGGAGTTTGAGAATCGTCTTCGGGCCGGTGAGGAACTTCAATATCCAGCAGGCACCCACGGCCTGACTGAGCACCGTCGCCACTGCCGCACCCCGGACGCCCCAGCCAAGACCAAAAATCAGGATGGGGTCGAGGATGATATTGATGACTGCGCCGATGACTGTCGTGAGCATACTGATCTTCGCAAAGCCCTGGGTCGTGATGAAGGGGTTCATGCCCATGACCAGCAGCACGAACACCGAGCCGAGGATATAGATGCGGCCATAGGCCACCGCGTAAGGGAGGGTAGCGTCGCTGGCGCCAAAAAGCCGCAGCAGGGCGGGCGCACCGGCATAGAAGCCGATCGTCAGCACCACGGCGAAGAAGAGCAGCATGGTAAAGCTGTTGCCGATGATCTTTTCGGCGTCCTCTTTGTTGCCCTGCCCCAGTGCGATGGCCGTGCGGGGCGCACCGCCCGCGCCGATGAGCATGGCGAAGGCGTTCAAAAGCATGAGGATGGGGGCGAACAGGCCCACGCCTGTCAGCGCCGCCGCGCCGATGCCCTCGATGTGGCCGATGTAGATGCGGTCTACGATGTTATAGAGCAGATTGACCACCTGCGCCACCACGGCGGGGATCATCAGCTGCAAAAGCAGGGGCTTGACCGGCCCGCTGCCCATATCCTGTCGATTCTGTGCTGCCATAGGTTCTCCTTTGAGTCTATATGCTTCAAATTTGAAATAAATATAGCATATGCCGCCCCGCCTGTCAAGGGAGCGGGCAGAGCGCATCAAAAATCAGAAGGCCCTCCCAGTCCTGCTGTCGGAGGTCAGACAGCCGCCGGAAGGGCTTTTTGTTTTTCCAGTTGACGGAAAGGCGGGATTTTGCTATAATAATAAAGCTGTATATGGATAAGGAGCATCCCTCCTACCAGCAACTGTTCCAAGTTTCAAGGCCGATTTGCGATATACAAATCGCAAATTTGCCACGAAAATATACTTGGAGATGTATCGAAGCGGTCGTAACGAGAACGACTCGAAATCCAAGTGGATGCTTCGCCGGATGTCTCCAT
>OMBA01000859.1_pt1 | contig 12997 bp, 11 predicted proteins | sample 1673441 | NCBI WGS metagenome assembly OMBA01 (sample SAMEA103958111, study PRJEB25191) | human gut metagenome | biome: human-associated habitat [ENVO:00009003]; feature: intestine environment [ENVO:2100002]; material: feces | place: Germany | collected 2013/2015
GCCGCAGGACGTCATCGACAAGACCATCGCCAAATATGAGGAAGCCGCTCAATTCTTAAAACGCAGTTCCCCGGATGGCACGATTCCCACTATGAAGGATTTGCGGGCTGAGAAAGAAAAACTGCTATCTATACGAACTGCACGGTACGAAAGCTATACCTATTTCAAAGACTACTATCACGAACTGCAAACCGCTTGTCAGAATGTTGATATGATCCTTGATACAGGACATACACAGCAACATAGCCGTACACATCCTAAACGCAGTCACGAACCATCTCTTTAAAAAACTGCATAAAAAGAGCCAGCCACAAGACTTCACTCTGAATGAAAGTCCTGTGGCTGGCTTGCTTTACGGAAACAGATTTTTAGTTTTTAAGGGTTCTCTCCTGCTGTTGCTGCTGTCCCTGTTCTTTCTGCTTTCGATTTTCCAGTTTGATATGCAGCCGATCCAACACTGAAACTCTGTTGCCAATGACACGCGGCTTTTTCGGGTTGTTGTTGACACAACCATCAATCATATTGTAGTTCTGCTCTGTGCCAGACTCCCGCGCCCGTTCATACGTTCCATTCGTCAGGCACTTTTCATGTTCTGTCACATCCTGCTGTTTCCTTTCAGCGCGGCGAACATATTCTGTAATAGTGGCCCGAACATTTTCAAAGCCATTCGGTGCCTCTGTCACAAATACACCTTTACTGTCTACCACGATTGGAGAAACAGCATCTCTGCGTTGCTCATTCCGCATCATAAAGAAGCAGACACACTCTACAACTTCACTATCATACGGGAGCCATGTTCCTGTTATTCCATCAACCTGGTAATTGGGAACCATGAGGGCAACAACATTTCCGGCAGAGTCTATATCCATAAAACCGCCAAACTCAACCAACTCGTCTTTATCGACATAGAAGAATTTTCGCTTTTCTTCTTCATCCCATACCATAACATCACTGACTCCGAACGGACGGCCGATAAATGTATTTGGCCTTTGTTCTTCCAGACGCCCCCGAACTGTAACTGGTGTTTCACTCGGTCCTACCTGCCCCTTATAAGCACTTTGGTAATTCTGATGATGAATCAGAAAACCATCCTCTATCTGCTGTGCATAAGATTTTGCCCTTTGCTTATGATGAATCTCCTTGATTTGGAAAACTCTGACCTGTTTATTCATCTGCCACCCTTTCTACTTTCTGATTCGGTTCATCCGGTTTATACCACTCCAGTTCCAGCCCTTTGAACTGCTGCTCGTTCAGCTGCTGCATCTTCGGGATGGTCTGCTGAACCAGTGCAGCCATCTCTGCATCCTCTGCTACAAGCGGCTGAACTTCCAGCAACACCTGAATCGTATCTTTGAGTGTCGGCTGCTCAAACATCGCCATCAGCATCAGTTCCAGTTCATCAAAGCGTACATTGCTCATAACTCCATCCCTTTCTTTTTCGCTTTCTTCGGCTTATCCTGTTCCTGTGCAGGCTGATCCTGTTTCTTGGCTTTCAGACTGCGCAGGGCATCCAGAACAGACTTTTTCGTACTGCTGCGTTCCTGCTCCTTGCTCTGCTGCCGTGCCGCCATCAGCTTTTCCATGTCAGAGATAGCCTGCTGCACCAGCTTATCATCCCTGAAATAGTTGATGGAGTTGATGTTCTCGCGCTGCACTTTATCGTTCACGACCAACTCATACATTCCAACAAAGCCGCCATCTTCCTCGATGCAGAATCCAATGCACTTGTCGGCGTTCATCCGTTCCGACGGAATCTTGTCGTAGACTTCCAACGCTTCTTCCATCGTCAGATGATCGTGGAACTCTCCCGCAAATGTGAACTCCAAACACTCCGCAACATAAAAGCTGAGCGTTTCTTCCGGCGCAGGTCTTTCTGCGGCGAGTTTTTCTTTCAAAACTTCTGCCTGCTGCTCTGCCACCATATCAGCCTGTTCCCGCAGTTCTGCCGCGTCCATAACTTTACCCTCTGCTACATCACAGCCAAACTCTGCAAGCAATTCCGTCATAGCCTCCTGCACAGGCTTATCTCCATCCGTTTCAAGGATGCCGCCATCCTGTTCTGTGAAGTCCTTATTATATAAGGTATAGTCGAAGCCATCGTCACAGGTCTGGATGTGGAAATAGGCATCTGGCAATTCATAGGACAGCTCCACATCCTGCACAGCCAAAGCCACCTGTAACGGCTGCACAACGTGATTCTGGATATACGGGTTATCCCAGCCCGGAACCGTTTTATAGTCCTCTACGATGGTGTCAATGCCGTTCCTGCACTGCAAAATATCCAGTGAACCCGGCAGAGGATCAGGATTCTTCTCCACGCCCAAGGCTTTCATGTAATGGTTCGGAAGGGCCTGATACTGCGACATTGCATCATCCAGATTTCCGAGCCGCTCAATTTTCAAAGGTACAGCCTGTAAATTTTCGACCACATAGAACTGCTTTACGAAAGGCTGCTCCTGTTCCAGTTCTTTCTGCGCATCCAGTTCTTCCCGGAACATCGTTACAAAGCCATCCAGAATAGCCGGGTGGCTGTCAACCACCCAGTCCGTGCGGAAGGTCATGCGGTCTGCATCGTGTTCCGGGGTGCCGACCTGCTCTGCCCATTCCTTATTGCTGTGAGAAAAGCGGTCATCATAGTTTTTGTAGCGCAAGGTATTCGCAAGAATGTACCCCACACGCTCCATACCATACTGCTTCACCACCTGATCGACTGCATCATCGCCAAGGTACATTCCGTCATAATTGTCCGCAATCGCTTCATGGATCGCCTGCTTGCACTCGCCGTTCAGCCGATAGGAGGTACGGTATAAATCCACCTCGTCATTTTCTTTGGCATAGCTGAACGGCTCATAGTAGACAGGCACATCCGAATAGTCCTGCGCGCTGTTGTCCGGCACCGGCGCAGCCTTTTCAATGATCTCTGACACCACATCTTCTTTTTTCGGCATATTCCATTTTTCAGAGAAATATTTCTGCACGGCCTCCTGAAAATCCTCATCGAAGCCGTTCCACAAATCCTCTGCCACCAGCTTGCCCTGCTCATTGACTGCAACGCAGGCCGCCATGTCACCGTGTTCCTCATGCTCCAGCAGAAAGAACTTCTCGCCACCAATTTCCGTTTCATCAACAGCATACCATGTGCCGATATGCCCCTCGACTGCGATGTGGTCGGAATCGCCGTGGATCAGACCACTTCTTTTCTGCTGCTGTTCCTCCATAAACTCTCGCACGGTCAACTCTGCGCCTGTGAAGTTCAGCCCTTCCTCGCCAAGTTCCAGCCGCCCGTCTGCGCCAAGGTCAAGTTCTTCAGCCATCAGAACAGATGCCGCATGGTTCACCACCACAGTTTTCTCTACTATGACAGGCTGGCCGGGGTCGTAGTCCGAACCGCGCAGATCATAGCGATATAAGCCCTCCGGCACTTCTTCATCCCGCAGTCGGCCATTGCTGAAAAGACCGGGCTTATCAAAGATTTCGATTTCCTGCAATTCTTCGTTCAAAAGGTTTTCTTTCTGCAAATCCATATTCCTTTCCTTGAAAAAATCCGGCAGTTCTGCAAATCCAATGCTGTCCACATAGTAGGCTTTGACTGTACTGCCATCATTGAGTACCACCACATCACTGACCGACAGCGAATGTCCCGTAAAGTCTGCCGGACGCTGAATATTGAATCGTTCATAAATGCCATCCAGCGTGTCCTTTTCCGTAAGCGGCGCGGTATAAATCAGGTCATAATCTGCACGGGCAACTGTCATGCCTTTCTTTCGCACAAAATCCAGACCCATAAAACGGTAGTCGTGTTCCGGGTCACGCTCTGTGATCTGATAAATACCGAACTGCTTTTCACCGCTGTGCAGCAGGGAATCTTCCCGTTCTACCACATTCCGCTCTTGCTCCAAGTCCTTTGTTGCAATCTGGAAGGTATCACTTCCGCGCTCGATTTCCTCTCGTGCCGTGACAAGAATCGGCCACGGACTGATGCGGACAAGATAAATCTGCTTACCCTCGTCATACAGCCGCAGAGCCTGTTCACGATTTATCACTGTCAGCTGAAAATCCGGGCGCGCATACTCGTCCTCTGCATAATCTTCCCGTTGTTCCAACAGAATCGCATCCCATGCGTCTGCCTTAATGCCGAAAATGCCATCGTGCAGCTCGATTCCCTCTTGGCTTACATAATCACCTGCCGTGCCATCACGGAACAGCGGATAAATCTTCTCACCCAACCGATGCCACTCCCGTGCGCCTTCTTTCGTCAGCGGCAGCACATCATCTTTCCGGTAGCCATAGTCGTGCATTTCCGAAAGACCAATCATCCCATCCGGGAGATTTTCGATTTTCTCCTGCGCATCGTACATCAGGCGGTTGACTTCTTCTTTGTCATCCTCGGCCACTGCAGCTGCAATACCGTTCACCAGTTCTTCCGTTGCCGCCCGGTCATCCAGTTTGAAGGCGAAATTTACGATGAGGTTTCGCTGCTCATCATCAAAAATCGTTTTTTCCTGCTCCTTATTGGCAATCAGCTTTTCCGCATACTGCATCGCGGTCATGCGCTCTGCGCTCCTTTCCGCGACTGCCGCTTCCAGCTTTTCCAGAAAGTCGGCTGCGGCCAATCGAATCGTATCCATCGAATCTTTCAGTTCCTTCATCTCCTTGCCACTGGCCCAGCTTGCCACATACGGAAATGAATAATCGGATGTGTCAATGTCCAGAACCGAGCAGACCGTAAATGCAATGCTTTCGGCTTCGGTTTCCTTTGTAAGCCGGTCTTTTTCCTCGCCGCGCTGCTTCATGAAATCGCTGTTATGCAGCATCGCATGAGCAACCTCGTGGATCATCTTCTTTATGGTCTGGCTCTCGCCCATGCCGACCTGAATGCAGATTTCTTTGTCTGCATCACTGTAATAGCCTTTGGCATCCCCTTTGATTTCATCAAACCGCATCGGCACAGGGGATACCTGCTCGATTGCCGCCGTAAGCAGCGCATAGTCTTTGACGCTGGCCGTCAGTTCGTTCACTTCCAGTTCCGGGAGCGGTTCCCCATCGGTCTGTGAAACATCAAAAACCGTCGTCACGCGGAAGCGCGGAATCACATACTCCACACGTTCCATCTCCGGCTCACCGTTTTCGTTCAGCACCGCCAGCCCCGTATCCTTGTCGATTTTCTCGCGCTCTTCCACTTCCTTGATGGGAGCCGGAGCGATGATCTGGATGCCCCTTTCGCCTTTTTTGACGTAGCGGTTGAACTTGTTTTTCCATGCGTTGAACCCTGCCACCAGTGTGGCATCAGGCCGCTGCATAGCGATCAACAGCGTATTGTTGAAGCTGTAATTGTGGAATTTTGCCATCGTGCGCAGGTACGTCGTGTACATTTCCGATGTAAAAATGTCCTTTACGCCCTGCTCCAGCCGTTCCGTGATTTCTTTCATCTGCTGTTTGCGGTCAACTGCCATGCAAGTCCTCCTTTTTCTTGACCCATCGTGTTTTCATCTGGCGCGGATATTGGTTGGCCTGTTTTGGTGCTTTTGCACCGTTCCATTCCAAGCCTCCGGCTCTGCCCTCACAGGTGTAGCCGGCAGCTTTCAGGGAGCTGCCATTCTCCGTGTCCAGAATGTAGGTAACAACTTTGTTGTAGCCCATTCTCAATATGATGGCGGCAAAGATGCTCCCACTGTTCTTTCCGCAGAAAGTCCTTTATGCTGCGCAGTAGGACTTTATTCACCACCATATCGCTCACATTCATGCGCGGATCGGCAAGCCGAGCATTATAGTCGTTATCTTCGCTATAAGAAAAGACTTCACTTTCCTGTGAACTCGTATTGTGTGCCAGACGATCTTCTCCCTCTATGACAAGACGGATATGCCATTCCATATCCTCAAAGTGGTCGTGCGGTATCGTCTGCTGCTCATTTCCCTGTGATTCATAGTGGTAATGCTTGCAATCATGAATTGGAAACACGGTATTCCGCTCATGTGCTTGGTATGAAACATACCCATTCTTATAAACAACCACTTCCGCATGATTTTCCATTAGCTTGCGGAGAACCACCTCCGTACCTTCTTCCAAGATTTTTTTCAAAGAAGAAGGCCGTTTTCCTTCTTCTACAGCAGGAACCATCTTTTTTAGTTCTTTCAGTGTAACAAAATTCATTCTTTTCACCTTTCTGCCTTTCGGCTCTGGGTGAACTGAAAAAAAGCAGCAAAAATCGTCTCAGATTCACCCGTTTTTTTAACGGGAATCTAAGATTCCTCTTGCTGCTTTCTATTTTTTTGAAGTCCCTATACTAACATGAATCCGTAGAGCCACCTGGGAATACAGATTTTCGAGAAAATAAAAAAAGCTGGAACAGGATGAACTACTTGCAGGCGCACTACTGCGCTGCATTCGCTCATTCTGTCCCGGCCTATATCACATATTGCTACGGTATCGCTCTAACAAACAGATATTATATTGTAGACCCAAAAGAACGTCTGGTGGAGCTGGTCGGCTAACTACGTGCCGCCTAAGATTCCACCTCTGCGCTTTCAGTGTCGATGAAGCACTCTGCTTCAGGCTTCTTTCCGTTGGTTCTCTGCTGTGAAAAATTCGATACTCTTCACGGGAAGGCCGTGAATACACTCCACCAGAGATTCAGCAGAAATATAATCTTCACAGCCACCACGCTTGATCTGAAGCATATTCTTTCCATCAACGACACTGCGATTCCCAATCCGCAGCCCCTTTGGGGTGCGGATTTCATGTTCTCCGTTGCTCATCTTCTCACGGCCTCCTTTGTGTTGGTTTAAGTTTCTTCTTTTCTTCTATTCAATTTCACCTTTTGAACTTCCGCTCTTTTTTCACCTTTTTCAGCTTGCATATTTGCGCTTTTTACGGTATAATAATCCAAAAGACGATAGAATATAGCATATATTATAAGCAAGTCATATCGCCGTGTCAAGAGGAAAATGTGAAAATTCGTTGCATCTTTCGGATTGAATATTTACAAATTCCATTGCACATTGTTACAGCACGATAACTACTCCATAGAAAGGTTACAAACATGAAATTTGGAGAGAAAGTTCGCGATCTACGAAAGAAACATTCTTTAACACAGGACGAATTGGCACAATGTCTGGGTATCAACAAACGAACGATCATCGGATGGGAGCGTGATGGCCGCTACCCTCGCAGTATTGAAATGCTTGAAAAGATGGCCGATATATTCCATGTACCTTTGACCTATTTGCAACCGGATCAGTCTTTTTTTATCGAACGTGCCGCCGAAGCCTACGGAAAAAAGGGCAAAATAGAAGCCCAGCATCTCGCATTTGAGCTTACTGAGCTATTTGCCAGCGGAGAGTTGACCCCGCAGGATATGGACGGCATCATGTATGAAATGCACAAAGCCTATTTTAAGTACCGAGAACAAAAACGAGAAAAGGAACGAATAATGAACCTGTAAACCACTGTTCCATTCACTATGCCATCCCCGGAAGGAGATCACATTATGGATTCTGCGTTTATTCACCAAGCCGCCAACGAACTTGTCCAAAATGCCGGAACTCGCAACATCAAACAGATTGCGCGCAGTTGCAGCCTGGACATCAGTGAAACATCTCGCATTAAAGATATGTTGGGTTTACTTTCGCTCTATTTTGATAAGCCATTGATTCTTATCAATCGCCAGCTGGACAAACAGACAAAGCAGATGGTGTGCGGCTATGCCCTCGGACATTATCTTGAGCATCAGCTGCTTATGGACTTGCATACCCTGAACAAGTTTCTGACCATTAAGAACAAGCACATCCTTCTTTACGAGCATAACGCTTTCACATCCCACCTGATGCTGGACAGTGATGAAGTTTATCAAATGACGAAGCGCGGGCTGGATGCTGCTCAGATTGCCGCAGCTAAGGGAATCCACCTCAATCTGGTGCTGGTGAAGCTGCTGGAACTGCATCATCTGAGCTACGATCTGCGTCACTACCACGCCCAGCACCATGCGTTTATCAAACAGTTCAACCTTCCGGCACATTTTCAGTTTGATGTTGCCGCTGAATGAACTTATGTTCTCATAACCCTAAAACCCGTAATGAACGGTGCGCTATGCCTGTCCATCACGGGTTTTTTCTGTTATTTCAGTTTTGCAAGAATTTCATCGGCACTCATCCCTTCGGCAAGCAGCTTTTTCAGAACGGATTCCGCTTCTGCCTTTTTCGCATCTTCTGCAGCTTTGGCATCTGCCTTTGTCTTCTTTGCTTCCAGCTTGACAATTTCCTTGTCGATAGCTTTCAGCGATGCTTTCTTCTCTTTCAGGTCAGCTTTCAAAGTGTCAATGTTTACGGTGATGGATGCGATTTCCGCTGTGAGTGCTTCCTTCGCGGACTGCTTTTCCGCAATCTGCGTTGCAAAATCAGCAGTCACAGTTTTGGGCTTATTCTTGCTGCCTTTTGTTCTGGGCATCGTTGTACACTTCCGAATTATGTATAATCCCAAGTCTAGTATAGCATCATTATCCACTATAATCAATGCGCTAATATGCCTTTTACTTTGCAAAACAGCTTTTTTATCATGTTGCAGAAAAACTCATCTCTAAGGACTAGCAACGTAATAATATAAATTATTGTTCCCTCTAGAATCAAAAAGGTTAATCCCAATACTGATGTATTGCAAATTTCATTTGAAACTTTAACACACAAGAACATTACAATTCCAGCCACCCACTTTTTTAGCGAGATTGAAAAGACCCTTTTTATATCCACAAGATGTTTTACTTCAACATAGACTATCATAATTATGCATCCGACACATTCAGCAATAACCGATGCACTTGCCGCTCCATATGACAGAAATCGCGGGATCAAAAAAGAGTTCAAAGTAACATTTACAACCGTACTTGACAATACTGCTGCTGAATAAACATTTTGCTTCTTTGTTGGAATCAAAAACTGGCAGCCCGTGACATTACTTAATGCCACAGGAATGACAGAAAGTGAATAAATCGGCAGAAGAATCTTAATTTTATCATATCCGCTTCCATAAAAGACAGGCACAAACGTATCCGCAATCGCCATCACTCCCATCATAATCGGTATTCCGATTATCCAAACGAACTGATATGATTGTTGAATATATTGTCTCATTTGCTCAGTTTTCTTATCATGGAACAACTTTGCAATTCTCGGAATCATCACTGTTCCTAGCGAAGTAACTACAGCCAATGCCATTCTTACAATTTTTTCGGTTTGTTCATAGTAGCCGTTTTCTGCCGCGCTGATTGCAAATCCGCCAATCATCGTCTTATCAAGTACAGCGTTAACTTGAATCGCAATAGTTGGAATAAAAAGTAAAAAGATTTCCCTAGTGTTTTTTAATGGCTTAACATCTGACAACTTCACTTTTTGTATTATCTTTGGAACATACGGCCACACCGAAATATTGGCCACAAAGGTCATTCCCGCTAAAATAAATGTGTATTTATCTACATCTCCTGCCTGCTTCACAACCGTCAAAATCAATACAACATTAAATATCTTGGCAATTGTGTTTCGGAGCACTATTCTCTTAAAATCTTCTAAACCTTGAAACAGCCACGATATGTCAAATGCTATAGCTATAAGATATATTATTTGTATTGTAGCAACTTTGTTATATTGACAATACGGCGAACACAGATACCAAATATATCCTATCGAGCACACTCCTGTTGTCAAAGCGCGAAACAGTAATATTTCAAAAAACTTGCAACTTCTTTTATATTTATCGTCTTGGTAGTATGCTATTGTACGTTGTCCGTATGTAGTCGTACCCATTGCCGCAACAATTAAAAAATACGAAACAACCGAATATGTATAGCTGTAGACTCCAATTCCTTCTGCTCCAAGCACACGGGAAATATATGGAGTTGTAATAAGTGGAACTATCAGAATTAATATTTGATATGTAGTATTAAGTATATAATTTACTGCAATACTTTTCTTTTGCATTTTTAATTCATCCTCTATGCCTTTCTTCTGCATAAATCCATCCCAATATGCTTCCCCATACAAGGAATGCCTCAGAACAAACAGCGCCTCTAACAACCCACATATTAGCAAAACCTGCTACCATTATGCTTATCAATATTATTCCGCTCACTTTACGATCTCTATTTTCGTATTTTGTCATTTGAAATCCTTTATGGATGGCTCCGGCAAAAATAAGTAGCATTGATATAACCGCAAAAAGGCCACCTTTAGGAAGCAATGTATAAAATCCATTGTGCGCTAAGGGCATTTCACCATTTTCAACCATTCCCGCACTTTTCCAGTTATACGGAACAAATTCGAGTTCGATGCCTTTGCCCATGCCATGGCCAAAGATTTGTGATAAAATACCGCTTTTCCCCCACTGTTTCAGTGTGGCTTGCATCTCATAAGCACGCCAGTTCTGCATTGCAGATGCTATTGAATCGATATTTTGTTTTGTGTTAATCTCTGTTGCTGAATTTTCTATCTTAGCAAGAAAAACCGATGTTGTACTATCAGGAAGGGCATAAAAAAGGACAACCACTGCAATCGTTAAAGCTAGAAATATCCCGGCCAAAATTTTTATAGTTCTTCCCTTATTTTCCATTGATTTAATACTCAATATGCTTATTATTGAAAATGCTATTAAGGGTTCCAAAATGGCTATTCTTCCAAACGAAAGTCCTATTTGAACAATCATTAATAAAAGTATGAAGCGATCAACCTTCGTTGAGAAAATTATTCTTTTTAAAATAACCATTTCAAAGGCCATAATGGGGAGCAAAAAGCCAATGTCATATACATATGTTCCGAACACAATACGTATCTGATTAAAATCCAGCGTCGGATTAAGTAAAAAATCAATTACACATTTTATGGAAATGACCATCCCATATAAATATAAGGTTTTAAGCAGCGATTTTCCCGTTTTGTTATCCGCACATAGATTATAACCTATTATAATCCACAATACTGTCGGAACAATATAAAACAAATCCCTAACAACATTTCTAGTTGAATACAGACAAAACCCTATAATCGTCGAATAAATTATAAATGTCATATAGAGCTTCAGTCCCGCCATTTGAGGGATCCTTAATTTCATCGTCCTTGATACACAAGCAAAAAAGTAAATCAATGACAGCACAAAAAATACTTCTTCATTGCCCAAAAAAATTCTAGAAATCATTAATATCAGCAATCCGTAGTAAATTTCTTTATCTCGATAAATTTGCATATTCTGTTACCGCTTTTTCTAAAATTTCTATTCTTATTTTCTGTCTACTTTTCTCATCGAGTGATTCTTCTGACGTCCTCGATAAATACAAATTGATGATTTCCAATAAATACATTATCACCATCTCAAGCGATCTTCTATCATCAAATTTTTTCCAAATGGAACTTTCTTTTAAGCTTGAGTATATCTGATTGGCATCATTTAAACCATCTACAAAGAAGTTTTTCTGTAAAAGATAATGTACAGCATCCAAATATGGTGGGTAAGTTCTTTTTGCATATTCAAAGTCAAACACTTTGATTTTTCCATTTTCAATTACTGTATTCCACGGCGTGAAATCTCCGTGGTAAAATCCAAATTCAACAGTCGAATTATTATATTTTTTAGAAATCAGTTCACATGCTCTTTGAACAATCTCAAGATCAGTTTCTTTCAAGACTACCGCGTTTTTTTTCACCTGTTTTAACAATGCATAATAATCTGTTTCTTCAAATTTTATTACTGTTCTTGTTTTATTATACAAGTTCGCAAGGAATAGCCAATGCTTTTCTGTCATTCTGTCAATCGTTTGTCCGCTTTTATCTTTCACGCTACTTTGGCAAAAAAGTTTTAAATCATCTAAATCACAGCGAAATAAAACTTCGGGAATAGAATCCACGCTCTTCTCACGCAGATAATTTAAATTCTCACACTCCTTATCAAATAAATATCCAACATCCTGGCTTCTAGCCACTTTGCAGTATCCCAGTATTTTTAAATTCCTGTAGATTTGAATTACCGCTTTCTGATGAACGCACGGCGTTCCTCCAAAACACGAAATGCTAACATCATTTCCGAATGTTCTTTGTAAAATATGCTCAATCTCCGGCTGCAGTTTCAATTTTTTCTTTTTGATATGTAGTCTCGAATAAACAAACGGAAATCTACAAACGCAAGGAAAAAAGCTCTTTAAAATCTTCCCTTTTATTGCTGTTGGTTGATAAATTTCAAAAGCAGTTCTTATATCTTTTGATCCTATGAGCCATTCTTTCCCTTGGCTATTTAAAATATCATAATAAATTTCTCCATCCGGTTCTTCAAAAAATATGTTACTTAATACCTCCATATAAGAACTTTCCTCCAATTTTTAAAACGTATCCCTTTATTTCACTTACAATCTCATCAATTAATAGTGACCCTATCAACCCACATACAACATAAATGGCGATCCACTTTGGATCACAAATTGCCGCTTTAGTCGCTACCAATGTCCTGTCTAAATTGTAGCACCATACATAAGCCATTTTCACAAAGCAATATACCAAAAAGTGCCATGCTACAATGGGCATTGTTTTCTTTCCGATATATTTAAGTATCGCAACCACTTGTTCCTTTGCTACCTTTGTCAAGAATTTTGAGATTTCAACCACACAATAAATTGCTGCTCCGGCTGAAACCGCTGTAATCAATAAATTTTTTCCTTGCCAAGATTCAGAGTACAATGTGCATCCCATCCATATTGCAAGGCATCTTACCAAGGCAGCTACCTGCTTGGGAACGCTCCGTTTCAACTCAAGCACATTATATTTTTTGCAAAAATATCCTGCACTATAAAACAGAATCAACCGGGAAGCATTGCTTAAATTTCTGGGCAAATTCAAATTTGAAAACAGAATATAAATAAATGCAACAATTACAGCGACAACACAATTACATTCTTTATCTTTTTTTATTTGTTTGAATAGGCACAAAAGAACTGTGAATATGATTTCCAATTCAAATAGCGGAATCAGA
>OMBA01000861.1_pt1 | contig 12992 bp, 11 predicted proteins | sample 1673441 | NCBI WGS metagenome assembly OMBA01 (sample SAMEA103958111, study PRJEB25191) | human gut metagenome | biome: human-associated habitat [ENVO:00009003]; feature: intestine environment [ENVO:2100002]; material: feces | place: Germany | collected 2013/2015
CCGAATTTTGAAGCAAAATTCGTATAGTTGCGGAACTCCGTTCCTTTTCCGTTATGGATAAGCAATATTACTATGCTATAAGCTTACTTGCCCATCAGTCGTTTTAAAGATTGTACGCCGTTGGGTCCCAATACTTCTTTAACAGCGTCTTTGGCTGCTCGCTTCATCTTTCCGGATGCTGTTGTGCCAAGATTTCGCATGGTGTGCAAGGCTTCGTCCTCATCCGTATTGTTTGTGAACACTTCAAAAAGGATCGGCCTATCACCGATGTCAGGATTGCAAAAATGCTCCACCTGAGCAAGATATTCTTCCTCAGTAGATGCCGTCATATATTCAAACCCCAAATCTTCCGCATAATGTTTCACCAGCATAGACGATTTGTTGCCATAATGACCGCCTGCGGCGATATAGGCATCCGCCTCATCACCGAATTTTGAAGCAAAATTCGTATAGTTGCGGAACTCCGTTCCTTTTCCGTTATTAACAAGCAAAATGCGTATCGTTGCGGAAACATGTCTATTTCCCAACACGTTCATATCATAGAAGAAGGCCAGGTCGCCAATAACCAAATAGTGCAGCTGATTTTTATCTGCCAGAGCTGCACCCACAATTGTTGACATTAAGCCGTCAATGCCGAACCCGCCTGTATTCGAAAAGCCCATAATGTCCTTACGCAGCGGGCAAAAATTCCACGCACGTAGAGAGTTCAGAATTCCAAGATGGAGACAGCTGCCCGCCGGAATTTGTGAAAATGTTTGGCGAGCAATCCAGATATTAGAAAACGGCAACTGCTCAACTTTGTTGTTCAACTGCGTCCATTCTTGAACCCATTCCACATAATAGGTAGTCGAGACCTCTTCGCCAGCTCTTGCAATATACTGCCGGAAGAAATCAATTTCTTGCATCTCGAAAACATATTTTAGCTTGCGATAAGTATCACGGATTGCGCCATCCGGGTTGACTCGCCACACCTCTTTTGGACGGAAACCAATATAGCCACCTGCCACTTGACCGATATGAATCAGAACATCCATTGACATGCAAGAAGAGACATGCGCATCCTGTGATGTAACTAAACTTGCCGAAATACCGTATGCTCCGTTATAGTTGCTCGTATGGTCGCACAGGACAACTGCGTTGTATTTTCTGCTAAACGAATCAATTACGTTCGTCAACTCATCTGTCATCACAGCATGTGCACCAACAAAAATTGCAACTTTGCCTACTTTGAGTGCCGGCAGCTCCTGACCATATTCATAACGGTAAATCACTCTGGTTTCGGGCAGTTGCTTTACCGAAAAATCTGCCGGATAGAATGGATATGATGTCGTCAGGTTGATATGTACCGGTCCACCGCCGCGATGACGAAGCTCCAAGAGTGCGGTGTTCAAAGACGTATTTACAGCCCACGCATCCATTTCATCGTGGATCATCGGGATTTGAACAGAAAGGTTAACCAGATCCTTCATCTGTTCTGTGCGATCAATCACCTGTGGAACATATTGTCCGATCTGACCCATATGCTGCGTTGAGGTAACCGCAAGCACCGGAAGTTTCCTGTAAAATGCCTCCGTCAAACCGGGAACATAGTTCCGAGAAGCGGTTGCGCCTGTGCAACTTAAAGCAACTGGTTCGCCGGATTCGGCGGCCAATCCGCACGCCATATAGGCAGCAGAACGCTCGTCCGGCGCAGAATACATTTCAAAATACGGGTCTTGTTTTAGGCTTGCTACAAATGTGATATTTGTAGAACCAGGACTTGCTATAATTTTTCTGACACCATGTGCTTTCATCAGAGAAATCAGAATCTGGATATTCTTTTCCGCTGTATAGTGATACTCCATCTTATCAATCTCCTCATTCGACTTTTTGCTTTTTTAATTGAAGCAGCGACTTTATTAACGAAATCAGTTTTTTTCTGCATACAAGAGCAACAATTCCAAGAAAGACTACAATGCTGTACCGGATTATGGGGTGCTGATAAAGAGCCATACATCCAAAACCAATTGCACAACTCAGGGCGGCAATTCCCAAAATCATTTTGCCATTGTATGGTCTGATACCATCTATAAATTCATCACATACTTTATTCATAAATAGATAGTGGAGCAAGGCAAAAAGAATATAACTGAACAACGTGGTGTATCCAGCGGCAAGATAACCAAGCCTATGAATTCCGATATAGTTTAGGATTATATTTAATATTGCTCCCCCTACTGTTGCGGCAGCAACGTAGGTTGTCTTTTCATAATAGAACTCAAATGTAGCAAAAAATGAATACAGAAACATAAAGAAAACGCTTAACGCAACCGACGGTACAACCCAGATGGCTTCATAGTATGCTTTCGGTGCAAAAACGGCAATAATCTCCGGAGCAAAAAGAATCAGCAGAATATTCACACCGGCAATCAGAAAAAAGCAAGGATACGCAACCTTGGCCAAGTCCATCGTTTTTTTATCTTTCAGTTTTCGATAGATCCACGGTTCAATAGTTTGCAGCAAGGCCATATTGAACATTGTCATAATCATAGAAACAGAGTATGCCAGATTGTAGATACCTGCCTTATCAGCGCCAACCATATTGCTGATCATAATTCTGTCTGAACTGCTAAGAACCGTCAAGGACAAGTAATGTGGAATCAGAGGCAAATTAAAGCGAACAGCATAGGTCCAATACCGCTTAGAGTATAATGTCTTTCCCTTTCGCACCTGAGAGATAAACGTCCCTGTGTACAAAGCAAGCTGAACTGCTGCCATCCCCAGAATTCGGGCCGTCACCTTATCTTCACTATGCAAGATCAACAAGATACTGACAAGTGGCTGCATAATTGCCACTGCAATTGAAAGCAGTGCCAGCTTTTTGTATTGAAAATCGACACGCTGATCCATCGACCAAAAGCTGAATGCTCCGCTTGCCCAAATCATGACAAACATAGCAATCATCTGCATTGTTGTCAGCGAAAGCACGCTATTAAGCTGCTTTTGAAAAATAAAATAGATGCAAAGCCATGCGGAAACAAGAAAAAGGCTCAATCCCTGTAACGAGGAAGAATAACGGTTTCTATCACTCTCGAACTTCACGACACCCTGCGAGTATACACCGGAATACAAATTCAAGGTAACGATTGGAGTAATAAGCTGCATCCACGAATTGAATACCGTAAATTGACCATATTCGGTGGTCGATAGTATTCTCGTGAAGATTGGCGTTGTGATAAAGGAAATTCCTCTTTGCAAAAAGGAACATATAAGAAAAACGAAGGACGCTTTGACCTGTACAGGCCAGTTTTTGTACATTTGAACAATTTTCTTCAAATCAATGTTACCTCAACTTTTTGCACAAAACGCAATCACTTGCTCAACAATTTTTCCAAGCTGGTAATGTTATCTTCATAATATCTATTAATCTCATTGTTCCGGTTGTGAAGGCAATCTATGACCTCATCACGGTTCTTCAACATTTCCAGTATTTTAGGCACAATAAGATCCGGCGCTTCTTTTAAATCAATCAACCACTTTCCCGAGCCGTAAACATATTTACACATACCCACACTTTTTTGACTGTAAGAAAGAAAAATCACAGGTATATTTTCATCAATTGCGTTTACTGCACAGTGCATTCTAGCAGAAATAACGAGATAGCACTCCTTTAATTGTGGTTTGAGTCCTAAAAATCCCCCTTTCCAGTCTGCAAAGTAAATATGCTGCTGTGTTTCTGGTTTTGTCAAGACCTTCAATTTATGCAGAAAAGACTCGTCATTGTCCATCTCATCTTTAGAAATCACATGTGGAATCAGTAAAATGTCTATATGCGTAGATTCAAAAATAGAATCGATCATCTTCGCATAGTTTACATAAGTTTCTTCACTGTGTTTTCCATAGATTTCCTTTAGAGAAAGCGGCGACAAATTTATACCAATATATTTCGGCTGCAGAGCTGTTCTGTCTAAGCTCTTGACTTGAAAAGCCGGATCCGGGAAGAAGCAGGTGTTCCGCAAACCGAGTCTATTTAGATATTTAACAGATTCTTCCTCTCTACAAATAATCATTTTATATCGAGAGAGGTTTTTTTTGTAATAATCGATTGCCTTCTGATACTCTCCAAACGGTCCAACTGATGCGCCATACACGATCACATCTTTTCCGGCATCGATTGCACGGTCACAGAATTCCACCAGCGAGTTATAATATGGATATGTAGTTTGTTCCCGTAGGAATCGCGGAATAGTATAAATGTCTCCGCCAATAGAAAACATCATATCTATACTGTCAATTATGCTATCATAATCAAAGTAGAATCCACAGCGTTCTGAATTTAACTTGACCTTGATTTTATGCTGCACTTTGTCCCAAAATGTTGCCTTTAGTTCAATTGGGCGGATTTCCAGATTCAAATCTTGCAGTGCTTTTTTATCGTAATCGTAACTATATGTAAAATAAACGATTTGTGCTTCTGGATATAATCTCCGAATCAACTGGCAGGCTCCGCGCACAATTGCTTCGCAGCCAAAATTGTATACGCCTATTATTCCGTATAAACCGATTCTCATAGCGTTTCTTACAAACCCTTTACTAAAATATCTGCAATCCGCTCACAGGCATGTCCATCGCCATAAGGATTGCTTGCCTTGCTCATAGCATCATACTCTGCCTTGTCAGACAGCAAACGGCTGAACTCCCGATAAATGGTCTCCTCCTCGGTTCCGACCAGCTTCAATGTGCCAGCAGCAATTCCTTCCGGACGCTCTGTTGTGTCCCGCATAACCAGAACCGGCTTGCCCAAAGAAGGTGCCTCCTCCTGAATGCCGCCAGAATCAGTCAGGATCAAATAGCTGCGGCTCAGGAAGTTATGGAAATCCAGCACGTCCAGCGGCTCAATAATATGGATTCGGTCATCGTCGCCCAGATACTCATTGGCAATTTCTCGCACCACCGGGTTCATGTGAATGGGATAAATTGCCTTCACGTCCGGATGCTCGTCCATCACGCGGCGGATTGCCTTAAACATATGCCGCATCGGCTCACCCAGATTCTCTCGGCGGTGGGCTGTGATCATAATCAAACGGCTGCCATCAGCCCACTCCAACTCCGGGTGGGTGTAATCCGCTCTAACCGTCGTTTTTAGTGCATCAATGGCAGTGTTTCCTGTTACATAGATGCTCTCCGGATCCTTACCTTCCTTCAGCAGATTCTGCTTAGAGAGCTCAGTGGGAGCGAAATTATACTAACTGATAATCGAAACCGCCTGCCGGTTGAACTCTTCCGGATATGGGCTGTAAATATTGTAAGTACGCAGACCTGCCTCCACATGACCTACAGGAATTTGTAAATAGAAGCAGGCCAGTGCCGTCACAAAAGTCGTGGACGTATCGCCATGCACCAGCACGACATCCGGCTTCACTTCTTCCAGAACAGTTTTGATACGCTCAAGGATATTGACCGTCACATCAAACAGGGTCTGCTTGTCCTTCATAATGGACAAATCGTAATCCGGAACGACCGAGAACGCTTCCAGCACCTGATCCAACATCTGCCGGTGTTGGCCGGTTACGCAGACAATCGTCTCAATACTTTGATGTTTCTTTAATTCATTGACCAGCGGGCACATTTTAATTGCTTCGGGGCGAGTACCGAACACCAGCATTATTTTTTTCATAATTGCTCAAGCTCCTCACAAATCTGTTTCATTATTTTCATATTATCTGTAGCCGCATAGAATTTTCGGCCATTTTCTCTGTAAAGCTGCTCGTTCTCTAAAATTTTCTTTATCCCACGAACAATATCATCGATGCATGTAAAATCTACGCACGAGGCCGCACATGCAGCACCTACTGTTTCTACAAGTCCAACATTATCCGAAGTCAACATCGGCAAACCAAATTTTGCATACTCATAGATTTTATTCGGTGCACAAAACACATTATTTAAATTTGAAAAGTCATAGTTGGCAATTCCGATATGCGCCGCTTGTGTCACAATCAAATGTTGCGGGCTCGGGACATAACCAAGATATATGGTGTTTTTATAAATACCCTTTGCTTCATCAACAACCTGCTCGTCACCTTTTCCCATAATCCAAAAGATAACATTCCCATCATTGATTTCTGCCAATGCCCTTGCAATATTAGAAAGTGGACGATCTTTTGATATAATTCCCTGATACAAAACAATGCTTTTATTCTTGCATTCATCCATTATCTTATATATCTCAGGATCAACGTTAGAGTATTCTCCTTGTTTTTTTTCAGACTCTTCTATTTCATACGGCTTGTTGGGCATAACATAGGGTTGCTTTTTCAGATGGTAGCGGCTTTTCATAATAGCCGCTCTATGTTTCTCGCAGCAGATGATAGCTTCCGCCTTGGGCAATATATTCAAAAGCAGATGGTCGATCCATTTTTGATCATCGTACAGTTCCAAAATAGATGCAACAAATCTACGTCCATCCAAAATATTTCCTAACGTCATTACAGATTCACAATTTCCAAACCAAAGAATCTCCGAATCCGGGATATTTCTAATGATTTGTTTTGCTTCTTGACGGTAGTCCAATATTTTTTTGACAGATTGAAATTTTCCATTTTTTAAATTATCGGAAGACAATTCGTGATGCCTTATTTCTCTCTTATCAAGCAATTGATTTATAAAATCCGAATTTTTTCCATGATAAACTTCCAACTCTACACCCAAATCATTTAGCAATAGAATCTGAGCCAGACAAGGCGGGTAAAATTGAAATCCTTTTTTTAAAAAATAAAATATCCTCATAACACACTTCTCCATCTAGTACGGCTATATTACTGCCAAAAGAAACGGTATGGTGTAATTCCCTGTGCTCCTCGTAAGACCAAAAGTAATTGATACAGGCTAATTCCTAAGTAGGAAATGACTTTCGACACTTTCCTATTATCTGGTTGAAGCGACTCAATTATATTTGGTAACAGGATAATCAACGGCATTGTAAAATAATATGTCAACCGGTTAACAATTTGAATTCTTACAGAAATAAAATAGAGAGCAACCCCGACGCCAAGCATTGTCAGATACAGACGATTTGCATCGCTCATTTCACTCTTTATCAAAAGTAAAAACAGGAAAATCATCATAAAAAGAATCGGATGGAAAAGATTTCCGGCTCCTGCGAAACCGTTATCCAAATATTCTGCGTACGATTTCATCAAAAGCAGCCCGACTGAAATAATTTCAGGACCCGCAAGAACGCCAATTCCTGATAAGGCTATAATCAGTATCGCCCAATTTTTATTCACTCGAATTTTCAACTTCTTTACCAGCCAAAATGCCAGAATAATCAAAGCACTTTTATGTAATGATGCAGACAAAATGGTAAAAATCAAAAATTGTTTATCTTTTCCACACTGTAAGTAATGCACTGCCACCAACGCAATGCTCATGGCTGCCGCCTGACGCATCCCATTAAAGGCCCAATAGTAATACATAAAACCCGCATAAATAATAATCGAAAAGAATGCATTATCTGATTCTTTCCGTATTACCCAAAAAACTGGCCATACCGTAATTATTGCATACATAGTCAGCATTACTGTATACGAATGGAAAAGATGAGCAGCAAGCCACAATAGAACTTGATTTCCGATTTCAAGATAGGTAATATTTGCGCCTTCTTCAACATAAGAAAAAAGTGTCACATATGTCTCTGTGTCAATTCCCACTGAATTACCACGAAAACCTAACAGCAGAATAAGTTGTAAGCTAACGATCATTAGGAGAGATCTGTTTTTCTTTTTGAATTCCGAAGAAAAAAGTATGCCTTCCGCAAATATTATCAGATAGTTCAGATTTGTTATTTCGAGCACAATGTCAGCCTGCCTTTTTCAAAAAATACACTCCCATACCAATAATACCTTTCTGCTTATCGGCATTTTCCACTTCATCAACGGCCAAAACGATTGGCGAACTTCTTTTTTTAGCTGTTGTTTTGTTTTCTTCATCAGCGAATCATCGTGGTCATACCCATTTAAACTCATTTGTGTCAAAAGGGTAAACCTTGCACGTTTGCAGTTCATCTCACAGGCATAGCTATATTCCGGCGTAAACTGTTCTACCTGCTTTTGAACAATATCCCAAATATCCAATAAATCCAATTTCTTTTTACTAAACCCGCTGTTTGTTACACCCTCAATATTTTTGAAATAATTATAGAGCGGTGCATCTGTATAGACGGCTGCTTCGCATTTTCTCGCCAGATAGTAGCACGTCTCTACATCTTCGTTCATCCTACCCTCGATAAAGGAATAATCTTCCAAAATATCACGCCGGATAATAGCCCCACACACACTATGGGTATCAGGTTCTCCATTTAGTCGGAAGAAGCGGCTCATTAAATCCGCATTGGATAGCACCTTAGCATTCTGTTTCATCACGATCGATGCATCCGTGTATTTCTGAACCACTCTCATACCGCCAATCGCCATCGGAACATTATATTGATTTGCCAAATCATACAGTGTTTTCAGCGCGGTCCTATCCAGCCAATCGTCACTGTCTGCAAAAGCAATCCATCTTCCTTTTGCAATTTTCAGTCCTGCATTTCTCGCAGAACTTGCGCCGCCGTTTTCTTTGTGGATTACATAGATGTGATTATCATTTTTCGCCCATTCGTCACAAAGGCTCGGGCTGTTATCAGGAGAGCCATCATCCACTAATATTAATTCAAAATTCTGATATGTCTGTTCTAAGATAGATTTCACACATCGATCCAAATATTGTTCTGCTTTGTAAACCGGAACAATCACACTAATTTCAGGCATAACATTCCTTTCCTTGCGTCCTCAGTATTTTTTCGAAAACAAACCATTGTAACCTATTTCGTGCCATTGGCGATTCACTATGAGTCACTTAACGATTTATGCTCTATCTACGTAAGGCTATGCCCATAATCAGTGTTATTTCTTGGTACACAAAATAACAAAACTTCAGCATAGAACTTTCCTCTTTTCATTTTCCAGATTGCGTGTTCTCATTTTATGAATGCAATACCTGATAAATCATTTTGCGCAACTTGTTAGGCATTACGCACACCAGTGCATGCGGCACTGCACCCGTACAGAAATCTACTAAGTTTGTCCATCCACTCTTATGTATCCACCAATGGAACCGAAGCATCGCTTTTGCATATGCAGTTCCACCACGGCGGAAATACATATCGGTCGGTGTCCGCATATAAAGCAACACATCCGGCAGATTTTGCGCCTTACAACCGTTTTGCAGCATCCGAATCCATAAATAGTAATCTTCAAACAGGTGATATTTTTCCTGATAACCACCTGCGCGCTCAACCGCGCTTTTTTTGAACATCACACATGGATGATTGAAGGGGCATCTTTTCCGAGAATAACGTATAATTTCATCGTTGTTACATGGGATCGTACGTCCACCTGTTATTTGGTCTAGACTGGTTACAAATTCCAAAAGCGCCCCGCTTGTTATATCCAGTTCTGGATTTTTCACGAATAACTCAACTTGCTTCTGGCATCGGTCCATTACGCTGATATCATCACTGTCCATCCGCGCAACCAGTTCGTTTTTGCAATGTTTGATTCCCTTGTTCAACGCATTGCCAAGTCCACCGTTCCTTGCAAGACGAACAACATTCAAAGCCGAACCCATCTCCTGTTGTTTTGCCGCAATTACTGCATCTAAAGCGTCATTCAAAGGGCCATCGCAAACCAGTACAAAGTCATCTGTTGGAACTGTCTGTATCTGAATACTTTCAATGGCCTGTTTTAAATACTCTGGCGACTCCTTAAAATAAACCGACATCAAAACACTATAATTTTGCATCCTTACACCATCTGTATGTTACTTTCACATTCAGTTGCTTCTTGAGACACCACTTTGCTCTCACGTAACAACACGATACTCTCCTGCCGAAACTTCGGGTCAACCTTTCCATCAACCACGCCATGCCGCCCCAGAACCACGAGAACACTCTTCCAGAGCACCTTCAGGTCAAATTTCAGGCTGACATTCTGGACATATTCACGGTCATAATAGACTTTATCGTAGATATCCACGGTATCCCGTCCATTTACCTGTGCCCAACCGGTAATACCAGGCCGCACCTGATATACACCGTACCATCGACGTAAAAAACGGATCTCGCGCTCGGTATATACCAGTGGGCGGGGGCCAATGAGGCTCATTTCACCTCGGACCACATTCCAGAGCTGCGGAAGTTCATCTATACTAGTATCACGTAGAATACGGCCAAGCTTTGAAATATATATTTCGGGGCTTTCCAGATCACCCGTAGCTACATTTTTAGGTGCTGTGCTCTTCATGGTTCGGAATTTTATAATGTTAAAGCAATGTGCATCTTTGCCCACGCGCTTCTGCAAAAAAAAGATTGGCTCGTCTGGAGCACTGATCTTCTGTGCAACACTCACCACCAGAAGCAAAGGTGATAGCACAATCAGTGCTGCCGCTGCAAGAACCCGATCTACTACTGACCGCATCTCTAAGTAGTGCTTTTGTCTTTCTGTTATGTGGACATAATGTTCTCCAAACTCCACAAAATAATTCAGATTTTCCTTATCCAAAGTTGTTTTCTCCCCGTTCAGATATCATTCTGCCTTCGCAGAACCCACTTTTTCTCCAAATTCTATCGCTGAATCGTTCAGCAGTTTCTCCAATTGTTCTTTTTGTTCTTCGCTCAGCTTCCCCGACCCGCTTTGCAGCAGCCGTTTCTGGTTGTACACCCATCGGCTCAGCCAAATGCCATCCGCAGTCTTGTATTTTGCTGGAATCTCCAGATTCCCATGAACTCTTTTATATTCCTGCGCCAGCTCGTACCGGTACTGCCACGAGTCCGGTTTCTCCCACTGCATTCCAATGGCATCCAGCAGCTCAATGCGCTCTTGTGATAAGATTGCATTGCTCTTCTCCGGATTCCGATATGCATACTGCTGCCGCCGCACCCATTTTCCAAGGGCATAGCCCTCCGGCGAAATATATGCCACCGGAATGTCAAGGTTTCCATTTGCCTCAAAATATCGTTTCGCTGCCTGATAAACCTCATTCCACTGTCGGTCATAGCGACTGCCCCACTGCATTCCTATGGTTTCCAGTCGTTTGATCTGATCCGCAGACAACTTTTTCTGCTCATAGGCTAGTTCCTGATTTTGAATCCAGCGGCCAAGCGTTTTTCCATCTGCTGTTTTATAATCTCGTGGAACATCCAGATTTCCATACTCCTGCGCATAGACTGCCGCAAGTGCATACCCCTGTTCCCATCGGACGTCAAATACCTTCCACGCCATCCCCAACTGATTCAACTGTCGGATGCGCTCTTCCGTCAGCTTTCCATCGTTTCGGCGTTTCCGCGCATTGTTGATCCACTTTCCCAGAGGATAGTCATCTTTCGTTTTGTATTTCGCCGGGACCTGCAAATTTCCAAACTGCTCCCGAAATTTTCGTGCTTCCTTCAGACCACGCTCCCATGCGGCATCGTTGCGATTTCCCCACTCCATGCCAATGCTGTCCAGCCGTGCGATTTGCTGTTCGGTCAAGTTCCCCGGAATCTGTCCCGCACGAACACGGCGCTGGGTCGTCAGCCATTCGCCAAGGCTCAATCCCGCTGGTGTGGTATAACGTTTTGGAATATTCAGGTCGTCATGCTCCGCATAGTAAATGCTTGCTTCCGAAAAATAATGATCCCAACTGGAAGAAAGGCTTGCCTGCAACTGCTCAAACAGTACCCGGCAGTCATGCACCTGCTCAACAACCTCGAATCGCTCGGTAACGATCTTATCGCCCTCGCCGTTAGCATAGAGCCGGTAGACCGTCTCCTGCATCTCGCCCTGTAACCCCGCAATGCTGCATAGACCCTCGAAGTTGTTGACTACATCGAGGATAAGCGGTGTAGAATTTTCCCCAGCGGTCAAAGCGCGTCCAATCTGCTGCTTGTAGATGGTGGGTGAAATGGTGGGCCGGAACAGGATGACACCTGAAATGCCTTCTACATGAACGCCCTCGTTGAGCATGTCTATGCAGAACAGCAACTTCAGCTTGTCGCTCTCATCCGTCTTGAAGTCTGCAAAAGCCTTGTCTGTACCAGGGTCATCGGAATAAGCTTCGTACACCGCCACTTCCGCATTCACCTTTGCAAACCACTCCGGCACGTGAGAGATCATTTCGTCCATGTGCTCCTTGTTGGCGCAGAACACGATGTATTTGCCGCTCTTGTTCGTGATATGATGGGCAAAGACCCTGTCCAGACCGTCCGCCTGTTCCAGTGCACGGCGGAGTGCGTCCAGATATTTCTGGTTCACGTCCTGAATGCCCGGTGCCCGCAGGCTATCCACCCGCGCCTGATACTTTGCGAGGGCTTTCTGGTACTGATAAACGGTGGTCACATATTTCGGGGCAGGCAAAATACCCCTGACGACTGCTTCGCCAAGGGTCATGTCGCTCGCAACACGGCTGTCAAAAAGTTCTTCTGCCATGTCGCGGTTATTATCCAGATACCGAATGTTTGTCGCTGTCAGCCCCAGCAATTTTGCGTCCGAGCATAACTTTAATAAAGCCACCGTACTCTCGCCCCAGCATTCAGCACCGGCACGGTGGAATTCATCGAGTATAATATAGGCAGGCTTCTGCGCTACTATTTCGTCCAGCTGTGCCTGCGTACAGCACATCAGCTTGGCATAGGTATAAAAGTGAACATTTGCCAACGGAAAATTCGGGTCGTTCCTTTTCAGACTTTCCAGCTGGGTCTTGAAGATATATTCACTGGGCGAAAGCCAGATCACGACCTTCTCCGGGTTGTCCTCGATCAGCTTGAACGCGATGTAGCTCTTTCCGGTGCCGGTGGGATGAACAATAGCGGCTTTGCCATATCGCTCCATCATCCGGACTGCCGCATGATATGCTTTCTCGTTGTGCTCAAACAGCCGCAATGCCATCCTGTTCCCCCTTTCCGCAATAAAGGGGTATCCTTCACATGGAAAATG
>OMBA01000869.1_pt1 | contig 12846 bp, 10 predicted proteins | sample 1673441 | NCBI WGS metagenome assembly OMBA01 (sample SAMEA103958111, study PRJEB25191) | human gut metagenome | biome: human-associated habitat [ENVO:00009003]; feature: intestine environment [ENVO:2100002]; material: feces | place: Germany | collected 2013/2015
TTTTGATAAATGCGTTTTCAAAGGTGTTGTTATTTGTTTTAAAACAAACAAAAACATCAAAACTAAAACAATAATTACAACAAAAAAAGATTTTGGAACAAGAGGGAAAGGTTTAATGAGCTTTTTCGCATTGTGGGTATATTTTTCGATTATACTTGCAGGTTTAGTAGTAGGAGGTTATTTAAAGCTTTTACCTGCATTAATTGTTGAAGGTATTTCGTTTGCTATTATGAAGTTTTGGCCGGCAAAACCAATTATTGATACTGAAAAACTTCACAAAATCAATCTCGAAGACCCTGTTTTTAATAAAAAGTATAATGTCTATTCCGCTGATGAGGTTGAAGCTCGTTATTTGATTACGACAGCATTTATGGAACGGTTCAAAAATCTTAGAACGGCTTTCGGTTCAAAATATGCAAAATGCTGCTTTTTAGACGATACTATTATGTTTGCAATTGCGACAAACAAAGATCTTTTTGAGTTTGGCTCGCTATTTTATCCGATTAATAACTCAAAGCATATGCAAATGTTCTTTAATCAATTAACTTCAATTCTTCAGCTCGCAGAACACTTTAAACTTGATGAAAATACAAAGTTATAAGTTTTAAAAGTTATAAAAAAGACCGATTTTTAAATCGGTCTTTTTTTCTCTAATATCTCTAATTATACACAGAGCCTAAGCATTAATCTTTCCCAGCGCCTATATTATAATCTAAATTATTCATTCTAATTCAAACAAAAGCGCCTTCAGTATGTCCGCTCCAATTTATAGATGTGCCTCAGGCACCCTCAGGCACCACCCGTTCTTTTGTAGAAGTCTTCAATAAAGCCGGTGTTGAAATTTCCGCTCATAAACACAGGGTCTTCAATGATTGACTGGTGGAACGGAATTGTTGTTTCCACGCCGGTGATAACGTATTCTTTAAGCGCACGGTACATTCTGCGTCGGGCTTCGTTTCTGGTTCTGCCCCAGCAGATTAATTTTCCTATCATGCTGTCATAGTACGGCGGGATTTTGTAATCCTGATAAGCGTGAGAGTCCACTCTGACGCCAAATCCGCCAGGAGTTACGTAACCCGTAATCTGACCCGGGTTCGGCATAAAATCTTTTTCCGGATTTTCTGCATTAATACGGCATTCAATTGCGTGGCCTCTCAAAATGATGTCATCCTGAGTAAAATCAAGCGGCTCGCCTGATGCAACCATGATTTGTTCTCTTACCAAATCAATATTTGAAATCATTTCGGTTACACAGTGTTCAACCTGAATTCGAGTATTCATTTCCATGAAATACCATTTGCCGTCATGGTCAAGAAGGAATTCACATGTGCCGGCGCCTTCGTAATTAATCGCTTTTGCCGCACGGACTGCTGCTGCACCCATTTCTTTTCTTGTTGCTTCGTCAATTGCAGGTGAGGGTGCTTCTTCTAACAATTTCTGGTGGCGGCGCTGAATTGAGCAGTCGCGTTCGCCAAGGTGAACAACGTTTCCGTATTGGTCGCCCAAAATTTGAACTTCAATGTGGCGCGGGTTTTCAAGGAATTTTTCCGCATAAACATCAGGATTTCCAAAGAAATTTTGTGCTTCAGACTGGCAAAGGTTCATGTTTGTTTCAACTTCATCATCGGAGCGGACAATTCTCATGCCCTTTCCGCCTCCGCCGGCTGTTGCTTTCAGAATAATCGGATATCCTGCTTTTTTTGCAAATTCTTTTACTTCTTGCGGTGTTTTAAGAATTCCTGTTCCCGGAGTTACAGGAACATTGTTTTCAATCATTGTTTTACGGGCAGTTGCTTTGTCGCCCATTTTTCTCATAGCTTCTGAAGTTGGGCCGATAAACTTAATTCCATGTTTTTCACAAATTTCTGCAAAATCTGCGCGTTCTGACATAAAACCGTAGCCTGGATGGATTGCGTCAGCACCCGATACAAGAGCTGCTGAAATTATTGCCGGAATACTCAAATAACTTTTTGCACTTTGAGCAGGTCCAATGCAGTAAGCTTCTGTTGCAAGTCTTACGTGAAGAGAATTTGCATCAGCCTGCGAATAAATTGCGACTGTCGGAATTCCTATTTCTCTGCAAGCCCTGATAATTCTTACCGCAATTTCTCCGCGGTTAGCTATTAATACTTTTTTAAACATCTTTTTTCTATCCCTATAAAATAGTGAAAAGCGATTTTTCACTTTTCACTATTGACTATTCTTATTATTCTATATACATCAAAACTTGCCCGAATTCAACCGGCTGGCCGTCTTCAACACAAATTTCAACGATTTTTCCTGAAAATTCTGATTCGATTTCGTTCATCAATTTCATTGCTTCAACGATACAAACCACATCACCTTGATTTACGGACTGTCCTACTTCAACGAAGGGTTTAGCATCCGGAGAAGGTGATTTGTAGAAAGTTCCAACCATAGGAGAAGTCAGCGGTTTGCCGCGTTTAACTTCTTCTTTTGCCGCCGGAGCTGCTGCTGGCTGTACAGCCGGAGCCTGCGCAACTGCCGGAGCTGCTGCAACAACAGGAGTTCCTGTCACAACTTCCTTACGAATTGTAATTGCCTGTTCGCCGTCTTCAAGAGAAATCTCTGTTAAAGAAGAGTCCGACAAAACTTTAGCAAGTTTTTCAATGTATTCAATATCAAATTTCATTAGTTTGCCTTTCTGTTTGAGTAAAAAGTGAGAAGTGAAACGTGAAAAGTCCTTTACGTGATTTAATTTATCTTTCGCGATTCACAAATCACAGACTTATGCTCTGTCCAAGTATTCGTTAGTTCTTGTATCAACACGGATTACATCTCCGTTAGAAATGAAGAACGGAACGTTAACCATAGCTCCGGTTTCAAGTTTAGCAGGTTTTGTACCGCCTTGAGCAGTGTTTCCTTTTTCAGCCGGAGGTGTGTCAACAACTTCAAGTTCAACGTGCGCCGGAATGTCAACACCAATAATTCTTGAATCATGCATCAATACTTGAACATTCATATTTTCTTTCAAATATTTAAGCCCGTCGCCGATTTGGCTTTCAGATAAGTGAAGCTGGTCGTAAGTTTCATTATCCATCATTACGTAATCTGCACCTTCTTTGTATAAATATTGCATTTCACGTCTGTCAAGAGTTGCTTTGCCTACTTTTTCGCCGGCTCTAAATGTTTTTTCAATAACCTGTCCGGTTTCGACGTTTTTAAGTTTTGAACGTACAAAAGCTGCGCCTTTGCCGGGTTTTACATGTAAAAATTCAACAACAGACCATAAGCCGTTGTCCAATTGAAGCGTCAAGCCTGTTTTTAAATCGTTTACTGAAATCATATTTTTCCCCTTTTTAAAAGTATAATCATCTATTGTATCTTGATGTTAGCACAAAAGTTTGAAACTTCAAATATTTGTAACAATTTTAATTAACAATCCGGTTAAAATTTCAAGTTTTGTAAGTTTTTGGATTTATTTTTACAAAAAGATTTACAACAGTAATTCATTATGTTAATATAAACATAAACGTTAAAAATCAAAATAGAACAAAGAGAGTAGGAAAGAATGGTTGATATTGTGAATAATGGTTACGAGGCTTTAATTTCAGCAATTGCTGCGGCATTTTTTGCCCAGGTGATTAAATTTATTATTTTCACAATACAATCACGCAAGATAAATTTTAAAATTTTTACAACAACCGGCGGAATGCCGAGTTCTCATTCTGCTGGTGTTATGAGTCTGGCAACTTCTGTCGGGTTAATCGGCGGATTTGATTCCCTGACATTTGCAGTAGCTTTCGGCTTTGCTCTTATTACAATGTATGATGCCGCAGGCGTCCGCCGTGCTGCAGGAAAAACTGCTGCTTGTCTGAACAGAATGATGGAGGATTTTTACAAGCATGATGTTCAATCAATTGGCGGAAAGTTAAAAGAACTCTTGGGCCATACTCCTTTTGAAGTTATTATGGGTGCGGTTTTCGGTGTTCTTTTCGCATACAGTTTCCACCAATATTTAATCGGCTAAATCTGCTTGCCTTTTTTTATTTTCCATGTAATAATGTAACCGTTGAGGGTTTATAGAGCAAAATCTATATCCGAAGTTTCTACCCTTAGGAAAGAAAGAGATTCTCCAAGATAGATGGGTGTTGAAGAATTCAATTACAAATATATAAAAGATAATGCAAGTGCCGGAAGCTGGAGGCGCGGTTACGAATACCATTTAAAAGATATGGTATTTGATAATTACCCTGAAAAAAACTTTTATATGGCAAAAGTTAAAGGTAATTTTCAGGATTTTTATAAAACCGACCTGATTTTTAAAAAGAACAAAGTTGAAGCGCGCTGCAACTGCCCGTTAAAAGAGGAATGGTGTAAACACGCCGTTGCGGTTGCATTGAAGGCAATTGACGAGCATGCTTATGAAGACTGGCTTGAAACAAAATTCGGAATTGAACCGAATTTCCCTGATGAAAATACTGCACTCACCGAGCCGCCGCAGGGAAATTACATTTTTCACTTCAATTCAAAGCGCAAGGCAAACTTTTTCTCAATCCTTGTGATGTCAAGAGAAACAGGTAAAGTTGTAAGACAAATTGAGCCGATTTTGCGAGCCTTGATAGAAGCGCAAAAGCAGGACAAGTCTTTCGAACTCAACAACTCGCAAAAAGTTGAAGTTGCTATATTCCAGCAGCTTTTGACGATTTCCAGACAGGACAAAAAAGCCGGCTGGTATGATATTCCGATTACAAAGTTTGGTCCGATGTTCAATCTTCTCTCAAAAGCCGATGAGGTTTTGGATGAAAAGACAAAAGACCGCCTGAAATTTACTGATGAGGAATGGAAACTTAAATTATACGTAAACACCGGCGCACAAGGCACAATTTTACTTTCTCTTGAGTGGATTCGTCCGGACAAAGACGATGTTATTCCGTTTGAAGAAGTAAGATATTTTTCAAGACATTTGAAATGGGGAAGATATAAAAATTTGATTTTCCCGACAAATGTTGCAATGCAGGTTCTTCCGCAAAATTTAATAAAGTCAACTTTCACGGATTTAAAAGATTCAGAAGGCGGAAAATTTATTTATGAAGAACTGCCTAAGCTTAGAGAAGTTATGGACGTCGAAATTGCCGAAAATATCAGCAAATTAATGCTTGAAGAACGTCCGCCGCTCAACATTGTGACGCTCGGAATTGATTATGACCAATCCTTGAAAGCAACTTTGGAATTTGAATATGACGGGGTAAAAGTTCCGTTTTCAAAAACAGCCGAAAAAACTCCGTATATTACAATCAAAAAACCGGGCGAAGATTTGGTTTACTGGATTAAAAGAAATTACCAGCACGAAGTCGAAGCTTATCATATGCTTTTGGCGTGTAAATTCGTACCGATGCAGACAAATAATCTTGCGCTTGAAAAAGAAAACGCAATTGATTTTTACAATTATTACATCAAGCAGGCCGGAGACGGCTGGAGGTTTGAAGAAAAAGACGATATGAATTTCTTCAAACTTATGGAGGATCCGTTCAGACTTTGCGCGAAAATCGATTTCAGCGAAGACGCCTCAGACAGCTTTGATATTACGCTTTACGGTCAGGTTGGCGAGGAAATTATTTCGTTCAGCGATATTTATGACACAATTCAGAGCGGCGAAAAATACAGCCGTATCAGAAGTTTGGGTTTTGTAGAATTTCCGGCTCAAAATATTTATGCAATGATGCGTGCCTTCAACTCCTTTGATGTTTACCGCAATGCTGATGATAAATTTACCGTAAAAACTTACCGCGCAGGCTTGATTACAGAGTTGAAAAACCTTGATGTCGAACTTGTTTTGAGTGAAGAGTTTGAAAAATTCTGGACGCAGATGTCTTCATTCTCAACGGCCGACGGGCATGATTTGCCGGAAAATATCAATGCAGAATTTCGTGAATACCAAATTAAAGGTTTTGGCTGGCTTTGGTTTATGTATAAATACGGGCTAAACGGAATTCTGGCGGATGATATGGGGCTTGGTAAAACATTACAGGCGCTTGCGGCAATCCAGAAAGCCAAAGAGGTTGACGGCCCTGCTCCGACACTTGTAATTTGTCCGACAACTGTTGTTTTCAACTGGGAATCTGAAATACAGAAGTTTGCACCGACATTAAGCTGTCTTAAACTTGCAGGAGTTGATAGAAAGAATTTCTTTAAAGAAATCCCGAATTACGATGTTGTAATAACAAGTTACGCGCTTGTCCGCCGCGACATTGATAAACTTCAAAAATACAATTTCAGATATGTAATTTTGGACGAATCACAAAATATTAAAAACGCGCTTTCGCAAACCGCGCAGGCTGTCAAAAAACTTAACGCCGACCATAAGCTTGCCCTTTCAGGCACGCCGATTGAAAACAAGCTTGAAGAACTCTGGTCTGTCTTTGATTTTCTAATGCCGGGATTTCTGATGAGTATTTCGGAATTCAACTTCCGCTACGTCAACCCGATTATGGAGCGCGGCGACAAAACAGTTGAAAAACGTTTGAAATTGCAGATTTATCCGTTTATTTTGCGTCGTATGAAACGCGACGTTGCAAAAGATTTGCCGGATAAAGTCGAAAATATCGCATACTGCGAACTTACTGACGAGCAAAAGGACTTCTATCTTCAGGTTCTTGACAGCACCAAAGAAGAACTCTTCAAGTCAATTGAAGAAAACGGGCTTGAAAAAAGCAGACTTTCAATCTTCTCAGCACTTCTCAGATTACGTCAAATCTGTTGCCATCCGCGGCTTTATGACAAAGAAAACGTTAAGCATGTTATGTCTTCGGGCAAGTTTGAAAAACTTAAGGTTATGCTGGAAGAAATTATTTCGGAAGGCCACCGAGTTCTTTTATTTAGCCAGTTTGTCAACATGCTGGATATTGTAAAAGGCTGGCTTGAACGCGAAGGCATTGATTACGAATATCTGACCGGAAAAACCAAAGACCGTCAGGCTGCTGTTGAAAGATTTAATAATAGCAAAATTCCTATATTCTTAATCAGCTTAAAAGCAGGCGGAACAGGCTTGAACCTAACCGGCGCAGACTATGTAATCCATTACGACCCATGGTGGAACCCTGCTGTTGAAGACCAGGCAACCGACCGTGCTTACCGTATCGGGCAGACTAAAAAAGTTTTCGTATACAGACTTATTACTAAAAACACTGTTGAAGAAAAAATTCAAAAGCTCAAAACAGTTAAACGTAACCTTGTTGACAGCGTAATTTCAGTTGACAGAAATATCGTAAAATCCCTAACAATGGACGATATCAGAGAAATCTTCTCTACTGATTAAGCAAATAAGGAGAATTTATATGAAAAGTTTTATGAAAATTTCTATTTTAGTCTTTGCATTTTTGATTGTCTATAATGCTGCAAAGGCAAACGAGCCGCATATTTATAAGAAAAAAGTTGTACCTCCAAAAAAAATTGAAAAACCTAAATCTTCCACAACTCAAACAGATTGTTTAAAAATTTCTTGTTTGGGAAATTTTGAAGGATATGGGGACTGTAAATATAATCCGATTTGTGTAGAGCCGCGTGATTCAAACGCTGATGAATATTTGAAAACTCTTAATAGCTCTGAAAAACAATATTACTTAAATATGATTAGTAATGATGGTTACAACATGAGCTGGGAGTTGGCGGATAAGGTTTGCAAGGCAAAAAACATGCGCCTGCCGCGTGCTATAGAATTGCATTACATGTATCTAGCCCAGAAAAAAGGTCAAGGCGATAACTTTGTCCATGTCAATTACTGGGCCGAATCAATAGGAGAAAGTGTAGCCCATAATTGCCACATGCGTGCAGGAAATTGCGGACGCCATTACAAAGGCGATTTACAAAGGGTTCGTTGTGTAGAAAAATAACGCAAAAGGAGAGCTACTCATATCTTAGAGCATCAATAGGATTTAAAAGAGAGGCTTTGTAAGCCGGGTAATATCCGAACAGCACGCCTATTGCTCCCGAAAATCCAAGCGATAGAGCTATTGAAAACCAGGATATTGAAATCGACATTGAGGCGAATATTTGCAGCGCCTTTGCACCGAAAACCCCTATAAAAACCCCTATAAGTCCGCCTGCTATTGATAACAAAAACGATTCTATTAGAAACTGTATCCTTATATCTGAGGCCTTCGCACCGATTGCCATCCGAATTCCTATTTCTTTAGTCCGCTCAGTTACGGAAACGAGCATAATGTTCATAATCCCGATACCGCCGACCAAAAGCGATACAGACGCAATTGCACCAAGCAATAGAGACATTGTTTTTGCAGAAGATTTAATGGTTTCTTGCATTTCAGCTAAATTACGAATTTCAAAATCATCTTCTTGGCTTTTGCCAATGCGGTGGCGGCGCCGCAGAATATCGTAAATATCTTCTTGTGCAGAAGCCAGCGCTTCCTCGCTTTGCGCCTTTACGTTAATCATTTTGACAGTGCCGGGGAAATCTGTACCAAAAACCTTTTTTTGAGCAGTTGTTATCGGAATAAATACTAAATCATCCTGATCCATACCCATCCCGCTTTCGCCTTTTGTTTTCAAAAGACCTATGACCCGGAATGGGACGTTTCCAATGCGAAGAGTTTTATCAATAGGGTTCATATCACCGAAAAGTTCTGTTGAAACGGTGTTTCCTATAATAGCGACTTTTGCGTTGTTTTTGATGTCTTCTGGTATAAAACTTCTCCCATCGATGACTTCGTAATTTCTTATAAAAAGATAAGAGTCGGTTGTGCCGGCAACTGATGTTGACCAGTTTTGGTTGCCGTAAGTAAGCTGCTGGGTTTGCGAGGTGTAAGGCGCAACCGCCATAACTCCTTTTGCGGTTAATTCAATAGCCTCAGCATCTTTTAATGTTAAAGTGGGACGGGTGCCGGAACCCATTCTTACACCACCTGAAGTCGCTGAGCTTGAACGTATCATAAGCAGGTTGCTGCCCATAGATTCCATATCTTTGGCAATTTTTTCACTTGCGCCTGCGCCCACTGCAAGCATTATTATAACCGCGCTTACGCCAATTATTATGCCGAGAGATGTAAGCATTGAGCGCATTTTATTGATTTTAAGCGATATAACCGCCATTTTTAATGTTGATTTAAAATCTATCATTTCTTATCCTTAGTTTCATCAGAAACAATGTTACCGTCTTTGAACCTGACAACGCGCTTGCAATATTCAGCTATATCAGGTTCGTGCGTTACTAAAATTATAGTTTTACCCATTTTTTCGTTAAGATTAACGAAAAATTCCATCACTTCAATACTTGTTTTGGTATCTAAATTACCGGTCGGTTCATCTGCAAGAATTAAGGGCGGATCGTTAACGATTGCCCGCGCAATTGCCACGCGTTGCTGCTGCCCGCCGGACATTTGATTTGGCATATGGTCTTCACGTGCTTCAAGCCCAACGATTTTGAGTGCATTTTTTGCTCTTACAATTCTTTCTTCTTCCGGAATTCCCTTGTAAATCATCGGAAGCTGAACATTTTCCAGCGCAGAGGTGCGTGCAATCAGGTTGAAGCCTTGAAAAACAAAGCCCATTTTTATATTTCTAACCTCAGCGAGTTTATCGGCATCGAGTGAAAGCATATCAATTCCATCCAGGTAATAACTGCCGGAATTTGGCTTGTCAAGCGTGCCTAACATGTTCATAAATGTTGACTTGCCTGAGCCTGAAGTCCCCATAATCGCAACGAATTCACCGTCTTCAACAGAAAGAGAAACATCGTTGAGCGCATTAAAGCTGTCTTCGCCTGTTTGATATGTTTTTATAGCGTTTTTTACTTCAATTAGCGCCATTAGAACATCCTCATTGGGCGGCGTTTATTTTTGCCTTTGCTTTTAGGCTTACCATCATCAATGCCTACAATTACAAGTGTATTTTCAGCAATTTCTTTTCCTTTAATTTCTGTTTTTGTATCATTGCTTGCACCTGTTTGTATGTCGATACGCTTGGGGCGTTTTTCTTCTAAAATCCATATACCTTGATTTTTGTATTTTTCACCTTTTCCTTCAGTGTCAGGTGTGAATTTTAAGGCAGAGTTTGGCGCACACAGAACGTTTTCGGCATTGTTAACGATAATCGAAACATTAGCCGTCATACCGGGTTTAAGTTTCAAATCTTCGTTTTCAACATCTACAATAACAGAGTAGGTAACAACGTTAGAAACTGTTGTGGGCGAAATTCTTACTTGAGTAACCTTGCCTTTAAAATTAATATCCGGATACCCGTCCAACGTATAAACCACGTCTTGCCCTTCTTGTACTTTACCGATATCAGCTTCTGAAACATTTACTTCTATCTGCATCTTTGTCAAGTCTTGCGCAATTGTAAAGAGTTGAGGGGCTTGAAAGCTTGCTGCAACCGGCTGGCCTAAGTCGATTTCTCTTGAGATTATTGTGCCGTCAACCGGTGCTATAATTCTTGTATAACCGAGGTTTGTTTGAGCAGTTTTTAGGGTTGCCTGATATTGGCGGATTTGAGCGCGTGCGGCCTCAATTTGTGCTAAGTCTGAATAGTAATTGCTTTTCATCTGATCAAGTTCGCTTTTTGCAACAAAGTTTTTTGCATAAAGGTTTTTGTATCTTTCATACATTTTTTTATCGTATTCCGCAATTGCCTGAAGTTTTGCGACGTTAGCCTGAGCGTTGTTAATTTGGGCTTGGTTTTGCTGTACAGAGGCTTCAAAGTTAGCGGGGTCGATTTGGGCAAGAATTTGGCCTTTTTTTACTTGCGAGTTGAAGTCTACATAAATTTCTTTTATCAAACCTGACACTGTTGAACCTACGCTTACTGTGTTTACAGGGTTAATAGTCCCGGAGGCTTCAACAACTTCGGTTATAGTACAACGCCGGATTTTTCTGGTTTCGTACTTCACTTGTTTTTTAATTATCGTATGGGCCCCGGCGGCTAAGGCTAAAATTAGAAGCGTGATTATTGGTATTAAAATTCGTTTTTTCAATTTCATTATTTATCCTCTATTGATATTTTAACATCAGGTTTAAGAGCGATTGCCTGCTCAAGTTTTGCTCTTGCGACGTTGTATTCATAAACGGCTTTGACATATTCTTGCTGAGCGTTGTTGTAGTTAACTTTTGCATCTTGAAGCTGGATGTAATCACCAATTCCGACAAAGTATCTGCCATCAGCAAGTTCAAGGTTTTCGAGTGTTTGCTTTACTTTGACAGCCAAAAGCGGAATTTGTTTTTCTAATTGTATCATGTCAATATATGCAGCTTGAACTTCAAAATAGATATCTTGTTTAAGTAAATCAATTTCGTTTTCAGCAATATCAACTTGAATTTTAGCGGCATCGATTTTGTTTTTCTGACCCATAATATTGACATTTGTTTTGAGCGAAACGCCCAGCGTAAATGAATTTTGCGAATTTGTATCTCTAAAACCATATCCGGCAGAACCGCTTAATTCAGGATAATATTCTCTTTTTACAGCGAGCAAAGACTGCTTCATCGCGTTAAGAGTGGCGTCATAAGCTTTTAAATCCGGACGATTTTCTTTTGCAATTTCAACCGATTTTTCAAACGTATAAGGATATTTTTCAAAACTGTAGTTTTTCAGTACATCGCTTTTTTCTGCTTTTACCGCATAAACAGCGTCAGAGATGTCTTCTGGTGTTGCCAGAAGCTTTTTGTAGTTATTAATATTTGTAAGGCTCATCGGGACATAAGGGTTGCTGAGGTTGAATGTTTCGGTATTCTGAATGCTGTATTCAGGTGCATAAGCAACATACATTGCATTATTTAGGCTTACAATAGCATTTTTATAGGTGTTTTCGGCTTTTACAAATGATACTTTTGAATCACTCAAGTTAACTTCTGCATTAACAAGGTCAATCTTTGATTTAATACCCTCGTCAAAATATGCAAGCGTTCTCTGATAGTTTCTCTCGTTAATCTGAACATTAAGCCTTTCTACTTCCATAAGAGATCTTGCCGCAAGAACTCCATAGTACTGGAGTTTTACATTAAAGATAGTAGTTAATATAGTTTCATCGAAATCAAATTCGGCTGCAATTCTGTTGAACTTTTCCATACGAATATTTGCATCTGTTTTCCCGAAATTCCATAGAAGCTGAGAAAGTGAAGCATCAAATCCGGGAAGTGTTCGCGACTGATAGCTTCCGAAGTTGTGGCTTCTTTCTCCAAAGTTTTGTTTATAGCTTGTGCCTAAAGAAAGCGATGGAAAGTATGCTGATTTTGCAACACCGACACTTGATTTTGCAATGTCGAGATTAAGTATGTATTTCTTTACTACAGGGCTGTTGTTCAATGCGATTTTAATGCAGTCATTAAGTGTTAGTGCTGCATTTTTTTCTATTTGTATTGACTGTATTGCATTAACTTGCAGTGTAAGCGAGATACAGACAGCTGTAAAAAGTATTTTTAACTTAATCTTCATTCTCTATCAATATTATAAACGACAGGAGCATTCCAAAGTTCATTTTTTTGTATGAAATTATCATATAACGATATGAATTTACCGGATATTAACCGCCTGTATATTTGACATAATTGACCCGGGCTATTTATATATGCTAGACTGTATTGTATGACAGGACTTACATGGAATAGAATAAAACACGACGTAAAAGTTGATAAAATGAATGAACAGCACAAGCTTCTTTTTAATATTCTTGATTCTTTGTACAAAGTAATGGAGAATAAAGATGACCGAAACGCGCTTGTAAAGATTATTAATGATTTAATCGGGAGATAGAAATATGTATACAATAAAAGAAGTAGCTGATAAAATGGAGATTTCAGAGCATACGCTTAGATTTTGGGCAAAAAGCGGATTTTTCCCTTTCATAAAACGAAATGAGAATAATATAAGGCTTTT
>OMBA01000872.1_pt1 | contig 12806 bp, 14 predicted proteins | sample 1673441 | NCBI WGS metagenome assembly OMBA01 (sample SAMEA103958111, study PRJEB25191) | human gut metagenome | biome: human-associated habitat [ENVO:00009003]; feature: intestine environment [ENVO:2100002]; material: feces | place: Germany | collected 2013/2015
AGGGCATGAAGCAGCTCATGGCTGGCGGCGGTGTTGCCCTCATCGGTATCACCCTGATCCCCCTGCTGAGCGGTCTGTTCGGCTGATCTTTTCCGGGCGGCGTTTGCCGCCCCGTACATATTTACTTGCAAGCATTTCCAGCCCCTCCGTGGCAAACGGATTCTTATTATAAAGAGGAAACGCATTGCAAATCGAATATTCACCTTTATTTTGAAAGGATGGTGCTATTATGCAGATTCTGACTCACCTTATTTTTCTGCTCAACCTGCTCAAGACCCTTATCAACCATTTTTCTTGATGGGTGGTGGCGCTGAGTGGAAACTGTTCTCAAAGCAATCTCCGATTGGATCAAGTCACTGCTGACAGCGGCGATCATGTCCAATCTCTCCGGCTTGTTTGATGACGTCAACACCCAAGTGGGCAACATCGCACAGCAGGTCGGCACCAAACCATCCAATTTTGAACCGCGCGTTTTCGCTATGATCGAGGCGTTGTCCCGGAACGTAGTGCTTCCCATTGCAGGCGTGATTCTGACCTTCATCGCCTGTTATGAGTTGATCGAGATGATCACACAGCACAACAACATGGCACAATTTGAGCCTGCGCTGCTGATGAAATGGATCTTCAAAACTGCCATTTCGGTCTGGATGATCTCCAACACCTTCGACATCATCATGGCGGTGTTCGATGTGACGCAGCAGGTGGTGGCAAATTCCAGCGGCATTATTTCCGGCAACACAAGGGTCAACGACATCGGGCTTTCCATGCTGCAATCCAGCATGATGCAGATGGACGTAGGCCCACTGTTCGGGCTGTTCTTGCAGTCCTTCTTCATCGGCATCACTATGCGCATCCTGTCCATCGTGATTTTCGTCATCGTCTACGGAAGAATGATTGAGATCTACATGATGGTCAGTCTGGCTCCGGTGCCCATGGCAACATGGGGCAACCATGAGCAATCCCATGTTGGACAGAACTATCTTCGTTCTCTGTTCGCGCTGGGATTTCAAGGTTTCCTGATCCTGATCTGCGTGGCGATCTACGCTGTTCTGCTCCAGAATGTTGCAATATCCGGGGATGCCATCAACTCGATCTGGAGCATCGTGGGGTATACCGTGCTGCTCTGCTTCTCGCTGTTCAAGACCAGCTCTGTCGCCAAAACTCTGCTGGGTGCCCATTGATTCGGAGGTGAAATTTTGGCAGCTTATATTTCCGTGCCGCGCGATTTCAGCAAGGTGAAGTCCAAAGTAGCCTTCAACCTGACCGCCCGGCAGCTTATCTGTTTTGGTGCAGCGGCAGTCGTAGGCGTGCCGCTGTTCTTTGTTCTGCGGGACACCGCTGGCAATTCCGGTGCTACCCTCGGCATGATGTCGGTGATGCTGCCCATGTTTTTTCTGGCCATGTACCAGAAGAACGGTCAGCCCGCCGAAAAGATCCTGCGGTACTACCTTCAGGCGCGTTTTATTCGTCCGAAGGTGCGTCCGTACCAGACCCGCAATTACTATGCACTGCTTATGAAGGGAGATGACACCCATGATTCCGTTTCTGAAAAAGAATAAAGACGGCAAAAAGCCGCCCAAGCCCACAGTGCCCCGCACGGCACAGGAAAGCATCCCGTTCCAGCGGATGTTTGAGGACGGTACCTGCCGTGTCCGTCCCGGCTACTACACCCGCACCATCCAGTATCAGGATATCAACTATCAGTTGGCGCAGCAGGAGGACAAGACCGCCATCTTTGAGGAATGGTGCTCTTTTCTCAACTTTTTCGACAGCTCTATCCACTTTGAACTGTCTTTCGTGAATACCGCCACCGATTCGGCAGACTTCGAGAAGTCCATCCGCATCCCGTACCAGCAGGATGGCTTTGATGATGTGCGAGCCGAGTACAGCCAGATGTTGCGGCAGCAGCTTTCCAAGGGAAACAACGGCCTGACGAAAACGAAGTTTCTGACCTACGGCATCGAGGGCGACAGCATGGCGCAGGTCAAACCTCGGTTGGAGCACATCCAGAACGACCTGATGAACAACTTTCACAGGTTGGGCGTTCTGGCAAAGCCGTTGGACGGTACGGAGCGTCTGCGGCTGATGCACGGGATGCTGAACATGGATGGAGCCAACAAGTTCCACTTCAACTGGAAAGACCTTGTGCCCAGTGGTCTGTCCGTAAAGGATGCCATTGCCCCCACTGCGCTGGCGTTTAAGAACAGCCGTACCTTTCAGATGGGCGGCATCTTCGGGGCGGTCAGCTTCCTGAACATCACAGCCTCCGACCTGAGCGACCAGTTGCTGAAGGATTTTCTGGACATGGATTCCAGCCAGATCGTTACCATGCACATCCAGTCCGTTGACCAGAACAAGGCCATCAAAACCATCAAGCACACCATCACCGAACTCGACCGCAGCAAGATCGAGGAGCAGAAAAAAGCTGTCCGCGCCGGATACGACATGGACGTGCTGCCGTCTGATTTGGCGACCTACGGCAGGGATGCCAAATCCCTGCTGAAAGAATTGCAGAGCCAGAACGAACGGATGTTCCTTGTTACCTTTCTGGTGCTGAACACCGGGCGCACGGAGCAGGAACTGGAAAACAATGTTTTTCAGGCATCCAGTATTGCCCAGAAGCACAACTGCAACCTGTGCCGCCTTGACTTTCAGCAGGAGCAGGGGCTGATGAGCAGCCTGCCGCTGGCAGACTGTCAGATCGAAATTCAGCGAGGGCTGACCACCAGCAGCACGGCCATCTTCATTCCGTTCACCACACAGGAACTTTACCAGTCTGGCAAAGAAAGCCTGTATTACGGCCTGAACGCCCTGTCCAACAACCTTATCATGGTGGACCGGAAGAAGCTGAAAAACCCCAACGGGCTGATTCTCGGCACTCCGGGCAGTGGCAAAAGTTTCTCGGCAAAGCGTGAGATCACCAACGCTTTTTTGGTGACGGACGATGATATTATCATCTGCGACCCTGAAGCAGAGTACGCTCCGCTGGTGGAGCGTCTGCATGGGCAGGTTATCCACATCGGCCCTGCCAGCACGCAGTATATCAACCCCATGGACATCAACAGCAATTACAGCGAGGAAGACAATCCGCTGGCTCTGAAAGCGGACTTTATTCTTTCGCTGTGTGAACTGGTGGTAGGCGGAAAAGAGGGCTTGCAACCTGTGGAAAAGACGGTCATTGACCGCTGTGTTCATGTGGTCTACCGCAAGTATTTCGAGAATCCCACCCCGGAAAATATGCCCCTGCTGGAAGATCTGTACAATGCCCTGCTGACGCAGGACGAACCGGAAGCGCGTCATGTGGCGGCGGCGTTGGAGATTTACGTTAAGGGTTCTTTGAACATCTTCAACCACCACACCAACGTGGATATCCACAACCGCATCGTCTGTTTTGACATCAAGCAGCTCGGCAAGCAGCTCAAAAAGCTGGGAATGCTCATCGTGCAGGATGCCGTGTGGGGGCGTGTGACCGCCAACCGCAGTGCCGGAAAATCCACCCGGTACTATGCAGACGAGTTCCATTTGCTCTTGAAGGAAGAGCAGACTGCCGCTTATTCTGTGGAGATTTGGAAGCGTTTCCGTAAGTGGGGCGGCATCCCGACAGCCCTAACGCAGAACGTCAAAGATCTGCTGGCAAGTCCCGAAGTATCAAATATTTTTGAGAATTCGGACTTCGTTTATATGCTCAATCAGGCGAACGGTGATCGGCAAATCCTCGCAAAGCAGCTCAATATCAGCCCGCATCAGCTTTCCTACGTTACCCACTCCGGCGAAGGTGAAGGGCTGCTGTTTTTCGGTAACGTGATCCTGCCCTTTGTTGACCACTTCCCGAAAGACCTTGAACTCTACCGCATCCTCACGACCAAGCTCAACGAGATCTCGGAGGGCGCACAGAAATGAGTGAACCGAAACTGATTATCAAAGAGGAATCGTCCGCAAAAAAGACCCGTTCTCCCCCGAAGAAACCCAAGGTGGAGCAGTCGGTGCCCAGAAAGAAAAAGCTGAAAACCGATGCAGATAAGGCTGCGGAAAGGGCGCAGCACCTGCGATTTGGCAAGGCCGAACTGACCCCGGACGAGTTGAGCCGGTTGAGCAAGGCGCAGAAGCGGGAGATGTACGCCGCCCATGCCGCCCGCTCTGCGGTGCATCACGAAGTTGACCAGTACGAGGATGAAAACGTCGGTGTGCAGGCGTTGAGCGAGGGCGAAAAGGCGGCAGGAAATGTCCGGGATATTTCCAAGAGCCGCTATGCCCGCAAACTCAAGAAAAAAGCCAAATTGCAGGGCAAGAAAGGTGCCAAAACCGCAAAATCTTCTACGCAGAAGCCGACTTTTCCACAAGATGCAGGTGCATCCGGCACTGGCGAGGGCGGTTCCAACTGGCTTTCCCGGTGGAAACAGCGTCAGGAAATCCGCAAGAACTATTACGCCGCTGCCCGGTCGGGCGGCACCGTAGCACAGGCGGCAGGCGGACAAAAGGTTGCATCCAATGGCACATCTGCCGCCAAGTCTGGCATGGAGCAGGTCATTGATAAGGGCAAGTCGGCTGTCAGCACCGCCGTCAACGGTATTTCCAATTTTGCAAGGAGCAACGCACACGTTCTCTGGATCGTGGGCGTTTTTCTTTTGCTCCTGATGCTGGTGATGTCTGCATTCTCGTCCTGCTCCATCCTTTTTTCTGGCACCACGCAGGTATCCGGGCAGACCATCTACACCGCCGAGGACAGGGACATCAAGGGCGCAGAGACCGACTACAAGAAATTGGAGAAGGAGCTGGACAAGAAAATCAAGCGCACTCCCATCGACCATCCCGGCTATGACGAATACCAATACCATTTGGACGAGATCACGCATGACCCGTGGCAGCTCACTTCGTTCCTGACCACCTTGTATGACGACTACACCCGCAGCGAAGTACAAGCAAAGCTGAACGAAATTTTCAAAAAGCAGTACAAGCTGACCACATGGGTGGAAGTGCAGACTCGTTACCGCACGGTGGTGATGATTGACCCTTTTACCCTGATGCCCTATACCGTACAGGTGCCCTACGAATATAAAATCTTCCACACCAAGTTGGAAAACCGTGGATTGGAGGTGGTGATTCGAGAGGAACTAACTGAAGATCAGTGGAAACGATATGAGATTTTTCAGGATACCAAGGGTGGCCGTCCGTATTTGTTCAAGGATGGCCTGCCCGCAGGCGGCTCGGATGGTTCCGGCGAATCTGGCATCGACTACACGGTTCCGGCTGAAGCCCTGACCGATGAAGAATTTGCTGCGATTTACAAAGAAGCTCAGAAATACGTCGGTACACCCTATGTCTGGGGCGGCTCCACCCCGGAGACTGGCTTCGACTGCTCCGGCTATGTCTGTTGGGTTTACAACCAGAACGGCTATGATGTCGGCAGAACAACCGCCAATGGACTTTGGAACAAATGCCAGCACATCAGCGAGGCAGAAGCAAAGCCCGGAGACCTTGTTTTCTTTGAAGGAACCTACGATACTCCGGGAAAAAGTCACGTTGGCATCTACCTCGGAAATGGAATGATGGTCAGTGCTGGCGACCCCATCAAGTACGCCAACATCCACTCGTCCTACTGGCAGAAATACCTGTCAGGATTCGGGCGGCTATCCAAATAAGGAGGACAATATGAGCGAAAAACTCGATAAACTGCGCGCTTCTCTGGAAAAAGAGAAGGAACGGCGCATCAAAATCAACAACCGCATCGAAAGTCTGGAACGGCGGATTCAGGAAGCAGAAGCTGCCGAGGTCAACGAGATGGTGCGCACGGCCAAGGTCACGCCGGAACAGCTCGCCGCCCTGCTGCGGCAGTCGGCCACCGCCACCCCGAACCCGGCTGCGCTGTCTGTCGTGGGTGCAACTTTCGAGAAGGAGGTCGATGCAGATGAAGATTAAGAAACTGGGCGCGCTGCTGGTATCGGCGGCACTGTGCGCTGGCATGGCGGCTCCCGCTTTTGCCTTTGAGGGCGAAGCCGCCCCCGTGGAGCAGCCTGTTCTGCCGGAAGTGGTGGAGGAAGATGTTGTCACCGTCACGGACGAAACCTCTGGTGCCCTGACCCCGGAGGGCAACCTGACGCTGGTAGACGACTACCACACCAACTATTCCGATGGCAGCGGACAGCAGTTCATTACGCTGGTGTCGAAGTCGGGTGCGACTTTCTATCTGGTCATCGACAGGACCAGTAAAGGGGCGCAGACCGTCCACTTTATGAACCTTGTGGACGAAGCCGACCTTTTGGCTCTGATGGAGGAAGATGCTGCCGATGCTTATACCGCTGAAAAAGAAGCAGCGGCGCAGGCGGAACAGGATAAGCTGAAAGCCGAGGAAGAAGCCAAGAAAGCCGCAGAAGAAGCGGCGGCATCCGGCGAGGAACAGCCCAAGGAAAACAAGGTCACAAAGATCGCATCCGGCTTTCTGGGTGTGGTCGTGCTGATTGCGCTGGCGGCAGGCGGCGGCTTCTACGCTTTCGCAAAGCAGAAGCAGAAAAAGCAGGCCGAAAAAGAAGCCCTTGACCCCGATGCAAACTACACCGAGGACAAGGGCGATTTTGAGATTCCTGTGGAGGATGAACCGGAAGAACCCGGCGAGGAAGATACCGAACCCATCTGATTTCAAGGCGGCATTTGCCGCCGTACATATCCAAATGAAAACAGATTGGAGGGAACGCTTATTTCAATTCTAGTTATAGCAGAAAAACCCTCGGTTGCCATGTCCTACGCAAAAGTCCTCGGTGCGACTAGCCGTCAGGACGGTTATCTGGAGGGCAACGGCTATCTGGTAAGCTGGTGTATTGGGCATTTGGTAGAGCTGGCTCCACCCAATGTCTACGATGCCAAGTACGTCAAGTGGAGCATTGCAGATTTGCCCATCCTACCGCAGAAGTGGCAGTATCTGGTGTCTGCCAGCACCAAAAAGCAGTTTGGCATCCTGCAAAAGCTGATGCACCGCCCGGATGTGGAGAGCATTGTGAACAGTTGCGATGCAGGATAGTGCGGTTGGGTGACTCAAGAGAAAGAAAAAAGAGACCTCATCTCGTCAAAAAACTAAATCATAAAAGCATCAAAGAGGGCATTCAAATGAAACAAAATCGAATTTTTGACCAGAATAGTTCTCAAAAAGCACGTTCTTGGCACTATAATATGGACACCAACCGAGCGGAAGCCCAGTTCGCTGATGGCTCTGCCATTGCCATTGACTGCCTTGCCATCGAGGACGAATACGGCAATACCCCGGCACAGCGAGCTGAACTTGATTGGCTACTATACAACAAGCCCTTGGAGTGCGTCCAGCTTGTGCTGAGTGGTGAGATTGAGCATTATCTCTCACTTGGCTGTGACCATGGCAAACTGAAAGACTAACCTCTAAATAGGCCAAACAACCCGCTACTTGCAGTCGCTGCAAATGGCGGGTTGTTTGCTTATTTTAAGTTTTTCCTTTGCTCATAGTAGTGCAAAATCAATGTAGTGCAAAATCAATGGCCCAACGGTCAAAGAAATCACAAATATCAGGCAAATCTACTGGTTTCTTATAAATGTCATTCTAAAATTCAATGGATTTTGCTATTTCTAGCACTTGTTTTTTCGACACGAAAGTCGATTTAACCCTATATTTTATGTATCTCTCGATGATTTCAAGTTTGCCATTTTGGGGGCTTGATTATTGAGAAAATTCTAAATTCCAAAAAGGTCTATCATTTTCATCAATCGCATCGTTATTGAGAATAAGCACTGCACCACCACTTAACAGAGGAGGCAGCTGTAAATAGCTTATATTATTTATTGAGAAAATGAAACGCTATTGCAACAGTTGAATACTGTATATTTTATCAAATTGATACGGATCTGATAGCAACACCTTACCGTTTGATATCACAAGAATGCTTTCGCCTTCTTTAAGATACGACAACTGAAGATTTCCTTTCAAGTAGTTTGATACGCCATAAATTATATAATTGTCATCCGTATCATATAATTGATTTTTTGCAGTCGCATAAATACAATTGTTCTTCAGGTCAACTTCTTCAATTATAAGTTCCGATTTTTTTCTTCCGAATGTATTCGATTGAAATAGAATGCAGAGAACCACTGCCACAAATGCTATGCCAACCATAATCTTCCGTTTGCATTTCATTTTATCAACCTCTGTATGAAAGGAACAGCGTATAAAGCGATTGTGTTATTCTCAATGCCCCTGTATAAGAAGTTGGATATGAAGAACCATCAATTGTGCTTCCATCTTTATGGATTCCGATAGCTACATACCCAGCTCCAGAAATATATTCTACAAGAGGACCACCACTAAAGCCACCTGTCAAATCCCAATCGCCCTTGAGATATTTTGAAGTCTGACTTCTAATATACCCAGAAGATTTACACATCCGATATCTCGCATCGGCACCATTTATTTGGCTCGGATAGCCATAAGCATACACCAACTGTGATGATGAATAATTGCTAGACTGCCAATGTAACCCAAGCCATCCCGTTTTCGTTCCTAAATTATTCTTGAGCGTAATAATCGCCCAATCCTCCGAACTTGTTCCAGCAAGATAAGAATCACTAACAATCATCGAACTTGCCGATACATTTTCGCTTCCAAAAGGTTTACTATTATCAGATCGAGCAGGTGCGACATTTACCGACTTAACGTAGGCTTTTTCCTTTATACTGTATAGATTATGTGCTGCTGTTGCAAGTGCATTAGGCCCAATCATAAATCCAGAACCATAATTTGTCCCTCCATTATTGGTCGTTATCTGTAGGCATACCGTACTACAATATGGTGTTGCCGTTGGATTATCAACAACAGTGATATCATTGCTTCCGATAATCGCATACAGATCGGATAGATCAATATCCGAAATCTTTCCATTTGGAAAATAGCCTGCAGTTGTCTCTCCATCCGTGAAGGAATTGGTTTCAACTATAATTTCCTCTATAGATTCTTCTTTTGTATCAAAATCGTATCTATGGTATCTCTCGATATGAGATTTGCTTCCATCACTTTGATTATCTGCAAAAGCAGTCAGCCCAGAGTTAAGCTCCATTGAAGAAAGAGCCACAATCCCACTTGCTTTCAAAAAAATTCTACGAGATATTTTTTCACTAGCTATTTTAATTTTCCTTCTTTACTTTTAGAGTATACACAAGATTTCTTATACATCAGTTGCTCTGCATTGGAAACACCTCCGTAAAATTTTTCATACGTTAGAGCCATCCTTATTTTAGATTTCAACTTTTACTTTCGCAAAAAAATAAATACCACTGATTTTTTATCCAATAGCCGTGCTAAGATTTATCTCTATGGGATTCAACACATGCGTCTGCTGGCACAACCAAGCCCAATTGTTCACTGTAGTAGTAAACAAGTCGTCATAGTTGTTGTCATATGCAAAATCAAATGTGTCATGAACGGTAATCAAGTAATACATTATAGAATTACCAATCATGAAGCCTGTTCCAGAGGTGCTTACCCTATGCAATGCATAGAATAAATCTGCATTATCAGACTTTTGAATTGTAAAAGACCAACTTCCTCCACTAAAATCTTTCAAGCCACTATTAAGTACTTTGTTTTTATAATTATTAAAAACTGTTGTCGTGTTTAACTTGTCAAGCAATGGCGTCGAAGAATCCGTCACACTCTCAGAATAGTCAATATTATATACAGAGAATTCAACCATAAGAGCCGCACATTCATATCCCTTATCCCGTGCAATTTGCGCAGCTGCCAACCATGCAAGCTGTGTATTATTTAACAAATTTCCAGATGCACGTGTTTGATCTTCATCTTTCATCTTATCGATAAACTTATTTAATTCATCTATCGACATTCCCGAAAAATCAACATGATACTTATCATTCATGCTTTGAATAACAGGATTGCTAGCTTTACGGCTGCTTATGTTAGCAGCATAAGACACAGTATTTATCGAAAACAAAAAACACACTGAAAGAATTAATGATACGAACCTCTTCATAACGAACCTCCTTAAATTCTGTACTCTACTATATAAATTGTGTGCTTCTCATCATCCCAGACAACGAGACTAAAATTCACATCTTCAGAATGTAAAAGCAATGTATTCATTTCGGCTTCCGAGCGTAGTTCCTTATGCTGACTATTATCATAAAGAAAAAAATTTCCACTTGCAATTTCAGGAATCACAAAATCTAATCCAAAATATGACGACACATTTTTTAATATAGAAGATATGGTTGGAGAATCATTAATTTTCTCCCATGAATCGAGTTGATGAATAATTTTGGCTGCATCCACATCGTAGTATACCGCTAACATTATCCCATCATTTTGCAATCCGCCATAAGCCTCATATATCAACGATTCAGAGTATGTTGCTTTTCCAATTTTGAATTGTTTCAAATAATCTCGTTTTTCATATTTGCTTTTTCTTCCAAGCATAAAGCCCAAAAGCAAGCACAGTGCGACTATAGCTAGGTATCGGATAACTCGCGTTGGTCTCGCCTTTATAATTACCTCACACCTTTCTAACTTGCTGAAATATATAACAAACTCCACTTATCTACTGGTACTTCCGGTAATGGTTTCGCTCCGTCCATCGGAATAGCTAAAGGTCGCAGAATACTCAAGCCTATAAGATTTTCCGGGCTTAGTGTTAAAGCTACTGCTCACCATGCAGGTTGAGGTCGTGCTGCTGTTTGAGCAGCTACTTACTTTTTGCCATGTTCCAATTGTCCCCTTTTCATAGAGAACGCCTGAAACGCTGATTTTCTTTACTCCAGTTCGAGTCTGGGCATCAACCTGATAGTATGTTTGGTAAATAGATCCGTTGACCGTACTATCGCCTACATACCGTTCAGACTTTTCAGCGGCCATTGCGGTGCAGGCAAAGCTCAAGAGAATCACCGCTGAAACAACAATGGACAACAAACGCTTTTTCGACATAGACATACACCTCCGTTTTTTTGCTCCCATCAAGAGCCTTTGTATAATCAACGCAATTCGCATTCGCTTCGTTTCAATTTTCAGGAGAAAATTTTTCAAATTTTCCATCTTTGTAAGTTCAGACAAAAAGAAAGCCAGACATTTGTGAACTCTCACAAGTGTCCAGCTTTCTTAACGGATACCTTCCGCAATTTTCATAATCTCATCGTATGGAATGTTTCCCATAACGGTATGTGTAATCCCCCGATGTTCCCAACTTAGAGTATAAACATTCTTTCCATGTTCATCCGTACTGGTTCCAAGTACACCATCTGCTTCTCCGACCTTTACGGTTTCGTACACTGTATGCTCATTATCAAACAGGGACTGCTGCCCTGGCTGGATAATTGAGCAACGGACTGTGTAGCTTTCCTCTGTTTCTTTTGACGAGTAAACATGTAAAAAGTTTTCTGCTCGCTCAAATTTCTGCACATCGTCCATTTCAAAGCCGTTCGGCACATAATGGTCGCTGTATCCATCCGGGAGCCACTCCAGCGGTTCGCCATCCACCTGATAAGTCAGCTGCATCTCAATGGGCAGAAATTTTTGAATCATCGTATAGACTGCCCTGCGGAAATCAGCGCTGACCGCAAGAGCACCAACCGTCAGCATTACGAGTGTCAATGCCGCAATTAGTACTCGTTTCAACACTGGGTGGTGCTTTTTCTTCTTTAAGGCCTCTGTCATTCGTTCGTCCCATTGGGACGTATCTGGGTAGATTTCCTCAAACTGCTTTGGCGTTGGAAGCGAATCCAGTTCTCTTTGCGCATCTGCACGAAGTGCCATCATCAAAGCCGCATCAAATGAAATGTCTGTCCGCTCACTCATGGCTGTTCATCTCCTTCCATAATAGTTTTCGTCCTCGAAAGAGCCGTGTTCGTACCACTTCATCCGTTAATCCCAGCGATTTTGCAATCTCACGGTTTGTATATCCCATTGCCAAAAGGCGTAGCGGATCACGGTACATCGGTTTCATTTGGCCAATCAGTTCTGTTAGACGTTCAATGTTATCGGTGCTAACTGCTGCATCATCCGGCACCGGAGCGGCATCTGGTTCGTTTGGGACATCTTCCAGCAATTCTTCTCGTTGTTTGCGAAGCATATCATATGCACGGCTTCTACTACAACTAACGAGATAAGCAGCGAGTTCGTGACAGTTTTCTCGATGAATTTTAGAAAAATTTTTTGCAACGTACAAAAATACCTCTTGTAGCACATCCTCTGCCAGATACGAATCATCCATGATTTTGTAAGCGGTATGGTAAACCAGCCGTTTGTATGTATTGTACACCTCGGTAAAATCTTCTTCAAAGTTTCGATCATCAAGCACACTTAGATATAACGCAAGCAACGCAGTCACCTCTATTCACATTGATTGTGTGTAGTGTACCACGAACCAATAAAAATGTCGAATACAACCAACTTTTGAAAAGGAGCGTGATGCCATTGACCCAACCGAAAACCGATCTCGCCTATCTCCGCAGCGAGAAAGCCAAAGCAGAACAGCAGCTGCGCTACTACCAGCACCGGGAGAAAATTCTGGAACACCAGATACCGGAGCTGACCCGCAAGGCCCGTGTGCATCGGCTGTGTACCCGTGCCGGAATGCTGGAAAGTTTTCTGATTGCGCCGGAAGAACTCACCAACGATCAGGTGATGGAGCTGCTGAAGATTTCGTTCCGTCAACCGGAAGTCGTGCTGGCACTTGCAAAGATGGTGCATGACGTTCACGAACGCAGCAACGTCCAAAACCCTTTAGAATAAAGGGCGCAATTATACACCGTTCCGGTGAAATTGCGGTCTTGCAGACGGCTCGATG
>OMBA01000880.1_pt1 | contig 12685 bp, 9 predicted proteins | sample 1673441 | NCBI WGS metagenome assembly OMBA01 (sample SAMEA103958111, study PRJEB25191) | human gut metagenome | biome: human-associated habitat [ENVO:00009003]; feature: intestine environment [ENVO:2100002]; material: feces | place: Germany | collected 2013/2015
AGACTCTGCCAGAAAAACAAAAAAGCCATGAAATCTTTCGATTTCACGGCATTTTCTGGTGCGATGGAAGGGACTCGAACCCCCGGCCTACTGATTCGTAGTCAGTCACTCTATCCAGCTGAGCTACCAACGCATACGTTCCGTTCGGAACATGATGTATTTTATCACTGAACCGGGGTTTTGTCAACACTTTTTCGGAAATATTTTTGGATTTCTCGAAAAAGAGCGTCTTTTCATCTACTTTTCTTTTATCTTTCCTGCATCAGCCCTGCTCTGCGAGGGTCTGGGCGATTCGGACGCCGGTAGGCGTGGCGGCAAGACCGCCCTGACCGGTCTCGCGGAGGTCGGGGGAGAGCAGGCTGCCCACGCGGCCCATGGCGTCGATGACCTCATCACAGGGGATGGCGTAGTCCACCCCGGCAAGGGCCATATTCGCACAGGAGACGGCGTTCACTGCGCCAACGACATTCCGCTTGACGCAGGGAACTTCCACGAGGCCGGCCACGGGGTCGCAGACGAGGCCCAGCAGGTTGCCCAGTGCCATTGCGGCAGCGGCGGCGCACTGCTCGGGCGCACCGCCCTTGAGGTGGCAGAGCGCAGCAGCGGCCATCGCGCTGGCAGCGCCCACCTCGGCCTGACAGCCGCCCTCCGCGCCCGCCAGCGTGGCGCGGGCTGCGATGACCTGCCCAAAGCCGGCGGCTACATAGAGGGCGTCGCAGATGGCTTCCTCGTCCGCCTCGCCGCTGCGGGCCAGCGGCAGCAGAACAGCGGGCAGGACGCCGCAGCTGCCCGCCGTGGGGGCCGCCACGATCCGCTTCATGCAGGCGTTGCACTCGGCGGTCTTGAGGGCCTCCGCCGTCACAGCGGCGAGGTAATCGCCGCCGAAGCTCCTGCCCTCTTGGTGCGCCTGCTCCACCTTGGCCGCGTCGCCGCCCGAAAGGCCGCTGCGGCTGCGCTGGGCGGGGTCGTAGTCCCGGCTGGTGGCCTGCATCACCTGCCACAGATGGTGCATCATCTCCCGGCTGTGGGCCTCGGTGAGGCGGCTCTCGGCCAAATCGCTGCGGAGGATGGCCTCCGAAAGGGAAATATTCTGGCTGCGGGCAGCGGCCAGCATCTCTTCACAGGATAAAAACGACACTTCTCAGCCCTCCTCGCATTCTTCCGGCTCGTCGATGTTCAGGCAGGTGACCTTGCGGATGCCCGGCATCACGGCCATCTGCTGTTCCAGCACATGGGGGATATGGGAGTCACACTCCAGCACCATGACGGCGTAGCCGCCCGTCGCGGCGCGGAACACCTGCATGGACGCGATGTTGATGCGCCGCTGGGCCAGCGACATGGTGACTTCGGCGATGCATCCGGGGGTGTCCTCGTTGTGGATGATGAGGGTGTTGCTGTCGCCGCCAAAGTCGGCGGGCACGCCGTCGATCTCGGTGACGCGGATGCGCCCGCCGCCCACGGAGGCCGCCTTCAGGGTGAGGGTGCGGCCCGTCCTGCTCTTTAAGGTAAGGACTGCTGTATTAGGGTGGGCGGCGCGCAGTTCCACCGGATGGATGGTGAACTTCATCCCGGCCTCCTCGGCCAGCGCAAAGCTGTCCGGCAGGCGGGGGTCGTCCGGGCGGAGGCCCAGCAGGCCCGCTACCAGTGCGCGGTCGGTGCCGTGGCCCCGGCCCGTGGTGGCAAAACTGCCATAAAGCCCGATGTCCGCCTCTGCGGGGATGTCGCCCAGCAGCTTCTGGGCCGTGTAGCCGATGCGGGCCGCGCCCGCCGTATGGCTGGAGGAGGGGCCGATCATCACCGGCCCGAGAACGTCGAAAAGACGCATGAGATTGTACACTTCCTTCCGTTTTGCAGCGTTCTGGGCCTTGTTTTCTGCCCCGCAGACCCGCCCCGGGCTGCCTCAGCTGACAAAAGAACAGATTTTCTTTCTTTTTATTATACCGCTTTTGAGCTTGTTGTGCTATAATAACTTCATAATGCTTTGAATTTGCCCTTTCAGGGGGCAGCACGGAGGGTAGAACCTATGAAACTGGTAAGCGTGGAAACTCCCGAAAAGAGTGTCTGCAAAATGACTTTCAGCGCTTCGGCTGAGGAGCTGGAAGCTGCGTCCAACGCCGTGTACGAGCGCACCCGCGCAACGTACACCATCAAGGGCTTTGCCAAGGGCGAGGCCGACCGTGCTCAGATCGAGGCCGACCGCGGCGAGCACACCTTCTGGTATGACGCCATCAACGACCTGATGGACAAGGACGTCCCGGCGCTGTACGACGCAGCGATGGCAGAACACGGCTTCCACGCAGTGGATGAGCCGGTGTACGATCTGGTCAGCGTGAAGAAGGATGAGGGCTTCGTGGCCACCGCCACCACCGCCCTGCAGCCCGAGCTGAAGCTGACCCAGACCACCGGCTTCAAGACCGAGTGCGTCACCCCGGAAGTCACCGACAAGGAGATCGACGCCGTGCTGGAGCGCCGCCGCAATGCTGCCGCCGAGCTGGTGCCCCACAAGGGCCCGGCCGTCAAGGGCAACATCGTCCACATCGACTACGAGGGCCTGCTGGAGGGCAAGCCGTTCAACGGCGGCACCGCCCAGAACCAGACTCTGCAGCTGGGCAGCGGCCGGATGATCCCCGGCTTCGAAGAGGGCATCCTCGGCCACAAGGGCGGCGAGGAGTTCGACATCTTCGTCACCTTCCCGGCACGCTACCACGTCAAGGACCTGGCCGGCAAGCCCGTGGTCTTCAAAATCAAGCTGCACGACGTCTGTGTCCGCCAGCTGCCCGCACTGAACAGCGATTTTGCCAAGAAGGCTGCCAATGTGGACACCATGGACGAGTTCCGCGCCCAGATCCGTCAGCAGCTCCACGACGGCAAGCACGCCAGCGCCCTCAACCGCGCCAAGGACGCCATCCTCACCCAGCTGGCCTCCGCCGCTGAGGGCGAGCTGCCCAGCGTCCTCGTGGAGACGGCCTACCAGCAGGAGATGGAGCGGTTCCAGCAGCAGCTGCAGATGCAGCGCCTGAGCCTCGACCGCTATCTCAGTCAGGTCCACCAGACCCGCGAGAGCTTCACCGCCGCCGTCCGCGCCGTGGCCGAGAAGAACACCCGCGCCCGGATGGCCCTGCTGCAGGTGGCCCAGAGCGAGGGTCTCCTGCCCACCGAGGAGGAGATCGACAAGACCCTCTCCGAGCGTGCCGAGCGCACCAAAAAGACCCTCGAGGAGATCAAGGCTGCTACCAACGTAGAGGCCATGCGCCGCAACGAGGGCATCCGCCGCGCTGCCGATTACGTCATCGAGCACTCCACCATTGAGGAAAAATAATTTTTCTGCCCTTTGCGCCTGCACCGCCGTGCAGGCGTTTTTTGTTGTTCATTTTTTGGCTCTTGACTTTTTCCCCAAGCTGCGGTATTTTTAAGGTGAAAAAGTTTGTCCGGGCACAGCCGGGTCCCGGGCAGATAACATAAAAATTTTGCGGGGCGATCCCCCTCATCCGGTCTTCTCTTTGCGACAGGAGGTTTTCCTTATGAAAAAGTTTCTTCTCGCTCTTCTGACAGCTGTCACGGCGGCTGCGCTCTTCTGCGGCGCGGCAGCACCTGTGGCCACTTACAGCGCCAGCTATGACGCACCGGCCGGCATCAACGCCATCGTGGTGCAGGACAACAGCGCTGCGGTCATTCTGCAGGCCGCCGACATCGACCACATCCGCGCCGATTACACCTACACCTCGAGCTACGCCTTTGAAAGCTCCAAGCTCTACGACTTCACGGTGGCGGGCAGCACCCTCACCGTGACCAAGACCCGGGAGCCCAACGCTTCCCTCATCATCCAGAGTGAGGACACCCGCAGCTGCACCCTGACGCTGCAGGTACCCCGCCAGACGCTGGCAAACATCACCGTCAGCACCACCAACGACAGCATCACGCTGGACGGCGTTTCGGCACAGACCGCCAGCCTCACCACTGACAATGGCCGCATCGAGGTATCGAACTTCAACGGTTCCACCCTGAGCGGCACCACCCGCAACGGCAAGATCACCATGAGCGGCGTCACCTCCCAGAATGTAGCCGCCACCATCCAGAACAGCGGCACCCTCAAGCTGGAAAACATCTCTGCCAACGTCTGCAACGCCAAGGTGCAGAACGGCAGCATCACCGGCTCTGTAATCGGCAGCGGCAGCTCTTACGGCTTTGAGCTGGCCGCAGGCGGCGGCAAGATCCGTGTCTCCGACGCCAGCGACAAGAACTTCCTCTTCTTCGGCAAGGACACCCTGCAGCAGAATGCAGATGCCCCCAACAAGCTGAACCTCGCCACCAAGAACGGCGACGTTGAGGTCGAGTTCGTCCGTTAAAAGAACATTAAAAATGCCTGTGCAGCATCTGCTGCACAGGCATTTCTTTTTGTCCGGATACGGTCAGCTGAGCCAGTTGAAGCCCATGACCACCACGCCGAGGATGACGAGGATGATGCCGGTGGCGCGGTTGAGGGTCTTGGCGTCGGCCTTATTGGCAAAGACCGCCGCGATGCGCGCCCACAGCAGGGTGAAGACGACGCAGAGCACCCAGACGTACCAGTCCGGTGCGCCGCCAATGGCGAAATGGCTGACCGCGCCGGTGAGAGCCGTGAAGGTCATGATGAATACGCTGGTTCCCACAGCAGTCTTCAGCTCATAGCCGAGGACGCTGGTGAGGATGAGGAGCATCATCATGCCGCCGCCTGCGCCGATAAAGCCGCAGATAAAACCGATGAGGACGCCGCAGACCACGGACTGGACGGCCCGCTTCCGGGCGCTGACGCCCTCCATGGCCTCCTTGGTGGTCATGACGGGCCGGACGATGAACTTGATGCCCAGCAGGAAGGTCATGAACACCGAGAAGCTGCCCATGGTGGCCGAGGGCAGCAGGCTGGCCACCCAGCTGCCCACCACCGTGAACGCCAGCACACTCACCATCATGATGAGGCCGTTCTTGATGTCGAGATTCTTGTTTTTGTGGTAAGTGTAGGCCGAGACGGCGCTGGCCAGCACATCCGACGAGAGGGCAATGCCCACAGCCATGTAGGGGTCCATGTGCAGGAAGGTGATGAGCATGGGGCTGATGACCGCTGCTGCGCTCATGCCCGCAAAGCCGGTGCCGAGGCCCGCGCCCATGCCGGCGAAAAAGGTAACGATTACGGTAAATAAAATACTCATGTATCTCTCTCCAAAATTGCATCCAGATTTTTGTTCATAATGTCCATCGTCTCGCAGAAGGCTTTCCGCTGGGCTTCGGTGGTATTCTCGAGCAGCTTCTGGCCGAACTCCTCCTGCAAAGCGCGGCCCCGCACAATGATGGGCTGTGCCTTTTCGGTGCAGCGCAGCAGGGTGCGGCGGCGGTCGGCAGGGTCGGCCTCGCGGACAAGATAGCCCTCCTGCACCAGACGGTCTACGTTCACCGAGACGAGGTTAGCCTTCAGCTTCCGCATCTCCACCACGTCGCTGGCGGTCTGGTAGCCGGGGTTATTGGCGAGGAACATCAGGATGTCAAAGGCCGTCTGGGTCAGGTGCAGCTTCTGGCACAGGGGTTTGCAGAGGGCGGCGTAGGCCGCTGCGGTCTTTCGCCCGAATTCGATGCCCGGGGTGTTCATGGGGTGCCTCCTTGTGATTCAAAATTGTATCGTTCAAATTTGAAGTAATGATAGCACAGCGCCGCCGGAATGTCAAGAAAAAAGGAGCGGCCCGCGCAAGGCCGCTCCCTGTTTCCGTTTTCTTTACAGCATCATGATGAGCCGCGTGCCGAAGGCCGCCAGCCATGCTACGATGCACTGATTTGCCACCATGATAAACGCCCACTTGCCGCCCAGCTCCCGCTTGACCGAGGCCACCGCCGCGATGCAGGGCGTATAGAGCAGGCAGAACACCAGCAGGGGCGCAGCCGCCGCCGGGGACAGCGCGGCGGCAAAGGCCGCAGAGGAGCCATAGAGGATGGTGAGGGTCGAAACGACGCTCTCCTTGGCCATAAAGCCGGTGATAAGAGCCGTGGACACCCGCCAGTCGGCAAAGCCCAGCGGCGCAAACAGCGGTGCGATGCCGCTGGCCAGCCACGCAAGGATGCTCTGCTGCGGGTCAGTGGTGAGGCTGAGCCGCAAGTCGAAGCTCTGCAGGAACCAGATGATGATGGTCGCCGCAAAGATGACCGTAAAGGCGCGCTGGAGGAAATCACGGGCCTTTTCCCAGAGCAGCTGGACCACATTCTTGAGGCCGGGCAGGCGGTAGTTGGGCAGCTCCATCACAAAGGGGACGGCCTCGCCCTTAAAGACGGTGCCCTTCAGCAGGATGGCCATCAGGATGCCCACCGCAATGCCGAGGAAATAGAGGCTTACCATCACCAGAGCCGCGTGCTCCGGGAAGAAGGCCGCCGCGAACAGGCTGTAGATGGGCAGCTTAGCCGAGCAGCTCATAAAGGGGGTGAGCAGGATGGTCATTTTGCGGTCGCGCTCCGAGGGCAGGGTGCGGCTGGCCATGACGCCGGGGACGGTGCAGCCGAAGCCGATGAGCATCGGCACGATGCTGCGCCCCGAGAGGCCGATGCGCCGGAGAAGCTTATCCATCACGAATGCCACGCGGGCCATGTATCCGGTATCCTCCAGCAGAGAGAGGAAGAAGAACAGGGTCACGATGATGGGCAGGAAGCTCAACACACTGCCCACACCGGTGAAGATGCCGTCGATGACCAGCGAGTGGACGGCTGCGTTGACGTTCCACGCCGTGAGGGTGGAGTCCATCGCAACGGTCAAGGCATCAATGCCCGCTTCCAGCAGGTTCTGGAGCGCCAGACCAATGACGCCGAAGGTGAGGTAGAACACCAGCGCCATGATGCCCACAAAGGCCGGGATAGCGGTATAGCGGCCCGTGAGGAACCGGTCGATCCGGGCCGAGCGGAGCTGCTCCTTGCTCTGGCGGGGCTTCACGACGGTCTGCTCCACCAGCTGGTGGATGAAGTGGAACCGCATATCCGCGATGGCGGCGGCGCGGTCCAGACCCCGCTCCTGTTCCATCTGGACGATGATGTGCTCGATCATCTCTTTTTCGTTCTGGTCGAGCTTCAGGGCCGCTTCGATGCGCTGGTCGCCCTCCACGAGCTTTGTGGCCGCAAAGCGCACCGGGATGCCTGCGGCCTTGGCGTGATCCTCGATCAGGTGGATGATGCCGTGGATGCAGCGGTGGACTGCGCCGCCGTGATCCTCCTCGCCGCAGAAATCCATCCGGCCCGGCCGCTCCTGATACTTTGCGACGTGGAGCGCGTGATCCACCAGCTCGTCCACGCCCTCGTTCTTTGCCGCAGAGATGGGCACGACCGGGATGCCCAGCATGGCCTCCATCTTATTGATGCGGACGGTGCCGCCGTTGCCTCGCATCTCGTCCATCATGTTCAGCGCCAGCACCATCGGCGTATCCAGCTCCATGAGCTGCATGGTGAGGTACAGATTCCTCTCGATGTTGGTGGCGTCCACGATATTGATGATACCCGTGGGCTTCTCGCCGATGATGAACTGCCGGGTCACGATCTCCTCGCTGGTATAGGGCGACATGGAGTAGATGCCGGGCAGGTCTGTGACCTCCGTATTCGGGTTGTTCCGGATCGCACCGCTCTTGCGGTCCACCGTCACGCCCGGGAAATTGCCGACGTGCTGGTTGGAGCCGGTGAGCTGGTTGAAGAGGGTCGTCTTGCCGCAGTTCTGGTTGCCCGCCAGTGCAAAGGTAAGGGTCGTGCCGTCGGGCAGAGGGTTCTCGCCCTTTTTGGTGTGGTAGCGTCCGCCTTCGCCGAGGCCCGGGTGCTCCACCGGCTTTTCGCTTTCTGCCTCCGCCTTTTTTGCCGCCGGGGCTTTGGCCAGAGTGACCCCGATGCGGGCGGCATCGTCCAGCCGGAGCGTCAGCTCGTAGCCGTGGATGCTCAGCTCCATCGGGTCGCCCATCGGGGCAAATTTGACCAGCGTGACTTTCTCACCGGGGATCAGCCCCATATCCAGAAAATGCTGCCGCAGAGCGCCTTCGCCGCCCACGGTTCCGACCACGGCGGTCTCGCCGATGTTCAAATCTTTCAACGTCATATGGAATGCTCCTCTCGAGCGCGTTTGTTTGTTAGTTTGCATTAACAATAGTAATATAGGCTAACTTTCCGGCGTTGTCAAGAGAAACGGAGCTGTTCTGAACTGTTCTCTGAAAAAAATCATGCCGCCATCCTCGAATATCAGAAAAAGTGCAAAAAATAAGAGCCTGTACTCGGGAAGCTCCCGCCGTACAGGCTCTTATCGTTTTTTATTCAGTTTGCGGTGTGGTAGCCGTCAGGGTTCTTCTTCTGCCAGTTCCAGCTGTCGGCGCACATCTCCTCGATGCCGTACTCGGCCACCCAGCCCAGCTCGTTCTTGGCCTTGGTGGGGTCGGCGTAGCACTCTGCGATGTCGCCGGGGCGGCGGGCTTCGATGACGTAGGGGATGGCCTTGCCGCAGGCCTTCTCGAATGCGTGGATGACGTCCAGCACGCTGTAGCCCTTGCCAGTGCCGAGGTTGCAGATGAAGAGGCCGCAGTTCGTTTCCAGCTTCTTGATGGCGCAGACATGGCCGCGGGCCAGATCCACCACGTGGATGTAGTCGCGCACGCCGGTGCCGTCGGGGGTGGGGTAGTCGTTGCCAAAGACATGCACCTTTTCCAGCTTGCCCACGGCCACCTTGGCGATGTAGGGCATGAGGTTGTTGGGGATGCCGTTGGGGTCCTCGCCGATGAGGCCGGACTTGTGGGCACCGATGGGGTTGAAGTAGCGCAGCAGGGCCACGTTCAGGCTGGGGTCGGCCTTGCAGACATCCTGCAGGATGCGCTCAGTGAAAGCCTTGGTGGTGCCGTAGGGGTTGGTGGTGGCACCCACGGGGAAGTCCTCGGTGATGGGCACGCTGGCGGGGTCGCCGTAGACGGTGGCAGAAGAGCTGAACACGAAGTTGTGGCAGTTGTGCCGACGCATCACGTCCAGAATGACCAGCGTGCAGTTGAGGTTGTTGTAGTAGTATTCGATGGGCTTGGAGACGCTCTCGCCCACAGCCTTATAGGCTGCGAACTGGATGACGGCCGTGATGTCGGGGCACTCGGCGAAGATCTTCTCCACATCCTCGTGCTTGGTCATGTCGGCCTGATAGAAGCGGAAATCCTTGCCGGTGATCTGCTTGACCCGGTCGAGGACCACGGGGGATGCATTATAGTAATTGTCCGCCACAACGACATCGTAGCCTGCATTCAGAAGCTCGATGCAGGTGTGGCTGCCGATGTAGCCTGCGCCGCCGGAAACCAAAATAGCCATGTCCAGTACCTCTCTTGTTCCAAATGTTGCTTCGCACAGAGCCCTTGTGCTCTGCCTGCCTAAAGGATACCGCTTTTTGCACAGAGAATCAAGTACCGGCTTTTTTATGAAAATGTATTTTTGTTGCATCTTTTCAGCCAGTCTGATGAACTGCAAAGATTTTTAGTCCGCAAGGCATGGAGAGGACACGCAAAAAACAGCAAAGGACAGCTCCCGCAAGAGAGCTGCCCTTTGCTGCGGCTGATATTTGCTTGGAAAACGGATTCTCTTTTATAATCGGCCGCACTGACGGCCGGTGAAGAAGCGGAGCGTAGTGTTGGCTCGGAAGACTTTGCCTGCCCGCAGCACCGTCGTCGGGAACTCCGGGTGAGAGGGGCTGCAGGGGAAGTGCTGGGTCTCAAGGGCAAAGCCGCCGTACTTTTCCAGCGGGACGCCGCCCTTGCCGGGGGAGGGGCAGTCCTGCAGGAAGTTTCCGGTGTAGAGCTGGATGCCCGGCTGGGTGGTGTACATCTTCATGCTGATGCCGGTCTTGTCGCTGGACGCCCACGCGCAGAGGCTCTGGCTCGCGCCCCGGGGCCGGTCAAGGACATAGCAGTGGTCGAAGCCGCCGCCCGCCATGGTGGTCTGGTAGAAGCCGGTGTCGAGGTCGCGTCCCAGAGGCTTTCCGGTGCGGAAGTCCATCGGCGTACCGTCCACAGGCAGGATCTTGCCCGTGGGGCAGGTCTCGTTGTTGCCCTCGAGGTAGTTGGAGGCATAGATGCGGAGCTTCTGGCCCAGCACATTGCCGCCGCCGTCGAGGTTGAAATAGGTGTGGTTCGTCAGGTTGATGATGGTATCCGCATCGCTGGAGACACGGTAGTCCATCCGCAGAGTGTTGTCCGGGGTGAGGATGTACCGCACGCTGACCTTCAGATTCCCCGGGAAACCATCCTCGCCCGCCGGGCTTTCGGTCTCCATCAGGAGCGTGTCGCCGAACATCTTCACATCGTAGATCTTCCGGGGGAAGGTTCCGTGCAGGTGATTTCTGCCGTTGTTGGCTTCCAGCTTGTAGGTCTTGCCGCTGAGAGAAAATTCCGCATTTTCAATGCGGTTGGCGTACCGGCCCACGAACGCACCGCAGCAGGTGCTGCCGGACGAGTTGAAATCTGCCTCATAGTCGGCGAGGGTGTCGTGCCCGACGACCACATCCACAAGGCCCGTCTTGGTGGGGACGAAAAGATTTTTGATCACACAGCCGTAGTTCAGCACACTGATCTCAAGTCCGCCGGGATTGGAGATGATGTACTCATCCACCTTATCGCCGTTTTTGGTCACACCGAAAGGCTTGGAGCGAAACTGTGCCATAAGGCTCGCCTCCTTCTTCATTATTTTCGGTCAGGGCAGCGCAGCCCCGACCTCGTCCATAATTATGATTATAGCACAGTTTTCGCACCTTGTGTGCGATTGCTTTTAGATTCAACTTCCAAATTTTCGAGAGATTTTTTGGGCATATTGTACGAGGACGACAGACAGTTTCCGCCCAAAAAGGCTCTCCCTTTGGGAGAGCTGGCGCGTCAGCGCCTGAGAGGGCAAGGCCGCTATCCGGGGACACCAGCCCCTGCGCTCATTTTTCTCTGACAAAGGGCCAGCTTATCGCAGCATAACGGCTCTGTCGTGCCGGGCTTGCCCTCTCCGTCCCCTTCGGAGACACCTCTCCCAAAGGGAGAGGCTTTCGCCCCACCACAAAAAAGAGACCGCCGCATCACGGCAGTCTCTTTCGCACAACGATATGAAGTCATGCCTCCGTCTGTGCCTTGCCAGCATTCGCCTGCGCGATATACTCGGCGGCATCGTCGGGGATGTCGTCCATCCCGTCGTCACCCACATCGACCACCAGCGGCGGCTTCTTGAAGAGGATGTCGTAGAGGAGGGGCACGATGTACAGGGTCATCAAGGTGGCATAGCTCAGGCCGCAGATGATGACGATGGCCATGCCGCTCATGAGCTGGCTCGCCATGTCGTTACTGAACACCAACTGCAGCATGGCCAGAACCGTCGTCAGCGTTGTCATCAGGATGGGGCGCATACGGGTCTTGCCGGTGGCGACGAGGGCCGCACGGCGCTCCATGCCGCCCAAGCGCAGCTGGTTGGCGTAGTCCACGAAGACGATGCCGTTGTTGACGACGGTGCCCATCAGGACGATGAAGCCCATCAGGGAGATCATGGTCAGCTGCTGGCCGGTGAGCAGCATACCCAGCAGGCCGCCGGTGAAGGCCAGCGGCACCGTGAACAGGACGATGAAGGGGGACAGCAGGCTCTGGAACTGCGCCACCATGACCAGATAGACGAAGGGGAGGGCCAGCGCCATCCACTGCACCATCTCATCGACCATCAGGTTGACGGTGGAGGACTCGCCGCCCAGCGAGAAGGAGCAGCCCTCGGGCATCTCGTCGGAGAGGGCGAAGGCGTCCAGTTTCTTCTGGAGCACGCGGGACTGGACGGTGGTGTTGTAGCCGTCCAGCGTGTCGGCAGACACCGTGATGTAGCGGGTCTGGTTCTCGCTGGTGATGGAGTCGGGGGCGGTGCCGGTGGACCAGCTGGCGATGTCGCCCAGCGTGCAGGTGCCGGTGGTAGTGGTGCCGGTGGCGTCCATCACGCTGGTGGTAAAGGTGATGTCCATCATGTTTTCCTTGGTCACAGGGTCAAGGTTGTCACTGATCTGGACCTTCATGGTGGAGCCGTCCACGGTGACGGGGGTCTCCGCCGTGGTGGTGGTGGTGAGCTTGGCGGCGATCTGCTGATAGACCTGCGCGACGGTCAGGCCGTAGGCGCGGACCTTGTCACGGTCGATGTCCAGATTGATGGTCGCATCGCCCTGACCGAGGCCGGTACCCGCGTTGGCGAAGCCCTCGGTGTCGTTGACCATCTGGACGACCTTGTCGCTCAGTGCGGTGATGGTCTCGGCGTCGGGGCCGTAGATCTTGACGGAGAGGCCGCTGCTGAGCTGGCTGGTGAGATCCTGCATTCCGCTGATCTCGACGGTGCCGGTGCACTTTTCGACGCTGGCCACCGCATCGTTCAGGGCCTGCTCCGCGGCGGCGATCTGGGTGGAGGAGAGAGACTCGTCCAGCATGACGTTGAACTGATAGCTGCCGTAGCTGTTGGCGGCGCTCAGCAGGTCGGTGATGGCGCTGGGCAGGCCCAGCTGGCCGATGTCGATGCCGGCCACGGTGGTGTCGGTGGTGACGCCCACCTCTTCCACGCCGTCCACGGCCATGACGGCCTCCACGACCTGTCCGGCCACGCCATAGGACTCTTCCTTGGTCAGATCGTCGTCGGTGGAGAGGGCGATGGTGGCCTCATTGCTGGAAATTTCGGGCAGAAG
>OMBA01000888.1_pt1 | contig 12568 bp, 7 predicted proteins | sample 1673441 | NCBI WGS metagenome assembly OMBA01 (sample SAMEA103958111, study PRJEB25191) | human gut metagenome | biome: human-associated habitat [ENVO:00009003]; feature: intestine environment [ENVO:2100002]; material: feces | place: Germany | collected 2013/2015
GCTGTCAAGCCCTTTTTTGAAATTTCTTTTTGAAGAAGTTTCGGGAGGGCGCCGCTCGTTCAGCGACGTTGATTAGTATACTATGGCCGTCTCTGTCTGTCAACAGCTTTTTTGAAAAAATTTTCTGTTTTTTCAGAAGAGGCGCCGCCCGGAGAAGCGCCTTATTTATTATATCTATAATACGCGCATCTCCGGGCCCTTCGGATATCGGTTCAGGATCTCCGCGCCGTCTTCCGTGACGAGGACGAGGTCTTCGATGCGGACGCCGAATTTTCCCGGCAGGTAGACGCCGGGCTCGATGGAAAAGATCATTCCCGGCTCGGCAATGATGGGCGAGGCGGCGCTCACTTCGCCCGCTTCGTGGTCGGTGCGGCCGATGAAGTGGCCCAGGCGGTGGGTGAAGCGGTCTCCATAGCCTGCCGCTTCGATGACGGCGCGGGCCGCCCGGTCCAGATCAGCGAGCGGCCCGCCGGGACGGACAAGGGCTTCCGCCGTTTCGCAGGCTTTCTTCACGACGGCGTGGACGATTTCCGCTTCTTCTCCGGGATCGCCGAAAAAGACGGTCCGCGTCATGTCGGAACAGTAGCCTTCTTTTTTCCCGCCGATATCGAGAAGGACGACGGTATTCCTCTCCAGTCTCCTTTCGCCCGACGTGTGATGGGGATCGGCGCCGTCCGGGCCGAAGGCGATGATCGGCGGGAAGGACACGTCTTCGCAGCCTTCTTCTTTATAGAGGGCGCGGAGGTACGCTTCCGCTTCTTTTTCCGTGACCCCTTCCCGGAGCCGGCCGACGAGGCGGGCCATGCACCGGTCGTTCACGCGGGATGCCGCCCGCATGAGACGGATCTCTTCTTCGTCTTTCACGGCGCGGGCTTCGTCCACGGCGGGACTGCCGTTCACATAGGCGCGGGGCGCGCGGGCCATGAGCTCCAGCAGGAAATGGCTGGGCCAGTTCTTATCCACGCCGATCGTTCCTTCCGGCGCGAGATCTTCCGCAAGCGTCTCCATGCCGTCTTCTCCGTCCCGAAAGGCCAGGACGGGAATGTCTTCCTCCCAGTTCACGGGAAAGAGTCCGTTCCGCACCCACCGGACGCCGCCTTCGATATCGATGACGAGGACGGCAAGGCGTTCCCCCGGATCGAAGTCTTCCCCGGTGAGCCACGCCAGGGCCGGCGGGTCGCTCACGAGGAGCTGGGCCAGCTTCCGTTTCTTCATGCCTTCCCGCACGCGGAGAAGGCGTTTTTCGTAAATGTCTTTCATGATTTTCCCTCACCCCGCGGAACGCGGGGACTCCTTCCTTTCTGCTTTCTGTATTGTAAAAAGATTTTCCCCCGCCCGCAACCGCCGTCCGGCCATGCAGAAAACGCATTTCACGCTTTCTGTGATTTCATTTTCGCATGCGCTTCTGCTATGAATGGGAAAAAGGAGGAATGACCATGGGACTGAGCCAGAAGGATGGTGCGCCGGATCAAGGCCCTGCCTTTTTCAGGGCCCGCCGACCCGCTTCCGTATTGACATAGATGGTTCCCTCCTTCGGGCCCGTCTGCGGCATCTCCGCCGCGCGGGCCCTTTTGATTGCCCGCGGCCGTCCCGGCGAGCGGGCACGCAAAAAGCCGCTCCCCAAGGAAACGGCTCTTATTACAGCGCCTCAGGCGCTTTTATTCTTTATAAATGAAACTCCCCGCGGGACGCCTCGCGCACCGCCCGTTCCAGCACGCCCGCCGCGGCCGCCACATCTTCGATCTCCGCGGACTCCTCAAAATTATGGCTCACCCCGTTTTTGCAGGGCAGGAAGATCATCCCCGTGGGGCAGCGCATCGCCCAGTGCATGGAGTCGTGTCCCGCGCCGCTGGGGAGGCGCATCCAGTCCCGCCCCTCTTCCATGCAGCACCGGCCGAGGAAATCGATGACGCTCTTCCGGATGGGCGCCGGTTCCTCGTCGCTCACGACGGTGCATTCGCAGCCCACGCCCCGCTTCCGGCAGACTTCTTTCGCCGTGCTCATGATGTGCTCCGCCGCCTCATGTTTCGCCTCTCTGGAAATGCTCCGCACGTCCACGCCGAGCGTGACCTCGCCGGGCACCACATTGATCACATTCGGCTTATTTCGGATGGTGGAGACCGTAGCGACCACCATGGGGTCGGTGTGGCGGAGCCCCTCCCACTCCGCGGTGAGGATGATCTCCGCCGCCGCCGCGAGGCCGTCATGGCGGAGATGCATGGGCGTCGCGCCGCTGTGCGCCGCCGTGCCGCGGATGGAGATGCGCAGGCGCGTGGGCGCGGCGATGCCCGTCACCACGCCGAGCTGCTTTTTCTCATGCTCCAGCACCCGGCCCTGCTCGATGTGCACCTCGAAAAAAGCCGCCGGCGGTTCCTTATAATACGCGTCTTCCACATGATCGGGATCGAGGCCGCGCTTCTTCAGCACATCGTAAAGCGCCCGCCCTTCCCGGTCGTGGTATTTGAAAAGGTCGGAGAGAGTGAGCTCGCCGCACATGGCCCGGCTGCCGAGCGTGGCCGCGCCGAAGCGGCTCGATTCCTCGCACATGAAAAGCATCATTTCCAGGGGCCGCTCATTCTGAAATCCCTCCTCCCGGAGGCTCTGCATCACCTCCGCCGCGGAGAGCACGCCCGCGAGGCCGTCGAAATTGCCCCCTTCCGGCACGCTGTCTCCGTGAGAGCCGAAAGCCACCGCCGGCAGATCGTCCCGCAGCCCCGCGCGGCGGCCGATCACATTGCCGAAGGCATCCTCCCGGACGGTGAGGCCCGCTTCCTCCATGAGGGAAATGATGTACGCCCGGCCCCGCCAGTCGCTGTCGGTGAAGGCGAGGCGCGTCACGCCGCGGCCGGGATCGGTGATCCCTTTCATATGTTCAAATCGTTCTCTCAGCCTCTCTGTGGAAATCACGGTCATCTTCCTTTCTGAAACGCAAAAGGCCTTCTTTTCAGAAAGCCTCTGAATTATCATTATATATGCTTTTTCTGATACTTTCAAAGCGCAAAAAGCGCAAAAAAGTACAGCTGCTTCCAATACGACAGGAAACAGCTGTACTGCCCGCCGCCGATGGCGGCGAAGGGGGGAAAGCGTTATTCGGCTTTCTCCGCACCGGCCGGTACGGTCACCTCTTCCGGCTCTTCGCCGGTCTCGCGGTAATGAATGAAAGCTTTCAATTCCTTTGCCACTACACTGGAGAGGCAGAGGAGGGCGATCAGGTTCGGGAAAGCCATGAGCGCGTTCAGGATATCCGCCAGCGCCCAGATGGCGTCCAGCTTGAGGAAGCCCCCGACCAGCGTCATGATGACGAAAACGACGCGGTACAATTTGATATACTTCGTGCCGAAGAGATAGACCATGCACCGTTCGCCGTAGTAGTTCCATCCGAGGATGGTGGTGAAGGCGAAGAGCACGAGGGAGATGGTGAGGAGCACGCCGCCGAAATTCGGATACGCCGCGGAGAAGGCCGCGTTCGTGAGCGCCGCGCCGTTCAGATCGGCCGTCCACTGACCGGTGACGATGATGGTGAGTCCCGTGAGGCTGCAGATGATGATGGTGTCGATGAAGGTGCCCGTCATGGAAACGAGACCCTGTTCCGCAGGCCAGCGGGTCTTCGCCGCCGCCGCTACGATCGGCGCGGAGCCGAGGCCCGATTCATTGGAGAAGAGACCGCGGGCGATGCCGTTCTGCATGGCCATCATGACCGTCGCGCCGAGGAAGCCGCCGGTAGCCGCCGTGCCGGTGAAGGCATTGTCGATGACGAGCGCCACCGCGCCGGGAATATTATCAGCAAACATGAGGAGCACAGAGCCGGTCGTCAGCAGGTAGATCACCGCCATGGCCGGCACGATCTTGCTGGACGTCTCGGCGATGGCCTGAAGGCCGCCGAAAATGATCGCCGTAGTCAGAACGAAAACAATGAGCGCCGTCCAGAGGACGTCGATGCCGAAAGCGACCTGCACGACTTCCACGATGGAATTGACCTGCGTCGTATTGCCGATGCCGAAGATCGCCGCGAACATGCCGAAGAAAGCGAAGACCGCGCCGAGCCATTCCCATTTTTTGCCCATGCCGTTCTTGATGTAGAACATGGGGCCGCCGGCGATATTGCCTTTATTGTCCACTTCACGGAACTTTACTGCCAGCGTCCCTTCGGCGAATTTCGTGGCCATGCCGAAGAAGGCTGCCAGCCACATCCAGAAGAGAGCGCCCGGGCCGCCGGCATGGATCGCCGTCGCCACGCCGACGATATTGCCCGTGCCCACCGTAGCGGCGAGCGCCGTGCAGAGAGATTTGAAGCTCGATACGTCCCCGGCGTCCTGATTCTTGCCGGTGGCAAAGATCAGCTTCAGAGCCAGAGGCAGGCGCAGCACCTGGACGAAGCCCAGGCGGAGCGTCAGAAATACGCCCGTACCGACGAGCAGGATCAGAAGATGAGGTCCCCAGACATAGCTGTCGAGGAGATTCAGAAAATCGACCATTATACTTTCCCCCTTAAAACAAAAAGCCCCGAAGGGCGCGTCAGCGCTGCTCCGGAGCCGAATCACAAAAGTCTGAAAGCTCTGTCCTTTTGCCTGAGAGATCCGACGGACCACAATACCGTCATTACACCTTCGGCGCTCAAATCAATGAGACTCTCCAGAGTTGGTGTTTCCTTACACCCGCTGTTAAATTGATGCTCTTATCTTATCATCCGCCGCTGCTATTCGCAAAACTGTTTAAAGCTATATGATGCATAGTTTTAAACTATGGAAATAAAAAAGGGCATGCTTTTCCCGCGGGACAAAAGAAAAGAGCCTCCCCTTTGCAGGGAGACTCTTTTTTATTTTTCTCTTGTGAGGAGCGAGACCAGCTCCACGTGCGTGGTCTGGGGAAACATGTCCACAGGCTGGACTTTCCGCAGGATGTACCCCAGCTCCCGGAGGCGCGCCGCGTCGCGGGCGAAAGTGGCGGGATTGCACGAGACGTAGACGATCTTTTCCGGCGCCATGCCTGCCGCCGCGCGGAGGGTGTCTTCGCTGCATCCGGCGCGGGCCGGGTCGCACACGATGACATCCGGGGCAAGGCCTTTTTCATAGAGGGCGGGCATGAGTTTCCCCGCGTCGCCGCAGAGAAATTCCGCATGGGTCAGCCCGTTTCGCCGGGCGTTTTCCTTCGCGTTTTCGATGGCCGCTTCCACGATTTCGATGCCGATAACTTTTTTCGCCCGCTTCGCGAGACACAGGGAGATGGTGCCGGTGCCGCAGTAAGCGTCAATCACGGTCTCTTCTCCCGTGAGGCCCGCGTATTCGAGGGCTTTTTCATAGAGGGTCTCTGCCTGTTCGGGATTCACCTGAAAAAAGGAATACGGCGAGATCTCAAAGGTGAGCCCGCAGAGAGAGGCGGTGAGCGTCTCCCGGCCCCAGAGGCGGCGGATCTTCGGGCCGAGGATGGTATTCCCCGGCCGGCTCTGGATATTGTGGTAAATGGAAACGAGCTCTGGCAGGGCGGCGCGCAGTTCGGAGACCCACGCTTTTTCTTCCGGCAGGCCGCGCGTCGCCGTGACGATGACAGCCATGAGGCGGCCTTCGTCGCCGGTGCGTCCCAGAATGTGGCGGACGCTCCCTTTCCCCGTTTTTTCATCGTACGGAGCGATGCGGTATTTTTTCATGACGGCCCGCGCCGCGGCGAGGAGCCGGTTATTGGCGTCCCGCTGGATGAGGCACGACGGAGCGGGGATGATATCGTGGCTCCCCTGGCGGTAGCAGCCGAGAACGGCCCCTTCCGGCCCCGGCCCCGCGGGCACGGCCATTTTATTGCGGTAGCCGAAAGGATGGGGCGCGGGAATGACGGGAAGGACGAGGCTTTCCGGGTAGCCTCCGATTCGAGAGACTGCGCCGGCGGCGCGCTTCCGTTTCGCTTCAAGCTGCCCTTCATAGGTGAGATGGGAGATCTGGCAGCCCCCGCAGTCCGCATAGACCGGGCAGTCCGGCACGGCGCGCCGGGGAGAGGCCTCCAGCACTTCCCGGAGAACGCCCACGGCGTAGCCTTTCTTGATGAGCGCCGCTTCCGCCCGCACGGTCTCTCCCGGCAGCGCGCCCGGCACGAAGAGGGTAAATCCTTCGTATTTCCCTATGCCTTCCCCGTGGATGCCCAGATCGTCGATCCGGATGTCATACACGCCGCCCGCGCGGATGGGGATCCCGGCTTTCACCGGCCGCCTCCCGTGAGAAGGAGAGAAATATCGACGGCGTCCCTCTCTTCCGGCGAAAGGGACAGGTAGCCTTCCGCGAGGGCGCTCACCCACGCGCCGTACACGGGATTGGGAAATACGATGTACTTCGTGCCGAAATCTTTCCTGTGCGCGTCGATCACGGCGTTCCGCCCCGCCCGGTCTTTCCCGTACGTATCGAGAGGCAGATCGCCGGCATTGTCCCCCATGTAGAGGATGACGTCATACTTCGCCGCCACTTTGTCGAAGCGTTCCTGCTTATTTCCCTTGTCCACGGCGAGGAGGAGATGCTCCCTGTCCACGGAAGGGAAGCCGAGAGCGCGGAGATTCCGCTCCGTCGCTTCATAGCCTGTCGATTCGAGGCGGTTCGTTACATAGAAAATGGCCACTCCCTTTTTGTGGACTTCATTCAGAAAGTCCGCCGCGCCCGGCATGGCCGCCGAGTTTCCCTGCGCCACCCATTCGTTCCACCACGGTGACGTGTATCGGCCGTTCCCTGTCGCCGCCGCGCCGCCGAGAGCGGGCGTATTGTCCACCACGGTCTCATCGCAGTCGAGGATGATGGCAAGAGGCCGATCACTGCGGGCCGGGTCTGCGAGGGCCCGGTCGATCTCCGCCATGGCCGCGTTGTATCCCTGGTAGCAGAGCGCGCGGTATTCCGCCGCCGTCCGCATCCAGAGGAGAGCCATCGTCTCCGCGTCGGCGAGCTGCTGCTCCGAGGTCCGCGGAGCGCAGGCGGGCATTTCCGCGGCATATCCCGGTACGGCGCACGCCGCCAGGACCGCCGCCGCGAGAGCTATCTTTTTTATGGAAAACATTCTATCCCATCCTTTCCGAAGAAATATATTTCATTCATCATACCACATCCCCACGAAAAAAGACCGGCATGCCGGTCTATGTGAAGAGCGCCGCCAGCGCGGAGAGAGCCGCGAGAAAGCCCAGATTCCACAGGGTGAAGACACGGAGATACGCCCCTTTTTTGTAAGGATAGACCGCCGTGTAATAGCGGAAGGAAATGAGGCTCGCCAGAGAGGCAACGAGCGTCCCCAGCCCGCCGAGATTGACGCCCGTGAGGAGCGCCCCGTAATCGTCGGTGAATCCCGAAAGAAGCACCGCCGCCGGAACATTGCTGATGATCTGGCTCGCGAGGATGCCGATCCACACTTCCCGTCCCGCGGCCAGCGCCGAGAGCGTCCCGGCGATCTCCGGGATGCGCCGCATATTTCCGATAAAAACAAAGAAGCAGAGGAACGTGGCGAGGAGGAAATAATCCGCCCCGCGGAAGAGCCGCCGGTCAAGCGCCGCCGCGGCGAGGACCGTCACGAGGAGCGCAGGCTCCCAGGAGATCACGCGGAACACCACGAGGAGCGAGAGCGCCAGCAGTCCGACATACGGCAGGAGCCGCCGGAAGAGGCCCCGCCGCTCGATCCCCGCCAGTCCGGAGAGGGCGTGCCCCCGGAGCGGCTCGTCCTTCTCCGCCATGACCGCCGCGATGAGCATCAGGAGCGAGAGCCCCGCGTAGGGAAGCACCGCCGCGGCGAAATCCCTCATGGCCATGGCCGACACGGAAGTGAGGTAAATATTCTGGGGATTTCCGATGGGCGTGGCCATGCTGCCCAGATTCGCGGCGACCGTCTCCAGCACGGTGAGACGGAGCGCCCGGCTCCCCTCTCCCGCCGCGCGGAAGACGAGGAGCGTGAAGGGCACGAAAGTGATGAGCGTCACGTCGTTCGTGAGGAGCATGCTGCTGAAAAAGCAGAGCAGCACCATGGTGAGGGACAGCTTCCGCAGCGTGTCCGCCCGGGAAAGGAGCGCCTCCCCGAGGAGAAGAAAGGCGCCGAGCGAGCGGAAGCCCGCCACGACAATCATGAGGCAGAAAAGAAGGGCCAGCGTCCGCCCGTCGGGATACGCCAGATACCCTGCGTCAGGCGGCACGGCGGCCATGGAGAGCAGCGCCAGCAGAAAAGAAACGGCAAAGACCGTCTCCCGCTTCGCAAATTCCCACACGCTCCGCATCCCGCTCCCCCTTTCCGAAAACATTACTGGCACAGCCTCTCGTATGCTTTTTTGACCGTCTGCGCCATCAGGACTCTTCTCTTTTTCAGAAAATCAAAGTAATCCATGGTCTCAAAATTTTCCGGAAGCGCGTGCTCTTCACAGGCAATCCGGTACCCTGCTTCTCCCAGTTTCTCCCTGTATTTTGCCACATAATCCTGCGGAGGCTGATCGGAAATATCGATATTGGAAGAATAGTCCAGATAAGTGAAATTCGCGATCTGATTCCGGTCGCGGTCAGATGTGACTCCTATCTTTCCGAGATACGCTTTCGGGAAAATATGATGCTTATCAATGGATTTTTTCGTCCCGCTGCTTCCCAGCTGGAAATACTGCGAAATCGGCATCGTACCAAACAAGACGGGCGTTCCCAGTACGTTCAGCGCCGCTACATAGCCATACCATGCGGGAGACTGCGCACCGGCGCTCGCCATGGCTTCCGGGAGCGTTACACGGAAATATTCATCGGTAAATTTCGTCTTTATCCCTGCTTCCAGATACGCAACAAATTCTTCCGCTGTATGCACATTTCTCAAATCAGCAAATTGTTTTTCTACCTCTGACTCTGTTGAGCCAGTATAAAACAATGTAACCGTTGACATAAAAATCCATTTGCGGATGATCTTTCTCAATTCCATCGGTTTTACTTTATAGTCATATTTTCCGATCAGATACAGCACATAACAAAATACCACCGCATTGGAAGAAGCAACGAGAGAACTGTTCTGATAGCCCGCGTCGCGGAAGATATTTACAAATTCGTGCCAGTTATTCAGATCAGTCACCAGATTAAGGCTATCTTTAAATATTTTCAGATTTTCTTCTCTTGTGCGCTGCGTGATCTCTCCCGTCTTCAAATCTTTGCCCCGCAGAAGCATGTACGCATAGCGGAGACGGGCGCGGCGAAAACCGATTCCGACGGCCACGCGTATCAGATAAGAAGATTCCACGTCAATGATCGGATTATACGACGTTCCGACAGCCGGCACGCGGGATGCTTCGCAAAATTTATTGATCTGCACGTGAACGTCATTATCATACACCGCAAGCAGAGTCTCGATAAAATTCTTCTCCGTCAGTTTCTGCCCGCCTGAATTGACACGGACAAATATATCGGAAACATCTTCTTCATTTGCCGCCGCGCTGATTTTAAGCGTCGGGATGGAATACATATTCAAATCCAGTAATTCTTTGATATTCCGCTCGATCTGATCTTCCTCGTCTTCGGTCAATTCGGGCCGGTTATTTTTCATTCGTGTTTCATTGACCACCCGGATATAATTCTTTCGAAAACGGGATTCCGCATGTTCTTCATAGGCCTTAAAAACTTCGCTGATTGCGCTGATCCATTCCGGGTCTTTTTCATAAGCAGGAGTCCAGACCGCAAATTCCTTTGTCAGAGGACTGAAAGATATTCTTATTTTTCGCTCTTTATAATTTTTATCTTTAATCGTAATGCCATAAAGCGCTGCCAGAAGAGCAGTCAACCGCTGCTGCCCATCAATAACGAGATCATCCGGCTGCCGGTAAACTTTTTCATTCCTCCCAATATGGCTGATGTGTTCATATTCTTCCGGCGAAGCCCAGAGGACGATATACCCGACCGGATATCCTTTCATCATAGAATCCAGCAGATCTCTGACTTTTGCATCTTTCCACACAAAAGGACGCTGAAGATCAGGCAGACCGATGCGTCCGTTTTTTACATCCCGCAGCAAATCTTCAATTTTCAGCTGCACATTACTGAATATTTCTTTTCCCATAGTATTCTCCGCTCCCCGCAATAGCCTTGTAATATTTTAGTTTTTCTCATTTTACCATATGCAGCTTTTTCTCCCCACGCAAAAAGCCCCGCATGGGGCTTTCTTTTTATATGTACTGTCCTGTGATGCTGGCGGGATTTTTGCGGACGGTTTCCGGTGTGCCGCAGGCTACGAGGCGGCCGCCTTCCGTTCCGCCGCCGGGGCCCATGTCGAGGATCCAGTCGGCGGCGCGGATGACGTCCCGGTCGTGCTCGATGACGACGACCGTCGCGCCCTGATCGAGAAGAGTCTGGAAGACGGAGAGCAGGGTCGCCACGTCGAGGGGATGGAGGCCGATGGTGGGTTCGTCGAAGACGAAGACCGCGTCCGACTGGGGGCGTCCCATTTCGCTGGCCAGCTTGAGGCGCTGCGCTTCGCCGCCGGAGAGGCTCGGCGTTTCTTCGCCCAGCGTGAGGTAGCCGAGGCCGAGGCCGTCGAGCGTCTGGAGACGCTGGCGCACGGTCTTCCACCGGCCGCACGCGGCGAGGGCGCTGTGCACGTCCATATCCATGAGTTCCGGGAGGGACCGTTCTTTCCCGTCGCCGCAGAGGCAGCGCACGAGGCGCGCTTCATTTCCGTAGCGGGCGCCCCGGCATTCCGGGCAAGGAATATCCACGTCCGGCAGGAACTGTACGTCCAGGCTGATCTGGCCGGTGCCGTCGCACACGGGACAGCGGAGGCGGCCCGTATTGTAGGAGAAATCTCCCGCTTTGTATCCTTTTTCTTTCGCCGCTTCCGTGCGGGCGAAAATTTTTCGCAGTTCGTCGTGGATATTGGCGTAAGTGGCGACGGTGGAGCGCACGTTGATGCCGATGGGCGAGGCGTCGATGAGCTTCACCGCGGTGATGCCTTCCGCTTCGATGCGCCGCACGTGGGCGGGGAGGGGCGCTCCGGAGACGGCCGCGGCAAGCGCCGGGACGAGGCTCTCCAGAATGAGGGTGGTCTTGCCGGAGCCGGAGACGCCGGTCACGACGGTGAGGCGGCCTTTCGGGATCTCCGCCGTGAGAGGATGCACGGTGTGGATGGGGCCGGTCTCCATGCGGATGCGGCCGAGACGGAAAATTTCGCTCTCCTCTGTTTTTCCCGGCCGTTCCGCCCGTTTCTCCCCGGAGAGGAAGGGGCCGATCTTCGAGCGGGGATCGTTCTCTATGTCCGCCACTGTCCCTCCGGCGATGACTTCCCCGCCGGAAGCGCCCGCGCCGGGGCCCATTTCGATGAGCCAGTCCGCTTCCCGCAGGACGTCCGTGTCGTGATCGACGAGAAGGACGGAATTGCCATCGCCGATGAGGTCGCGCATGACTGCCGTGAGGCCCCGGAGGTTCGCCGGATGGAGGCCGATGGAGGGCTCGTCGAGGACGTAGAGAACGCCGGTGGTACGGTTCCGCACGGCCCGGGCGAGCTGCATGCGCTGCCTCTCGCCGGTGGAGAGGGTCGGCGCGGCGCGGTCGAGGGTGAGATAGGAAAGGCCCAACTCCATGAGGCGGCGCGCGGAGACGCGGAAGGCTTCGCAGATGCTCTCCGCCATGGGCCGCATTTCTTCCGGGAGCGACGCGGGCACGCCGTCCACCCACGCCGTGAGCTCCGCCAGGGTCATGCGGCACGCTTCATCGAGGGAGATGCCGCGGAGCTTCGGCGCTCTCGCCGCTTCGGAAAGGCGGGTGCCGCCGCATTCCGGGCAGGGCTCTTCTTTCAGGAAACGCTCCACCCGCTTCATGCCTTTTTCGTCTTTCACCTTCGAGAGAGCATTTTCCACGGTGCGCACGGCACTGTAATAGGTGAAGTCGAGTTCGGTGGCCTGGTCGGAATTTTTCGGCCGGTAGAGAATGTGTTTCTTCTCCGGCGGGCCGTCGTAGACGACGGCTTTTTCTTCCGCCGTGAGCTCCCGGAAGGGCACGTTCGTCCGCACGCCCATGGCGCGGCACACGTCGGTCATGAGGGACCACATGAGAGAATTCCACGGAGCGACCGCGCCTTGGTCTATAGTTAGCGAAGCGTCGGGTACCAGCGTAGATTCGTCTACCGTTCTTATCAGGCCAGTACCGCCGCAGGTTGGGCAGGCTCCGCTGCTGTTGAAGGAAAAATCCTCGGCGCTCGGCGCTTCAAATACAGCGCCGCAGACAGGGCAGGAGAGGGGCTTATCTATTGCGGCGTTAACGGTTGGCTCAATGTAATGTCCATTCGGACAGAGATGGCTGCCCAAACGCGAATACATAAGCCGCAGGCTGTTGGTTAGTTCGGTAGAGGTGCCAAAGGTGCTTCGGACGCCAGGTATGGCGGGCCTTTGGTGCAGCGCGAGGGCCGCAGGTATATTTTCTATGCCGTCTATCTTAGCCTCAGCCGCCTGAGTCATGCGCCGCCGCGTGTAGGCGGATAGCGCTTCAAGATAACGGCGCGAACCTTCGGCATATAAAACGCCCAGGGCCAGAGAGGATTTTCCCGAGCCGGAAACTCCTGCAATAGCTGTCAGCCGTCCGAGCGGAATATCGACGTCTATATTTTTAAGGTT
>OMBA01000898.1_pt1 | contig 12439 bp, 15 predicted proteins | sample 1673441 | NCBI WGS metagenome assembly OMBA01 (sample SAMEA103958111, study PRJEB25191) | human gut metagenome | biome: human-associated habitat [ENVO:00009003]; feature: intestine environment [ENVO:2100002]; material: feces | place: Germany | collected 2013/2015
GCTCATAAAGAGCGGCTCTGCCAACTATACCCTCAAGTGGGCAGATGCCCCCCAAAACTATATCCCGTCCGGAGGCAGCGACGGTCAGTGCCTGATTAAGTCCGGTACAACACCCTATGCGCTGAAGTGGGGAAATCCATCAACAACCAGGCTCTATCAGGCTGCCTCAAACTATGTCGAACTGAATACAAGCCGTGCTCTGGTGCCTCACGCCAGTTCCAGTGTATACCCATATAGTTTGGGTACAAGCTCAACACCGTGGCACTCACTGTATACGGGCGATGGAACGAGCAGGATATGCAGTTCCCGCGGCACGCTTGCGTTCTTCGGCTCAAGCGGTACGACACGGCAGACTCTATCATTGAGTTCAAATAACATGGGTTACTCATCTGTCACAGCGAACAATTACCTGTATGCATTGAATAATATAATCGGAATCCTAAGGAAACACGGCCTAATAGCATAGGAGGATAGAAGTGATTATCAACATATGCAATCCACCCCTCGGCTATGTAGAGATTGGCCGCGTGGGGGAGAACAAATATCGAGAACTGTGTATAGACGTTTCTGCGTGGCTTGCAGAACTTCCAGGATCCACAGTGTCGGTGGTGTTCCGCAGACCGGACGGACAAGTGTATCCGGTAATACTGCGCTCTACGGATCCAATCACCGTATGGAGACCAAATAGTGCCGATTTGGCCGTACCCGGCACTGGTATGTTGGAAGCACGACTGTATCTCGATGACGTTATCCGCAAATCTGAAATAATCAACACGGCTACCTGTAAAGCTCTTGGGGGACCTGGTGCCGCGCCGCCTGCTCCGGCTCCAGACTGGGTAACGATATCCGGGGAAAATGCCAAGCGAGCTGAAGAAGCGGCTGACCGCGCCGAGAGCGCCGCTGTGCATCAGCCAATGATATCAGCGGCGCAGACCTGGCTGACATGGGATCCCAATAAGGGACTGTACATAGACACAGGCGTTCTTGCAGCTGGCGTGCCGGGTCCTACAGGTCCGGCTGGCCCGTCCGGAGGCCCCACCGGCCCAACCGGTCCAACTGGGCCGAAGGGCGACCAAGGCGAGAATGGCGCGGCTGGCGGAATCGGCCCGACCGGTCCAACTGGTGCCGCTGGAGAGACTGGAGCGACAGGTCCGACAGGTCCAACCGGACCAAAAGGCGAGCAGGGTCCGGCGGGTGCGACCGGCGAAGTAGGCCCCACGGGTCCTGCCGGTTCCGCCGGAGCGGCTGGAGCAACAGGCCCCACCGGCCCGACCGGTCCGACGGGTAACCAGGGTGCGCAAGGCGCGACAGGTGAAGTCGGCCCAACCGGACCGACGGGGCCGACTGGCCCAACTGGGGCGGAGGGCAGTCCAGGCGCGCAGGGACCTGCAGGAGCAGCCGGAGCAACTGGTCCTACCGGACCGACTGGACCGAAGGGCGACCAGGGTGCGCAGGGTGCAGCCGGTGAGGTTGGCCCCACGGGTCCGACCGGCGTCACCGGAGCGACAGGCCCCACGGGGCCGCAAGGTTCTGCAGGAGCGAACGGCAAGAGCGCATATCAGGCGGCGGTCGAGGCTGGGTATACAGGGACCGAGGAGCAACTGAGCGCGGCCCTGGCGGCATTGCAGAACGGCCCGTTTCTCCCCACCGCCGGAGGAACAATGACGGGCAACATCAACATGGGCAGCAGCAAAATAAACGGCCAGATGGCCGGCACGGACTACACTACCATACGTCCGCGCGGCATATCCCTTGTATCCACATCGCCCGGCACCCTGCCGAATGGGTGCATAGCCATCGTGTACTCATAAGGAGGAGACATGCAGACTACTATCAAATTCCCGGACGGCAAGAGCTATAGCACATCTGATGCGATAATTGGCCGAGGAACGCTCAAAGGCCACAGCCGCGAAACACTGACCATCAAGGCAACGATGAGCTATGCCGAGGCGGCAGCCCATTTCGTAGACGGCGCTGTGTTCACTCTCACTGATGAATTCGGCGACAGCTATGAATGGCGTGACCACGGCGTTGCGGGTGCTATCACAGATAACCGCGACGGCACCATAACCGCCATAATGGGCAAGAACAACACCGCCGAGCAGGATGCGCAGGACGAGGCCGCAAAGGCCCGAGAGGCAGCAGAAACGCTTGCGGGCCAACCCATAAGCACACCGGAAGAAGCGGCGGCTGTACGGATGCAGATAGAGAGCGTGTATGCCGCCTCTGACATGGACGCCGACGGCAGGATAAGCAACCGCAATCTTGCGCCTCTCTGGAAGCCTGGAAACCACAAAACCGGCGAGGTGTTTCGCACTCACTCTGGGGATGGCCTTGGCCCTGAGTGGGAACAGGTATGGAAGGTGTATCAAAACTACGACAACAGCGTATATCCCGATATCGCCCCTGGGCAATCCGCATGGCTGACATTCAACATACCGTACCACGGCACCACGCCCGAGACCGCCTTGCCGTTTGTCCCCGGACAGCCCGCACACGCGATATACCGCAGCGGTGAGTATATGGTGTTCACCGATGGGATTATCTACAAGTGTAAGCTAGACACCACATACAGCCCCACTGAGCAGCCTGACGCTTGGGAGGCGGTGCGCCTGTGAAATGCGGCATCAATGGCGCAGAACATGATTTTAATGAGATTCCCTGCGGTATCAACGGCGCAGTCCGACAAGCAAGTGAGTTGTGGATAGGCGTTAACGGCGCGGCAAAAAAGGTATGGCCGCTTATTGAGGCGGGCTATCAAGAAATCCTTGACACAGTTGGCTCTGGGACGTGGACTTGCCCCGCATCCGGTCAATGGGAAGTAGAAGGGCATGGTGGAGGAGGGCATGGTTCAAAACGGCTTAGTATTAGTGTCGGCGGCGCAGGCGGTGGCGGTTCGGGGGAATTAGAAACTATAATTCTCGCCGCAGGGCAAGCTATAACATATAAGGTTGGTGCGGGAGACGATTATTTCGACCAAGGCAATACAACTAGCTTCGGGGAATTAGAATTTCCAGGCGGTTTTTCATCAAACTATGGCAGCGGCGTCGGCCTAGCATCTGGTAGTATCGCGAGTGCAGGTAGAACAACATACACTCGTACTGGTGGTGCAGGCGGGAAAGGCAACGTAAATAACTCTACACAGTCATATGGAAATGGGGGTAGGGGCGCTAATGCGAGCAGTACAGCTAGTGTTGGCGAACCCGGCAAAGACGGCGCTATTATCCTCACATATCTCGGTTAAGGTGGTGAATGCGTGAAAATCATCATCTATGCCATATGCAAAAACGAGGCGCAGTTCGCCGCGCGCTTCATGGCCTCGTGCGCGGAGGCCGATGGAGTGTATGTGCTGGACACCGGCTCCACGGACGGGACGCCGGAGCTGCTGCGGGGTCTGGGGGCCACCGTGTACGAGCAGTCATTCAGTCCCTGGCGTTTTGACGCCGCGCGCAACGCCTCTCTTGCCATGCTGCCGGAAGACGCGGACGTGTGCATCTGCCTTGATCTTGATGAGGTGCTCTGCCCCGGCTGGCGTGAGGCCCTGGAGGCCGCCTGGGCGCCCGGCACTACTCGCGCGCGGTATACATATGTGTGGAGCCACGCGCCCGACGGCGGAGACGGCGTGGTGTTCTTCACGGACAAGATCCATGCCCGGCACGGCTACCGCTGGACGCACCCGGTACATGAGGTGCTGACGCCGGACAGGGCCGAGCGCTGCATCACCGTCCCGGCGCTGCGCGTGGAGCACTGGCCGGACAGCAGCAAGAGCCGCGGGCAGTACCTCCCGCTGCTCGAGCTTTCCGTTGCCGAGGACCCGGACGACGATCGCAATATGCACTATCTCGGGCGGGAGTACATGTTCCACGGGAGATGGGGCGATGCTATGGCGACGCTGATGCGGCATCTGGCGATGCCCATGGCGACCTGGGCAGCGGAGCGGGCGGCGAGCATGCGCTACATAGCCCGCTGCTGCGATGCCCTGGGCGACTGGCGCAGCGCGGTACACTGGCTGGAGCGCGCGGCGGACGAGGCTCCGGGCCAGCGTGAGGCGCCGTATGCGCTGGCGCTGCTCTACTACCGGCGCGAGGACTGGGGGCGGTGCCGCTACTGGGCCATGCAGACGCTGCACATCGTTACGCGCGATAACAACTACATGACCGAACCGGAGGCCTGGGGGGCGGAGCCGCACGACCTCATGGCGATAGCCAGCTGGCAGCTGGGCCAGCGCAACGACGCCATAGCCGCCGCAGAGGCCGCGGTGAGGCTTGCACCGAAGGATGCAAGGCTTGCGCGCAACCTTGAGATTATGAGACAGAGAGGAGCCAAGGCATGATATATACCGGCACGCTGCTCCGCGCGGAGCTATACGATGACCACGTTGCGCCCTACACCAACGTCAAGGCCGTCTACGAGGCGAACAAGGGGCGCTTCCCCGGCAAATTGATAGTCACCAACGCGCACTGGTATCGCACCGAGCCAATTACCCCTGTGGGCAACTACAAGGTGGGCGGTACTGTGATATCCCAGCAGTATGACCACGCGCTCAACCTCGTATGGAGCGGCGACGCCCGGCCCGTGTGGAGCTGGGACATGAACGAGGACAAAGCCATAGGCACCATACCGGTGCTCGTGGGAGGAGTGCGGCAGAACGTGAGCGGCCAGGACGCTGGTGTGAAGCGATCGACGCTCCGTACCTGGTGGGGGTTTGATGGCGAGGGCCAATGCACCGTGGAAGTGACCACGCGTAACTATACGCTGGACGGCATAATCGACCGGATGCAGTCGCTGGGCATCGTGGACGGCGTGGTGCTGGACGGCGGAGGCTCCAGCCAGTGCTACGACGGCACGACCTATCAGCGCGGCGACGGGCGCTGGCTGTTCAGCCTCCTGCTGCTGTGGTTCGCGGATGACGGCGGCACGGAGGATGACGACACGGACGACGACAAGGAGGAGGCCGCGGGCATGAAAATCTACCTTTCCCCTTCTGCGCAGCCTGCGAATAACTACTCGGCGGGGGACACGAACGAGCAGGTGCAGTGCAATCGGATAGCCGAGGCGGCAAAAACCGCGCTCGAGCGCTGCGGCTTCACGGTGCGGAAGGCACCGGAGGGGCAGGAATACAAGGATAACGTATCCGAGAGCAACGCCTGGGGCGCGGACCTCCATATCCCCATCCATACCAACGCGGGGGGCGGGGCTGGTACCGTGGTGTTTGTCCACGGCGGCACGGCAAAACAAATGCAGTATGCCAAGCCCATATATGATGAGGTGCAGGCTACGAGCCCGGGAACGACAGACTATGGCGTGCGCGTGAACTCCGGTCTGTACGAGCTCGTCTATACCACGGCGACGGCGGTATATATCGAGTGCGAATTCCACGACCGGGCGGATCTCGCGACGTGGATAATCGAACACACCACGGAGCTCGGTGAGGCCATAGCCCGGGGCGTGTGCAAGGGCGCGGGCGTGACGTACATAGCACCGAGCGGTTCGGAACCCGGCAAAACCGAAGCGGAGCTGGCGCGGGAGTGGGCCATGGCCCAGGGCATAAGCGACGGCGAGAACCCGGACAGCCCCGCGACGCGCGGGCAGGTCTGGACGATGCTTTACAGGATGGAGGGAGGTGAGAAGGATGATTAACTGGACTGTCCGACTCAAAAACAAGGCTTTCTGGCTGGCGCTTATTCCTGCGCTGCTGCTGCTGGCTCAGACAGTGGCGGCGCTGTTCGGCTACACATTGGAGCTCTCCGCGTTGGGGGACAAGCTGCTTGCGGTGGTCAACGCGGTTTTCGCGCTGCTGGCAATCCTGGGAATAGTGACAGACCCGACGACGGAGGGACTGGGTGACAGCCAGCAGGCAATGAGCTATACCAAGCCAAAGGAGGATTGACCATGGATGCGCCATTATCGCGCGGGGAGCATAATGAGTTTGCCCGCAGAATTGCCGACCAAGAGCGGCGCCAGGACAAGCGGCTTGAGCTATTGGAGGGAACCGTGCGCGAGATTGGCGATCTTACGCTTTCGGTGCAGAGGCTCGCTCAGAGCCTTGAGAGCATGGTGGAGGAACAGGGGCGGCAAGGGCGACGCCTCCAGGCCCTCGAGGACCGCGACGGAGAAAAGTGGCGGAAGCTCATGGGGTACATAGCCACAGCGCTCACGTCCGGCGGGATCACGCTGCTGCTGTCGCACCTGATTGGGTGAGGTCAAAAATATCCCCCAAAATATCCCCTGAGGGTCTTTTGAAGGCCCACAATCGGGTATATTTTTGAGGAATTATCCCTTGCATTATTACAATTAGCAGATCAATGAAGCACGGGGAGAGGGGGCTGAAATACGAGAAAACCCTGAAACCACAAGGGTTTCAGGGTTTTTCATTTGGTGGAGACTGCTGGACTCGAACCAGTGACCTCCTGCGTGTGAAGCAATGGATATGATATAATAAATCCTTATATATCAATACATACACGCATCTGCCGAGAAAAATATCCCCAGTATTATCCCTTAGCATTACTGAAGGCAGCACACACAGCCCCTATATTCGCTTCGGCGCTGCGCTCCATGAGGTGGGTATATATGTTGAGAGTCGTGTCTACTTTTTCGTGTCCCAGCAAGTGCTGGACGACCTTGATATTCGTGCCGGCCATGAGCAGACTGGTCGCGTATGTGTGCCTTAAGATGTGTGGTGTGACCGGGAAGTCGATCTCGATTGTCACCGCGGAGTTCGGGACTTTGTCGCCGAGCTTTTTCTCTACCTGGACTTTGCACAGCTTGCCGGTCTTCGGATCCAGGCGCTGCCGCGACGCTGTGCCAGTCTGGCGGCGCTTGATGTATCCCCAGGCGCTCTTAAAGCTGGCCTCCGACCACGGCTGCCCGGCCTCGGTGCAAATCACATAGCCTGAGGCCGCCTGTCGCTCTCTCAGCCAATTTGAGAGCTGTGGGGGTATAGGGACATCCCTGCGGGCTGCGTAGCTTTTGAGAGCGTCTGAGACGATAGGGCGGTTGTGCTCCCATCTCAGCGCCCGGCGCACTTTGACGTGAGGCGCAGGCCCATCCAGTACGACGCAGTCCCACATGAGCCCGAGGATCTCCTCCCGGCGCAGGCCGGCAAACAGCCCGAGCCGGACAAAGCCTTCGATCTGCTGTCCGGAGACCACGCGCAGCAGCGTGGCCTGCTCTGCGGGCGTCAGCGCGCTTTTCTCAGCAGGCTTCTTCCCGCCTGCCTTCAGCTTGCCGCACGGGCCGCTTGATATATACCCCTGATCCTCGGCATACGCGAACACCTGCCGGAGCGTGCTGGCGATTTTGTCCTGCAGGCTGCGGCTGTACCCGTCGGCTGCGGCCATTACAGAGGCGACGTCCGCGGTGGTGACCTCGGATATGTGCATCTGCCCTATCACGGGGCAGATGTGCCTGTTGATGGCGTTGCGGTAATCTTCCCGGCGCTTGAAGCTCCGTTGTGTGGTCGTGGCGTACCAGTCGGCGGCGACCTGATAGACATACGGATTGGCCGCGAGGGCCTTAGCAGCTTCTATTTGTGCAAGCCTGGCAGCGACCTTTGCCTCAAGCTCCTCCGGTGTCTTAGCGTACACGGGAATCCATATCCCGCGCTCGTCTTTGACTTTTTTCTTCAAGTATCCCATAGTACACCGCCTAAAGGTAAGCCGCCCTTCTTCAGAGCGGCTCAGGTGTCCAAATTGGACACATTATCGGATGTTTTTCAGGGGCAAGCCATCAGCGTCGGTAAAACTGCCGCTGGCTATCATGACTATATCAACTATCCAGCCAACGAAGAAGCAGCCGAAGGTAAGCAGCCAGAGAATGCCTGTTCCTATTTTCCCGACGTAGAATCTGTGGACTCCCCACGTTCCGACGATTATGCAAAGCAGCAAGGCGACCAGCCAGTCTTTTTCGGATGTTGGCTGCCTGCGGCTGCTGCTTTCGCGGTACTCATAGGTGCCGTAGTATTCCTGATTTCTCTGGGGAGGATCTCCTGGCACGGTCTTTACCCCACAGTTTGTGCAGTATGCAATGTCATCCGCATATGTGCGGCCGCAGTCCGGGCAATGGCATCGTCCATTAGGAATCTTGGCACCGCAGCGAGCGCAGAAGTTTGAACGGGGTTCATTCTCAGCTCCGCAGTTCGGGCATGTAGTTACAGCGCGTCCGCGACTGTATATAGGCTCATAATTATCGCTCATGTCGAAGCATCCTCCCTGCGTATTTTAATCTTTACACGAGCGCCGTAGTTTAAGAGTCGCCCGTCAAAGCCATGTCCGCCGCCGACAATCTCTACCTCTGATATGTCCTCTATGCTGCGCCACAGACGGAGAACTTCGGGAATATCGTCCCTCGAAATGTTGCCGATTTGGATGTCGTTCACGTGTACGCCTATTGCCTGTTCTCCTTCAAAATCATAGGGGACTAAACCATAGCGAAGCGCTCCGAAGAAAGGCGGAGCGTGGCAATCAATCTTCTCGAGCAGTTCCTGACGCGACACTCCGTCAGTGTCAAAAGTAACGCCGACCACTTTGTACTCTCTGTAAAAAAAGTCATTTATTCGCCTGCTCTGAACAACTGGTTTGCTCTTAACTGTAGGGTTTTCTTGAGCTTTATGTTCTGTATATTTATTCGCATTTTCACGCTTGCGATTTTTTGCCAAGCCATAGATACCGAAGATAAGCATGCAGACTCCGGCGGCCCACGCAAATAAGTACAGCCATGTTCCGTATGCCGCCTGCGAACCAAAAAACAGCATAACGCCGCAGACCACGAGGACAATATTTTTTGCCTTCTCCATTTGCTGCACCTCCACATAATGCAAAGGCTGTAATATTATGCTATACTCAATTTGGTACCAATAAGACACGGGACCGGGTCGGAAAGGAGCCGGAAAAATGCCCTCTGATCTGGATGACCAAATCATTGCACTGTTTGCCACACTGTCGGACAATGAAAAACGTGAGTTTATTCGTCTTTTTTCCGCTGCTGTAGAAGAACAAGCATCGCAGACTTCGTCTCAGGATCAGCCCGGCGTAACAGGTCCATAAGCTGCGCATCAAGAGGATCAGGGAGCTCGACGGCATTCTCGCCGTCGGGCTCTTTTTTTGTTTCTTCCCCCAGCAGCTGTGACGTTGTGACACCGAGGTAGTCTGCCAGCATCTGAACTTTCTCTACCGATGGAACTTGTCCTCTCCTAATGTCCGAGACAAAGCTCTTACCCACTCCTGCAGCTTCACACGCCTTTGTAGGATACTCACGTTTGAGAGTGCTGAAATGTATTATGTTTTCAATGAACAATTCTTTGTCCATAATGCATAATTCCTCTTTTTAATGAGCGGCAGAAAACAGATTGTGCAAAAACACGATATTCCGTAATTACGGCGCTTTTGCCTTGACAGTTCCGTATTTACGGATTATAGTTTAAGTCACAAACTTAACCTTGCGCCTATCATAACACGCGGGATAGACGTGAGGCAAGAGGGGAGGGACAAAATAATGGCAAAACCACGGATGAACATACGAACCCTACGGAAGGCACGCGGTATGACACTGACCGAATTCGCATGCCGTTGTGATGTGTCGATAGCTTCTGCGCGTCAGTGGGAGGTTGGTATATCGTTCCCATCCGCAGACAAGCTGCCGATTATTGCTGCCATTCTCGGCTGTACGATAGACGACCTGTATGACATGGCAGCCTATGGAGACACGATCATGCTGTACGATGATGAACCCAGCATATGCCGAAAGGAGGCATGACACAATGAGCCGTGACCGCAGAAATATCGCGCGAATCGGCAGAGGCATTGCAGGCATGACACAGGAGCGCTGGGCGGAGGCCCTCGGCTATTCTGTCCGCACCGTGGCGGCCTGGGAACTCGGCGAGCAGCAGATATCGAGCGAGGCCGTTGTCCGTATGGTGGACGTCACAGGGCAGCAGGTGCTTGCATACTGGTACCTTGTCGACAGCCTCGGAGCTCCCGGCATTATCCCTGACATCCAGGTCACGGAGCTGCCGCAGGCCGTGCTGTCGCTGCTGCGCAGGCTGCGGGACTTCGGCCGGAAGGAGCGCCTCGACGACCTGATTGAGATTGCCGAGGACGGGAAGATCGATGCACAGGAGCGCGAAGCGTATGACGATATCATGGACGAGCTTGATGACATTATTCAGGCTGCCATGTCGCTCAAATTTGCAAAGGAGGTAAAAAATGCTGACCAAGAAGGAAGTGGCTGAGAGGCTCGGTGTCTCTGAGTCAACGGTCTATCGCCTGGCCAAGACCCGTCGCATCGGCGTCTACTACGTCATGGGCTCGACCATGCGTTTCTCCGAAGCGGATGTAGAGGCATACCTGGAATCCGTCAAGCAGAACGCGATCCGTTATGTCCCAGCCATGTCGGCGGCAGTCCAGCCTGCGACCACCGCGACAGCGCAGCCCATGCAGCAGCGCAAGCGCGGCCCCGGCCGCCCGCGCATCGGAGCGGAAGAAATACCGGAGTACTATCCGGGAATGAAAGTGGTGTGAACTATGTGCAAGAACAAAAAAAGCGCCGCACCGGCGGCAACCGGTACGACGCAGTCCATGCCAGAGACACAGACGAATGTAAGCCCATTATATCCGAAATCCCGCAAAATGCAAGAGGGAGTGTGTACCATGCCGGAGATAAGGCGCAGTTACTGGGCGCAGCTGCCCTCTGAGGTGAGATACTCCGAGGAGCTGTCGTCCACGGCGAAGCTGCTTTACGCAGAGCTCTCCGCCCTCATAGGTGAGGACGGTTACTGCTGGGCGACAAACAACTATTTTGCGGGGGTCCTCGGCGTGTCGGAGCGGACTATCAGCAGAATGATAACTCAGATGGAGAGCGCTGGGTTTATCCGCTGCGAAATGGCAGCGACTGACAATGGAAGCGAGCGCCGGATATACGCCGGCGCGTTTTTCCCCGGCAGAGGGGGTATAGACAAAAATGTCTACACCCCCCGGGGGGGTCTAGACAAAATTGTCGAGGGGGGTCTAGACAAAAATGTCCACCCCCATAATAGTAGATTATATTTACATGATAATACTAACCCCCCTATAGTCCCCCCAGAGGGGGGAAATGCGCGTGCCTGCTCCAAAAAGGGCGGACGCACGGTATCAACACCCACATGGAAACCCGAACGCTTTGAAAAATTCTGGAAAGCATATCCGAACGGCGCCGGGCGCAAAGCGGCGGTGCGGGCATGGGACAAGCTCAAGCCGGATGATGCCCTCTTAGTAGTCATGGCACGGACGCTGGAGGCGGATATGCGCAGTGAGCAATGGGGACGAGGTATAATCCCACGTGCCTCCACATGGCTCAACAGCGAGCCTTGGAATGACGATTACTCAAAAATACCCGGAGCGCATACCCAGCGTATCCCCGGCGGAGGGGAGCGTACTCAGGAGTGGTGACCAATGAAATGCTCACAAAGGCCCGTCAATCTGTGCTTGGCTCTATCCTCATCAGTCCCGAAATTGTCGGAGACGTTGTTCAGAAGCTGACACAGGAGGATTTCGGCTCTGGTGCGCTCGGCAATGTATATGCAGGGATATGCCGCTTGTTTTCTCGCAGCAGGCCTGTAGATCCGGTCACAGTTCTTGCAGAGATCGGTAGTGAGTATGAGCAGCTGCTGAAGGAACTCATGATAGTAACACCGACTGCGGCAAACTGGGAGGCGTATGCCGATATTATCCGAGACACCGTACAGTTAGGGAAATTGCAAACAATGGCGACCGGAATAATAAGTGCGGTGAATATCGACGACGCCAGGTCTAAGGCTGAACAGCTATCTCTTCTGCTTACAAAACGCAGCCAGCTTCGCATCGTTTCGTTTCTCGATGGTGTGTGTGATTTTCATATACGGCAGTCCGAGAGACAAACTCCAAATTATTTGAGGTGGAACTTCAAACCTCTTGATGAGAACCTGTTTGCTGAGCCCGGAGATTTTATTATTCTGGGCGGCTATCCTTCTGCAGGCAAGACAATGCTGGCAGCGCAGTTCGCTTATGAGATGGCCCAAACCCAACGTAAACGGGTAGGTATATTTTCTCTTGAAACCAGCGACAAGAAACTGTACGACCGCATGATTGCCTATGCTGCAGAGATTGACTTCAGCTCAATAAAATCCGGACGGCTTAGCGACAGTGATCTAGATGCGGTAGTTGCGCTTGGGGCCAGAAGTGATAGGATCCCGCTTGAGGTAATAGAGGCATCTGGCATGACCCCAATGGATATCCGAGCAGTATCACTTTCTCGCCGCTATGACGTGGTGTTCATCGACTACTTGCAGCTGCTCAGTGCATCCGGACGGGATAGATACGAGAAGATCACAAATATCTCTCTTGCCCTCAAGCAGCTGGGCCGGGAAACCGACAAGCCCATCCTGCTGAAGCGGGGGCTTTCCGCCACGGTGGAGGAATGGCTC
>OMBA01000899.1_pt1 | contig 12431 bp, 10 predicted proteins | sample 1673441 | NCBI WGS metagenome assembly OMBA01 (sample SAMEA103958111, study PRJEB25191) | human gut metagenome | biome: human-associated habitat [ENVO:00009003]; feature: intestine environment [ENVO:2100002]; material: feces | place: Germany | collected 2013/2015
ATATGAAAGCAACAACTAAAGATAACTTAGCTTGGCGTGTTGATTGTGAATTTGGAGCTACTGCTGGTAAAGTTGAACTTGCTACATGTGCTAAAAAGAATAACTTAGATGCAATTCATGATACTGTTCATGAAATGGCTAGAGATGAAGCTAGACATGGTAAAGCATTAAAAGGTTTATTAGATAGATATTTTGGAAAATAATAGAATTATTGAATTATAGAAGGGCTCAATTGAAATGAGCTCTTTTTATCTACAGTAGTAATTAAATTCTCAAAAATTAAAATATTATAATCAAAAAAATGTGAAAGATATTTATTGAAGTATGATAGTATTAAGTTGCTAGATATAAATATTTAGCAACGCCATTAAAAAGTATTGTAATGACAATCATATTGGTATTTCCAGCTACTATAAACAAAAGGCTTTGATTCTTGAAGAAGAAAATACTTTTCTACCTGTCATCCTTGATAAAAGTAATGACGTTATTGATTTTGATATTGATCATCATATTTCCTGTTCCAAACAAAATCTTAAGATTTTATTGGAGAACCTGCTATGATTATCAATACCGATGAAATCAAAAATATTTATGTTGCCAAGCAGTTTTGTGACATGAGAAAACAAATTGATGGTCTTGCTTTGATTGTTACATCTCAGTTCAGCATGAATGTCTTGGATCATAGCTTGTTTATTTTTACTGATTTTTCACCAAGCTACATTTGGCTTCGTAGGATCATAATGTCTGTTTAATAGATTTTTTAATTTGTCAGAGAAATCATGACTAACTGTTGTTTGAATATATGGCTTAATATATTTTGCTTTGATATTGTTTTCCTTCATGATCGAATAAACATATTTTTGACTTACCTTTTCACCCTTTTTGTTCAGTAGTTCTGTTATTTTTGGTGATCCATATATTTCATACGATTCCTTATGGATTTTCTTGATTTCTTTTGTAATTCTTTCTTTTCTTAATTCGGTTTTGCTTGGAACTCTTTTCAAATAATCATAGAATCCTAATCTGCTTACATCTAATTTTTTCAGCACACTAGAAACAGAAACTGTAGAATCTTTTTGTTTTTCTTCCTTAATGCTTTATAAATATCTGTTTTGTTTATTTTCCCAGTATGCCAATAGCCTTTTTTAACACTTCTAACGCATCCTGTGTATCTTTTAATTCCTTTCTTAATCTTGCAATTTCTTTAGCCTCATCACTAGAAAAATTACCGGATCCTCGAGATTCAATTTTATTGCCATTGTTGTTTGCATCTTTTATCCATTTATGAATTGTACTGTCTGCAATACCAAATCTTTTAGCAATAGAAACTTTGGATTCTTCAGGATGTTGGTTAGCATAATCTACAACACCTTGTTTAAATTCATCATCAAATACTGGTTTTGTCATAGTCTTTCTCTATTTCTTTTTTTACTTATGACATTGTACCAAATGATGTTTAATTCTTCCATTTAACTTGTACAGTTTTTATACTAACATCAGCCGCACCTTCAGTTCACATTTTGTTTCGGCCTGATATTTCGTCTACAGGATTTCTAGCTTCCATGACGCATTTCAAGTTTATAGCTAACTATCTTGAACAATCATTTGTAAATAGAAAATTTCATGTTCCTGTAAACATGACATATAAGCGACTGCCTGTCGCACAAAAAATTGAGGATTCATTCCTCAATTTTAGTTTATGAAAATAAAAAGATAACAATCCCTAGAACAACAAGAACAATTCCTGTTGCTCTATTTAAGGTTTTAGGAGTTGCTTTATTCGCAAATAAAGCAGCAATTCTTGCCCAAATAAGAGTAAAGAGAATACATAAAATCCATACTGTTAAATTAGGAAACCCGCCAATCATAAAATGTGAAATAGCTCCAGTAAGGGCTGTAAAGGTCATAATAAAAACACTCGTACCTACTGCCGTTTTAAGTTCATATCCCATGACTGTTGTTAAGATAAGAAGCATCATCATGCCTCCACCTGCTCCAACAAAACCACAAATAAAACCTATACAAGTTCCACATATTATAGATTGGATTGCTCTTTTTTTAGAAGAAACATTATTCATCGCTTCTTTCGTTGTCATTACTGGTCTAACAATAAATTTAACCCCTAAAATAAAAGTCATAAAAACTGAAAAACTTCCCATTGTTGAAGATGGTAAAAGACTTGCCGCATAACTACCTACTACCGTAAAAATAAGTACACTTACCATCATCAATAAACCATTTCTAATATCTAAATTTTTATTTTTTCCATAATAATGGTGGATTTTAGTATCATATTGTTTAAAATTGCTATAGATGAGATTGACAAGACTATAGAACGTTTGCAAAAAACTAAAGAAGCATTATTATCTTCTGAAAATAATCTGCGGTTAGCAAATAACAAAGCTGAAGATTTAACAATAAAGAAACTTACTAAGAATAATCCTACTATGCAGAAGAAGTTTGAAGATGCAAGATTACTTGTAAAATAGCGGAAACAGTTTTAATAGTAGAAAGAGCAGTGAAGCTGCTCTTTTTTATTTACTTCTAAATATTGCGGTATCCGTATAAGTTTCAGTTTGCAAAGTCGGTAAATACATTACTGTATAATTCTGTCTGTTATCTAGGAACTTTAATACTGCATTGTCAAAGGATGTATTGCCTGAACTTTCAACCAACTCATAGTTTCTTAACCGTCCCATTTTATCTACTGTGTATCTTACCTTTGCTTTTAAGTTTTGATTCTTTGCAGGATATGAAAAACCTTCCATCAGAGCTGAACGCAGGTTAAACAGGAACTTTTCCTGCTCCATTCTCTTTAATTCGGATTTTTTAATAAGCCGTTCAACAACAGAAACCGCAGGACCTCCGCCTATACCCTTCATAAGATTGTGAGATGGAAATGTTGTATCAAGGATTTTATTTTCCCATTTTACCTGACGACGTCCCAAGTAATCTCTTATATACACATTTTTGACAGAGCCGTCTGGCATAATCTCAACATCTACTCTGACAGGGTAGTTTAGTAAATAATCATCTGAAAAGCCCAGCACTTCTATCATTTGATTGACAACTTTTTCGCAATAATCAGTGTATGGGCTTGCTGAGACTGGCAAACCTAAGCAAATAATTAAAGTTATTACTAAGAAATATTTTTTATAATTCAAATCTGTTCAATCCTTTCTTGATAGTAAAGTTTTATTTAATCATCGCTGAATGCTGCAAAATACAACAATATTAGTCCGATTAATAGTTCCATTATTAAATCCTTTCTAGGTGATACTTTATTTTAGAATATTCATGCGTCAGATTTGGTCGAGTTAGTTTTGTCAAAGTTTGTATGTGTTATATTCTTGTTCTGACATTGAAAATTCTTTATCTATAGTGAGAATTTCCTCATAGGTTAAGTCATAAAGTTTATAGACCATTATATCTATTTGTTTTTCGTATTCTTTTACTGCATTTTGTTTTTCTTGATTTTCTAAATAATCGTCTGTTTGTGTAATAGCAAGTATTTTATCCACAACAGATACAAATTTGTTCTGGATATTTTCATCAGCTTTTTTGATTGGGATTTCTGAAAGCGGTTTTTGGTATAATTCTAAATTTTCCCCTTTTCGTTTGCCTTTGTTATACAGCCAAATATAATAGAGATAGGAATTTAGTAATACCAAAATATATTTTAATTGATATTCGGGCTTTGGTTCTGTTATGAAATAAACATCCGCACTGGCATACCATTCACATTCGTTGTAACCAAAAGTATTGGTTTTACTACGCTGTGGTGCAACAATTTTTGGTGCATTGAACTTAAGGGCAAGCTTAGGAAGTGCCATGACATCCCAACGTCCACGTTTCAATGCTCCTTTCAACGAATTATCTTTTCTATTCTCTAGTTTTGTTTTATATTTAGATAAATATGCGAATATATTTGGAATATCATTTAAAGAATATTCGGCTTTTTCGTGGTGATAAATTAATAACCTCTTAATTTCATTACATGTGTAAAACCTTTTAATATCTGAATTCTTATATAACGGCTTTAAAAGTTTTTTCTCTAATTCATTCAAATTAAATTTGTACTTGTAACTATCTTTGTCATCAATAAAAATTTCATCACAAGCTGTAAAAATACCTGTATTTACATTACAAATATTCCCCAAAATATCATTATTACTTTTAATTTTATCAAGAATTATAGACAATTCACTGTTTTTATCTTCTTTAAATATCCTAATGTAGTTTTCTGTCCCTTCATAAAGTTCTGATTGTTTTAAGAATTGATAATTAGTTTCTTTATCTGTTCCTGAAACAATATTATCAAAAGACTTATCTAAAAAACCTTTTCTGGTTACATTTACCAATTTGCATAAAATATCAGGATTATGTCCTTTTTGTAGAATAGTTATTAAATTATGCTGTCCCAATGCAGATTCAAATATTTTTAATTCATTAAAGTTTATTAATTCTTTTAGGATAGCTCTTTCTTTAAAATCCCGTCTTAAATATTTAGCACCGAGAGCTGTTATATAGTAGTTTGTTGTTATAAAGGCACACTGACCTTTATTCTTTAATAGATTTAGTGCCAGATGAAAAAAGAAATAAAATAAGTCCATTTTACCTAAGTAAAACTCTTTAAGAGAACATTTTTTTATGGGTTCAAATAGTTCTTTATGTCCTTTTTCTCCTACATACGGCGGGTTTGCAATAACAACATCAAATCCGTCTTTTTTAAACACTTCGTGGAAGAAGAACCTAAAATCAAAAGTCGCATTACAACCTAGTGATTTTGCAATTCTAAAAACTTCTTCTTTAATTTTTTCAAGTTCTGCTTGATATTGTTTTTTCTTCTGTTTGCTTGTTTCATCAAAAAGTAAATCAGTTAATTCATTAAATCTTGTTTGTAAATTATCAGGTATTATTACGTTATATAAATCTAACAATGAATTTCCCTGTACAATTTTGTAATCCAAGTTTGGCAGGGCTTTAATATTTTTAATATCATCTTCTTCAACAACCAGTGAGAGCCATAACCTTAGTTTGGCTATTTCAACGGCTCCGGATTCTATATCCACTCCATAGATTGAATTTTGGATTGCCTGACGTTTGTATTCATATACTGAACGCTTTTTAGCCTGCGGTAAGTAACCTGAATCAACCAAAGCTATTCTTGCTCGTACAATTTCATTCAGCATCCCGACAGGAAATGCTCCGGAACCTATTGCAGGGTCGCATATTTTAATATCTGCCAGGGCTTTATCAATAACTTCAGCATTTTTACGTATGTTTTCGGATATAATGTGTTTGTAAACAGATGTCGGTTTTTCTTTTTGACTTGCGATTGCTTCCCTGTCTGATATTTGGTCCGAATGATGAATAAAATCAGATAAATCCTGTTTGGTCAAATTGTCAGTATCAGTATCTTCACTTGCGTTAAGTTCTGTTGCAAGGTAATTTATCAAAGATTCCTGACACATATAATGAACAATTTCACGAGGGGTATAGAATGCACCTTTTGATTTTCTATCCTGAACTTCCAGTAATTCTTCAAAGACTTTACCGAGCATTTCAGGGTCAACCGCAACTTCTTTTTCTAATGGTTCATCTTCTTTTACGGTAAAATTGTACCTGTCAAAAACATCTAAAATACCTGTACCTGTATCACCGATTCTATTTTTTTCTGTGTTTGAAAATATACTATTATCAAAAACAATATCTGTGTTTACCCAGTCATATCCGTTTAACGGCTCAAATAACCCTCCGTTCAAAAAAGGAATTTTGCACTCCAGTAAATCAAATATTTGTTCATCACGTTCACCGTTTGCAAGTGCATTATAGAAAAGCGGTTCCAGATAATCATTAAAGAAATTTTTACCTTCTGCTATCGCTTTTTCAAAGGTATGTCTTAAAAACTGTTTATCGCCTTCGCCCCAGTTTGCACCTTTCGGAACTCCAAGCCAGCCTTTTTTCTGGATAAAATACAAAAATACAAGCTGACCTAAAAGTTTCTTACAAAAGTTTGCTTCTGTTATTGAACGGGTAGTAAATTCAAAATTAATGCGGTCATCTTTACTGCGAATGTCTTTAAGGTTATCCACAAGCTGCAAGAAAAGTTCTTTATATTGTGCGAAAAATTCTTTTGAAACTTTTTCAACATTGAAGGCTTCTTCAATTTCTTCCAGTGTTGGGTATTCTTTTACTAAAAGTTCCACTAATCTTGATTGTGCAGTGTGGTTAGGTTCAAGTTCTCCGACAAGATATGAGTATCTTTTAGCCGGAGTGTACTCATTTGCAACTTTTACATTACCTTTATCATCTTGTTTCAACGATATTTCCAGTTTTACAAAAGAGAATCTCCAGTCAGCAGAATTATCACGATAAAATGCAACAAGAGCATTTTCTTTGCTCTTTGTCCGCATATAATCCGCAACAAAATTTCTTAAAAAGGTTCTGCTTCTATCTAACGAGCACTTATCATTAAGGTGTACGATTAAAGCATCAATAATATTTCCGTTTTTATCAGTGTATTGTCCTATTCTCTGATAGGATAATACATATTTTCTGAATGCTTCTTTAACCTGTGCCTGACCAACACTAAAGGCTTTAGTTTCATTTATTTTGTCAAGAAGATTTATAATAAAATTCCTGAATTGACCTTTGTCGAACCTGTTATTAAAAGTATTTTCTATTAAATTTTTAGCCTGTAACTTATCCATTAAAACACCTTAAATTTTTGTACCTCTATAGAAAAAAATTTTTAAAGTGTCTTAAAGCAGTAGCATCTCTGATAAGATAACCTCTCTGACAGATTCACTTGGCTTTTCTTTTACGCTTGTATTAGTAAAATATGTTTCAGGAATATTTTTCTTTACACTGTTATAAACATCCTGACTATCAGTTGTTTTGGCTATTTCATTTTTAATTTTCTTGCTTGTTTCATTCAGAACAACTCCGGCATTATACAAATCAAGAACTTTTTTCAGGTAATCTTCCTGAACGTCCGTTAATCGTCCTTCTTTTATAGCGTATTCAATACGTAATTTAACTGCTTTATGGTTTGATGGACCACCGCGTTTAGTAACAGTTTCTTCCGCGATGTCATTTTGTATAAACTGTTGTTTATTAAAATCAAGCAAGTCATAATATTGTTTAGTAATTGGTTGTTTTACTGTATCAGGAGGGCATTCAAAATACTTGACGGCATCTTCAAACGGTAAATCTTCATACTTTTTACCGTCAGATATTATAATTTTGTTCAATGCACCTTTTTTGAAAAAAGTTATCAATGACGGATTTTCTACTGCACATTTACGTGCCGTTCTTGCTTTTTTAGGCAGATATTTAATTCTGTTGAACAGGTCTAAATTATTTTCCCGAATATTTTCTAAAATAGAAATATATTTCAGTTGTATATTTTCTGTTTCGCCCTCGTCATTGTACGTATCTTTATTATTAAGTTTGTTGTAGAAATTTTCCCCGAAAAGTTTATGGTTGGTTGTTTCTTCTTCATCAGTAAGATATTTTGCATCTTCTCCTAATGTATCGTGAAAGGCTTGTATTTTTGCCTTAATACTGTTTTCTAATCCTAATTCTTTGTCAGATGTTGATGTCGGGAAGAAATTATAAATTAAAATTTTATCAAATTTAGTCCCGATACGGTTTACACGTCCGACACGTTGCAGGACTTTAGTTGGGTTCCATGGCAAGTCATAATTAAGAATTGTATTAGAACGGTGCAGGTTTATACCTTCTGCCAAAACATCAGTTGTTATCAAAATGTTAATATCATCTCTCTGTACCGAATATTTTGGGGTATAATTTTGATGAATCAACTCTTTAACATAATTTTTACCTATTGATTTTCCGTTATACCGGCAAACTCCGCTCGAATAAAACAATACCTTATCGCCGTATTCTTTTTCAAGAGTATTGTACAAATCCAATCCGGTTTCCATGGATTCAGTGAAAATAATTATTTTTTTGTTCTTTAATTGATTGTCTGTTCTTAAGACTTTTAGAAATTTATCTTTTTTAAAATCGGTAGGAACTTGCTGCCAAGCATCTTTTATCCAATGAAGTATGTTTAAATCTAAACGTAATTTTTCAATATAGCCAGGTTGAAATTGCTCTTTTGTATAGGCTTTTGACTTTGAGTCTTTTTCTAACTCTTTTATAAGAGCTGCTTCGTCGTCATTATCCAGATAATCATAAATATCTATTTTTTTACTGATATATACAGTTCCGGACTCATACATTTTAATAAAATCATTATAAGACTGTATAAAACGGTCTATGGTTTGTAAAAAGGCATACTTGCTGCTTTCTAACCTTTTTATAAGCATACTCTTCATAAATCCAGCGAGGTTTCGTTCCTGTGTTTTAGCAAAATCGTTTAACTTATATTCATCTTCCAAACCCTCACCAGGTTGGTACCGTGCATATGTAAAATCTTTTTTTATTTTTTGTATTGTTTCGTTAAAAATAGCATCAGTTTTTTTATCAAACTCATAAATAACTTTATGAGGGGTATCAACTTCAGGAAACGTTAACTTCTGGTCAGCAATATCCTGCTTAAAATATTCTTTAATGTCGTTTCTAGTTCTTCTTATAAGTATCGGATGTAGAACTCTATCCCTGACAACTTTTGAAACTCGTTTAACTTCTTCCAAATATTCAGGAGTGGATTTATCTATCTTGTCTAACTCTATCCTTATCTTCCTAAAAAATTCTTCAAGATTTTTTACTCCGGGAATTGTACTGTCATTTGCCGGTTGAAATAATCTGATTAAAGGATAAAAATCATAAATTGAGTTATTTAATGGTGTTGCTGTTATCAGGATAACTTTTTTGCCATAGCAAATTTCATGTAATAACCGATACTGTTCGGTATTTTCGTTTCTAAATCTATGTGCTTCATCAACAAAAATATATTGATACTCATCGTACCCTTTTCTCTTTATGTGCTCTAATTTACCAAGTGAAACAACTGTTGCACTTCTTACTCCAAAATCTGAAATTGCATCATTCCAAGATTCTATAATTGGCGGCGGACAAATTATTAATTTTTTACCCGGCAATGTCTGCATATACATTGCAGCAATATATGTTTTCCCTAGTCCGACAACATCTGCAATAAACGCACCGTTATATGCTTCAACAATATCAGAAAGCGTTCGTACTGCCTCCTGTTGATATTCAAGTTTCATAAAGCCTTTTGGCAACAATATATCTAAAGATTCTTTCTTTCTGAGGTTTTCCTTGAAGTATTCGTATAAAAACTTCAGATAAAGTTCATAAGGTGTAATAGTATCATTAAGCCATGTTTTTTCCCGGATTGTATCTATGTAAACATCTGATAAATCAACTGCATTTTCCCACAACTCTTCAAACTTATTTAGAGCATATTTTACGTCTGATGCATTTTTCAACTCAACGTTAAACTCATATTGAGAGTTAAGACCTGATTCCGAAAAATTACTTGAACCTGTTATAACCCGACCAAAATCTCTGTCGTCCTCTTTAAACCTGCTAATATATACTTTTGCGTGAATATTGTAACTGGGGTATGCTTTTATTTCCAACTTTCCGGAACGTAAATACTCAATGAACTTATATATCCCGTGTTCAACGTCATAATTATCATCAGAAGCATAAACTTCCTCAACAAATGTTTCTGATGAAATTTCTTTTGCATTAGTATGTGATTCAAAGTTTATAGGCACTTGCTTAGCTGTTTGAATTGTTTCTACAGCCTTTTTATCCGCATTTAATCCTACTAAAATTCTTATTTTTTCAATATTTTCAAAATCTTTGTATAGTTTGTAAAAACCGCTTGTTCTGAAATAGCCGACTAATATATCAAAATACTTAACATCTTTCAGTGTCCGCTTAAACCTATCTTCAAGTTTTTGTCCTTCCTCATTGGTAAAAAATGTTAAATCTTGCTTATCCTCATAACCAGCTACCGGCACAATATTCTCCACTGTTTTTTGCCCCAATTTGTTTCATAGCGGGGCAATAGTTAGAACGTTTGTAGTAAATGGGTTTTAGAAGAGAAAGAACAAGTTAATATTATAAAATTGCAACATAACGAGGACTGTTTACAGTTTGACAATAGTCCTTATTTCGCGTATATTTACTATTAAAAGGTGTACTGTCTCATTATGAAACAAATTGGGGCAAATCATGATGAGGCAAAACTTTAGCTCAAAAATTTACAGTTCAAAGTTTTTATAGCTTAAGTCTATCTCATCTTGTTCTACAGAAATATACATAAGTGTTATTCGCTGACTGCTATGATTAAATATTTTTTGCAAAATAATGGGGTCCTTAAATTTTTGATAATGATGATAGCCGAAAGAGCGCCTGAGCGTGTGCGTTGAAACGTGAGCCGTTATCCCATTTGCACGACATGCTTTTACGATAAATCTATATACTTGTGAACGGTCCAAACGTTTCCCCTGTTTTCCTAGAAATAAAGGTTCATTAAGTTCTCTCCCTTTTGTAAAATCCTTTAATACCTTTTTTAATTTATCATTTATGTAAAAAGATTTTCTTTTCCCTGTTTTCTTTTCAATGATTGTGATATGTGTTTTATCAACTACATCTGATACATTAAGGGCAACAATATCAGATACTCTAAGACCTGAATTTAAACCTAGCACCCATATTACGTAATCTCTTTTGTTTCGTTCCTTTAAGTATTTTTCAACTACCTGAATATCTTTTTTGTTTTTCAATGGTTCTGCAATGTGTTTTTTCATAACTACCTTCTTTCTGCACTGGAATGTTTAACTATCGTGCATAGAAAAATGTAGCACTAACTCAAGGCAGCCATTAAGTTGACGGATTCGGCACAAATGTGTAGAATAGAAACTGTTCATCCCGAAAATAAGTGTGAATAACCCCGATATCGTCGAATAGCAACCTGTAAGGGCTCTCTATAGACATATAAGCTAAGAATAGATTCATCATTATGATGAGTTTAGTTCTCGTGCAATTTTTTGAGGACGAAATAAAGGCATTTAAGAGGCAGGATTGAGAAACAGCAGTTGTACAAAAATTTCATATCCAATTAAGATAGCTGATTTGTACAGCGGCTCTAAAGCAATTCCCGATAAGTTAATAAAGAAAAAATTTAACAAATTTTTACAAAAAGTCAATTTCAACAATGCTGAAGAACTTTATATATGCATAGCGATGAATATAGAAAGTTCTTTATGTAAAAATTTTAAAAGCCTTAAAGATTTGAGGGCAATCTTTAAAACAAATGAAGATTGCATAAGATTCCTGGAAGAACTTATTTGGGAAGGTGAACCTGTCAGCCCTTTTGATAAAACTTCTAAGGTATATAAATGTAAAGATGGTTGGTACAAATGTAAAAATACCGGTAAGGAATTTAATGTTCTTACAGGAACGCTATTTCAAGGTACAAAAATAGATTTAACTACCTGGTTTGAAGTAATCTTCCGTGAAAATTCAGATAAGAGCGGTTTAGCAGCTACAACTGTTATGAGAGATTATGGTATTTCATACACAGCAGCATGGAATATGTTACATAAAATAAGAAATGCTATGGGTAAAGAAAATTATCAAGAATTAAGCGGAACTGTTGAAGTTGACGAGTATCATGCAGGCGGTTCTTTAAAAAATATGCACTATAATAAAAAATTGGAAGTAAAACAAATACCTAACCAAAATAAAAAGTTGTTACAAGGGTTTGTACAACGGAACGGGGACTCAGTTATTAGAGTTATCCCGAATATGTTAGATAGTACGTTAAACGGAGGTATACTGAGATATGTAGAAAAAGGTTCATATTTATACAGTGATGATAATCCGAGTTATCAGAAGTTACCTCCTTTTTATAAGCAGGCTATGGTAGTTCATAGTAAGGGAAATTATGTTAAAAAGGATGATAAAAATGTTCACACTAACACAATAGAAAGTGTTTGGTCAGGATTTAAGCGAGTAGAAAATATTCATATTGTGATTTCTCCAAAGCATACACAAAATTATGCAAACGAAACAGTTTTCAGGTATAATACAAGAAAAATGAAATCTAGCGAAGCATGTATTTGGTTTTTACAAAATATAGAAGATACCAAGATTACCTGGAAAGAAATCAGAGATGGAAAATATAGACAATATAATAGAAATCAAAAGAGGGTTGCATAAGATTTGCGGGCGAGACCTTGTAAATGTTATCGCTGAAACTGAAAAATGCGAAGATTTTTATAGGAATATATTTACTATTTACGACTTAATATATAATACCGAAACAATTATGCAAAAACGGGAGTTTATTGCTGCAAGTACAAAGTATTTTATTTTGGACAGATTACCTGAAGATATTTTACACTTTAAAGATGGCAAGTATGAAACCAGCAATAAGAAAGAATTAAAAAAACTTTTAGAAGATACTATTAATATTT
>OMBA01000901.1_pt1 | contig 12414 bp, 11 predicted proteins | sample 1673441 | NCBI WGS metagenome assembly OMBA01 (sample SAMEA103958111, study PRJEB25191) | human gut metagenome | biome: human-associated habitat [ENVO:00009003]; feature: intestine environment [ENVO:2100002]; material: feces | place: Germany | collected 2013/2015
CGTTGCCTCTGTAGTCTCAACAGCGGCAGGCGCAGTTGTTTCCGTGCCTACGGTCGTTTCTTCGGTTGCGCCCGTCGCGGTAGCCGAGACGGGATTAACCCCGGTCGGCAGCAGGGAGCCACCGGGCACATCTTCTCCCGGGTCGTATACGAAGCCCAGATAGCCCGTGCCGATGGACGCGAGGATCAGCGCCACCGCCATTACGGCCAGCAGAGACTGCCTGCGCTTTATCATTGCTGCTTTATTTCTTTTCATTCCAATCAAACCGATCTCCGCAAAGCGGCACAAATAACAGCTTCGTCGTACCAACCGTCAGAACATCGTAGGCTTCGATTTTCTCTACGCTGAGAGCGGGCTTCCCATTTACCCGAACGATATTGCGGCCGGAACCGGGGCCAAAGTAAAAGGTGCGATCCTCGTTGTCGTAGGCGATGATGGCGGAATTCTCCGCGCTGATGTGGGAATCCTCGGGAATGGAAATGTCCATCTTGGCGCTGCGGCCAATGTAGTTGTTCTGGCTGTGAATGCGGTAGTCAGTGCCCTTCGTGGCGCCCTCGATGCACACCAGCCAGCCAACTACAGGGTCAAAGGTGGTGCTTTCCTCACTGCTTGCAGCTACGGGGAAAATAGGCTCCGTCTTCGGGTAGGCACCCATATTGCCGTTGCTGCTGGACTGGGCATGCTGATAGTCAGCGCTCACGGTGGGCTGGTAGCCCTGCACCTTGCCGCCGTTCGGGTCAACAGGCATGGTCGGGGAGGGGGTGTTGTCTACGGCGTGGCTGTTGCCGGTCTGGCCAAAATATTCGGTGGGTATAATCCCGTCTTCAAGGATGTTGTTCCCAAGGGGATTTTTGTTTCTCGCGGCCTCGGCGGCGCACATCGGGCAGGTGGCGTTTTCTTCCGAGTCATAAAAGTGACCTTTGCTGCAGCGAACGATTTCCATAATAATGAACCTCCTGTATGTAAATGGTGTTGATATTGTTTGTTAACAGACGGTGATGCGGTTTTCGGAAGTACCGACGCAGAAGCTGCTGCCGTGCTTCAGGGCGACCTTTGTCCCGGCGGGGACGCGCTTGCCGTGGATGAAGGTGCCGTTGCGGGAGCCTTCGTCTACGAGGATCAGGAACTCGCCGCTATTCTCCAGCGTGCAGTGCCTGCGGCTGACGGCGGCGGCGCTCTCCGGGAGACGGATCTGACAGCTGGGGTCACGGCCGACGGCGACCTTGCCTGCCGGTACGGGAATAATTCTGCCATCCGGCAGCTGCACCCGGAAGGAGGGCGTATATACGCCAGCGGGAACGGTGCCGCCGGGGACAGTGCCGGGGGTGACGTCGCCCGCGGGGTACTTCTCAGCACTCTTGCGGTTGCGCAGGAGGAAGTAGATGGCCACGGCCACTGCCGCCACGGCGACCGCTGCCGCCGCTATGGTGACGACGGAGATCGAGCTTCCGGCGCTCATGTAGGGGATGCCCATCTGATCCAGCGCCTGCGTGACGTACTCGCTGTAAATGGCGCAGGAGTAGGAATCCACGATGCCGTAGGTGTTCAGGCCGATCACGTTGCCGTTTTCGTCGATCAGGGGGCCGCCGGAGTTGCCGCCGGAGATGACGGCGTCGTGAAGAAGAACATTGGTGTTTCCCGCGGCGGACATGACCATATGTCTGGCAACCGTGCCCCTGGTTGCGGTGATGTCATTGCTGCCCACGGTAGCGCTCAGATCGTCTACGACGGCGGGGCAGCCGAGAGCGACGACAGTTTCGCCCTGCTTGACGCTTTCGCTGGAACGGATGGCAAGAGGCTTGCATTCCGTGACCGGACGTGCGGCCTTCAGGATGGCGTAGTCGGGATAGCCGCTTTCGGAGATGCGCACGATGCTGCATTCCACGGAGGTCGCCTCGCTGGGGAGACCGGTGACGTCGCTGAGGGCAAAGTTATCCAGCATAATCCAGATCCGGACGTGATCGGAATCGAAGGCGTAGTTATATTCACTCAGGTAGGCGGACGCCACATGCCAGTTGGTGACGAAGTATTCGGGCGTGCTGCCCTTCTGCCCCACGGCAAAGCCGGAGCCGACGGCGGCGGCTGCGGGTGTGTCGTCGGGGGAAAAGCCGACGACAAAAAGCTTCACAACGCCCTCTTTCGCCTGACTGATGACGGTGGGAAGATCGGTCTTGGCGCTGGCGGGGATCGCCAGCATGGCGGCCAGACAGATCAGCACCATTACCGCGGCGGCCAATCGTTTACATACATATTTCATAACTGCTCTCTCCTTTTTATACCATCTCGCGGGAACCCCGGGAGATTAAATACGACCTGCTCTGCGAAAAAAGTATATCATCCTTTGGAAATATTGTCCATTCCCTATTTCCGGACTTGCGGGAATTTTGCTTCGCTCCCTTGGATGATTTCAGTATAGCAGGTTTTCTGGATTTGTGGTTGCATGGCGTGCAACAATTTGAAGAAGTTTGCGCGGTTTTGAGTGGCAAAGCCGCGCGGCGGTAGTACTTGAATTAGCGGCTGTGATATGACTCAAGAATTTTACTGGAAAAACAATTGATATTTTTCAACTTGTAGCAATGATTGAACATCCCGGTCGTATCCGCTGCATAGGGGGAGCCAAAGTGGGAGAGATTCAGGCTGACTAGGTTGCTGCATCCGGAAAACATGTGATACATGCTTTTCACATTAAATGTATTAAAACTGCTGAGATCTAATTTGGTAAGGCTGGGGCATCCCTCAAACATACCAGACATGTCCATTACATTGGAAGTATCAAAACTGGTCAGATTCAAGCTGGCAAGACTGTTGCAACCAAGAAACATATTGGACATATCTGTCACTTTGGTGGTGTCAAGACAGCTGCCAAAGTCAATTTTTTTCATATTTGAGAAGTTGGCAAACATACAGGAGGAGTCAGAGTTTGCTGCAATTGTCCCGTTGGCGGCTACATACAGGTGGCCGTTGATCATCCATGCCAGCACGCTTCTATCTTTGGTGTTGGAGACGTCCCAGGCATAACTGGGGGCGTTTTTCAGGGTGCTTTGGAAAGTCAGCCTTTTTACATCTGTACATTTATGCTGATTTTGTCCCCAGAAGTATACACCAAAAGAACTGCACGATGCTTTGACCATTACGCGGGATTTCCTGTGGACCAAGTTTGCGGACGGGGCAGTCATGGTGATGGTTGCTCTCTCTGGAACCTTTATCTCTTTCAGCCGGGGAGACTCTGCCATCGAGAATTCCTTGAGTGGCTCATTCTTCTTTTCCGACGAGAGAGTGGTCATTTGCAGCAGCGCGGTCATGCTCCTGGGGCGGTTTTCCGCCCGGATGCTCATGCAGTACGCCAGAACGTCAAACTGCGCCTGCGTCAGCAGCGGCTGGCAGGTCAGGGTGTCATCCACGATCCTGTCCACAGCCGTGGGCGGCAGAATGCCGGTGCAGCAGTAATAGATCGTGGCGGCCATGGCGTAAACGTCTGTCCACGGGCCGATGCTGGCGTTGCGCTGATACTGCTCGATGGGGCTGAAGCCCTGTTTGGCCACCATCTGGGAGGACTGGACGTTGCCGTCCCGTCCCTGAATGTCCAAGTCCTTGGCCGCGCCAAGGTCAAGCAAAATCAGCCTGCCGTCCGGCCGCACCATGATATTGTCCGGGCTGATGTCCCGATGGATAATGCCATGCTCGTGAACTTCTGCCAGCGCCTGAATGATGGGCATCAGCAGGGACAGGCAGGTGTCGAAGGGCATCGGCCCCTCCCGCTGCAGCTTTTTCAGCAGCGTCTCGCCCTCGATGAAGTCCATGACAATGTAAGCCGTTTCATTCTGGATGAAAACGGATTTTACCCCCACAACGCCGGGAATGCCGCCCAGCTTCGCCATTTTCCGGGCTTCTTTCAGGAAGCTGTCGAAGCCCTTCTGGGTGCCGGTCTTTCCCATCATGGCGTTGCTCCACACCACCATGGAGCGGTTTTCCCGGCTGACCATGCCGGTGCTCATGGGGAAATATTCTTTGATCGCGACCTTCTGTTCCAGCAAAAGGTCAAAGCCTATGTAGGTGATGCCGAAGCCGCCCTGCCCCAGCATTTCGCCCACCAGATACTTCCCGTCCAGAATCGTTCCGGGTTTCAGGGCAAAGGGCTCCGTTTCCACGCTGCCGTAGGGGCGGCCGCACTCCGAGCAGAAGGTCTCCCCCGCCGCCAGCGCGTGCATACATTTCATACATCTGCGAATTTCCATATCATGTACCACTCTTTTCTACAGACGGATTCAGGACAGCGCACCGTTTAGCCTTCCTGATACAGCGAGTTATTGGGCGTGAACAGCCTGCCATACCCGTTTCGGAATTCGTTGCGGATCTCGCCCACATAATGGTAGGACTTGGCGGTGATTCCCAGACCAAATCCCTGCCAGGAGCCGTTTAATGTGAGGCCGTAATAGGTATGGTCGTGCTTCTTCTGCGCCGACACCATGCGCCAGCTGTCGCCCTCCACAGTGGGCTGACTTGCCGGTACAGGTGTGCGGTAAACGTAAATCCCGTAGCCGTCGACGATTCCGTCTGCAAATTCGCCGTAAAAGGTTCCGCAGTTTTCCAGCTGCAATGAGCCGAAGCCGCAGGGCTGTCCGCCGCAGATCATGCCGGTATAATACGTGGTGCTTCCCTCACGGGACGGATACAGCGAATCGACATGATCCGCTTCCCACAGCCACGAGCCGCTCTGCTTTACGCCGCTGTGGTATGTATAGGTGCCTTTCCCCGCGGGGAAACCGCTTTGGAAAGTTCCCCGATAGCTGCCGCCGTACTCATAGCTCAGAGTGCCATACCCACAGGGAACCCCTTGAAGCAGCATTCCGGTATATTGACCGGCAGAACTGCCGCGCCAGCTTCCCGCGTCATAGGTGACCGCCGTCTCTCCATAGGTCCACGCCCCCTCCACCGGGGCAAGCCCCGCGTCGTCGGCAAAGGTAAATACGCCCGTTTCCGGGTAGCCGTTTCGGAAGGTGCCGGTGAACGTCCCCTCCGCCCAGCTCAGCGTACCCTCTCCGTCGGGCACGCCTGATGAGGCTGTACCGACATAATTACCATCAAGATAGGGAAAGCTTTCCACCGGGACGGTCGTTTCCGGAGTGGGAGGAATGAATGTAAATGCGGCGGTTGGTTCGGTCTGAACGGCCGCCGGTTTTACGGGCTCCTGAATGGAAGGCGAGGTGCTCGGACTTTTTCCGCCGCTGCCGATGGAAATGATGAGGGCTATCACCGCCACCGCCGCCGCGATGCCGGGGATCAGCCATTTGGGAAGCGGACGGCCGGGGGCGGGCTTCAGCGGCTGGAGGTTCCGGGTTTCCGGCCGGACCGGCTCGGTTTTCGGGACGTCCCTGACGGGCGGCGTTTTTCCTGCCGGGTGGGTGACGATCTGAAGCAGAGCGTCCATATTCTGCGGGCGGTTCTGGGGCAGGACGTTCATGCAGAAGGCAAGAACGTCGAATTCCTCCTCCGTCAGCCGCGGACGGCAGGTCAGGGTGTCCTCTATCATGCGGTCGGTGGCGGATGGAGGCAGAACGCCGGTGCAGCAATAGTAGATCGTGGCGGCCATGGCGTAAACGTCCGTCCAGGAGCCGATCTTCCCGTCCCGGCCGTACTGCTCCACGGGGCTGAACCCGTGCTTGGCCACCATCTGGGAGGACTGCACATTGCCGTCCTTTCCCTGAATGTCCAAGTCTTTCGCCGCGCCCAGATCCAAAAGGATAAGCCTGCCGTCGTTCTGCACCATGATGTTGTCCGGGCTGATGTCCCGGTGAATGATGCCGTGCTTATGGACTTCGGACAGTGCCTGCATGATGGGGGTCATCAGGCTGACGCAGGTGCCATAATCCATGGGGCCTTCCCGCTGCAATTTTTTCAGCAAAGTTTCGCCCTCGATAAAGTCCATGACGATATAGGCTGTCTCATTCTGGATGAAGACCGAATTCACGCCCACCACACTGGGAATGCTCCGCAGTTTCGCCATTTTCCGTGCTTCTTTTAAGAAGCTGTCGAAGCCCTTTTCCACGCCGGATTTCTGCATGACGGCATCGCTCCACACAACGGTAGAGCGGCCTTCCCGGCTGACCATGCCGGTGCTCATGGGGAAGTACTCTTTAATGGCGATCTTCTGCTCCAGCAGCAGATCAAAGCCGATGTAGGTAATGCCGAAGCCGCCCTGCCCCAGCATTTCGCCCACGAGATACTTCCCGTCCAGGATCGTTCCGGGTTTCAGAGCGAAAGACTCCGCCTTCACGCTGCCGTAAGGGCGGCCGCATTCCGGGCAGACGGTCTCCCCTGCCGCCAGCGCGTGCATACATTTCATACATCTGCGAATTTCCATATCCCGATCCTCTTTCTTGTCTGACGTTCGTTATTTCTTGCTGAACAAGTCAGAAAAGCCGTTTTTTTCCAGATGGTTGTTGATGTCTATAATGTCCAGCTCCCGCAGAATGCCGTCGATGATAACGATGTCCCGCGGGCTGGAACCGCTCAGGGAAGCGAGGTCTCCGATTTTCAGCAGCTTCTGGGTCTCGGACAGGTTCATGCCCAGAACGCGGGAAAGCCGCAGGAGCACATTCCGCTGAGGGCTGACCTCGGCGTTCAGGATCCGGTAAAGGGAGGACTTGTTCAGTCCCGCAAGCCCCGCGATGGTCTCGACGGAACGGGGCGTTTTACACAGAAACTGGAAAAGGTAGTCGCCAAGGGCGGGGCCGTTGGCTTCGTGAAGGAGCTGCGTGACGGATGCTCCGCCTTTCAGACGGGAAACGGCAATTTCGGTGGGACCTGACTGCTGCATAAAATGACTCCTCCCTGCGCCATAAAGGGATATGTTCTGCCCATATTCGGCCAAAGATGGCTTTTTATTACGATTCTATTAAGAAGTATATCACAGCCCATTGCGGAATGCAATCGGGGAATTGCCGCGCGGACGAAAAACCGTGCCGGAGGGTCACTCCGGCACGGTTGGAAACGATATACGATTAGCCGAACACGGACAGCAGGAAGCCGGCCGCGATGGCGGAGCCGATAACGCCGGCCACGTTGGGACCCATGGCGTGCATCAGCAGGAAGTTGGAGGGGTTGTTCTTCTGGCCGACGGTGTTGGACACACGGGCAGCCATGGGAACCGCGGACACACCGGCGGAGCCGATCAGCGGGTTGACCTTGCCTCCGGTGAGCTTGCACATCACGTTGCCGCCCAGCAGACCGCCGGCGGTGGAAATGCCGAAGGCTACGACGCCCAGAACCACGATCTTCAGGGTGCTGGCAGTCAGGAAGGTGGAGCCGACCATGGTGGCGCCCACGGCGGTGGACAGCAGAATGGTGACAATGTTCATCAGGGCGTTCTGTGCGGTGTCGCTGAGACGGTCAGTAGCGCCGGTCTCCTTGAACAGGTTGCCCAGCATCAGGCAGCCGATCAGAGGCGCGGTGTCAGGCAGCAGCAGCGCCACGAAGATAACGACCACGATGGGGAAGATGATCTTCTCGGCCTTGGAGACGGTACGGGTCTGCACCATCTTGATCTTGCGGTCCTCGGCGGAGGTCAGCAGGTTCATGATGGGGGGCTGAATCAGCGGGATCAGCGCCATGTAGGAGTAAGCGGCCACGGCGATGGCGCCCAGCAGTTCGGGGGCCAGACGAGTGGTCAGGAAAATGGCGGTGGGGCCGTCCGCGCCGCCGATGATGCCGATGGAAGCGGACTGGGGGCCGGTAAAGCGCAGCAGCACGCCGCCCAGGAAGGCAACGAACACGCCCAGCTGTGCGGCAGCGCCCAGCAGCAGGCTCTTGGGATTGCTAAGCAGGGGGCCAAAGTCGGTCATGGCGCCCACGCCCATGAAGATCAGGCAGGGGTACAGGGAGGTCTTGACGCCGATATAGAAGATATCCAGCAGACCGCCTTCCCGCATGATGGCACCGTAGCTGTGATACAGGTCACTTGCGGGATTCATGAAGTTGTCCCACAGCTCCTGGTGGTAAAGACCGCCCAGGGGCAGGTTGGACAGCAGGCAGCCGAAGGCAATGCCCACCAGCAGCAGCGGCTCGAATTTCTTGACGATGCCCAGGTACAGCAGCACACAGGCGATGATCAGCATCACCAGATTCTGCCAGCCGCCGTCGGCAAAGCCGACGAAAATGGCGTTGAAGCCGGACTTCTGCCATAGATTTAACAGGACTTCACCAATATTGATGCTCATGGTGTATCCTCCTTAGCCGAGGACGACCAGAGTAGCGCCGGTGTCAACGGTGGCGCCCTTGGAAACCAGAACCTGCTTCACGGTGCAGGCCTTGGGCGCCAGAATCTCGTTCTCCATCTTCATGGCTTCCAGAACCACCAGAACGTCGCCTTCCTTCACGGCCTGACCTGCGGTGACGTTCACCTTCAGGATGTTGCCGGGCATGGGAGCCTTGACGGAAACAGCGCCTGCGGCACCGGCAGCAGCCTTCGGGGCGGCAGCGGGAGCCGGAGCAGCCTTGGGAGCAGCGGGGGCAGCCGGAGCGGCAGCAGCAACAGGAGCAGCACCTGCAGCGGTCTCCTCCACGGAAACGCTGTAAGCAACACCATTGACGGTAATATTGTAGTACTTCATGGAAGAATCCTCCTGAAAAATCCAAATCGATTCGTTAGATGTACGTTTTCTTACAGAGCCATGTTGCCGTGCTTCTTGGGCAGACGGGCAGCACGCTTGGTGCTCAGCAGCTCGAAAGCAGCCACGACGCTTGCGCGGGCGTTGGCAGCCTCGCAGGTCATGTCGGCAGAACCGGCGGCCACAGCAGCGTCAGCGCTGCACACCTCGGCGACGTAGGCAGCAGCCTTGGCCTTGGTGGCGGCGACGATGTTGTCGGAGGCGTCGATCTCGTCCTTGTACAGCACGGAGACGGCTGCGGAAGGCTCGAGGGCGCTGACGGTGCAGCCCTTGACGGCGATCTTCAGGTCGGCTGCGGCCAGTGCGGTGTACACAGGGCCGACGGCCTTACCGGCGATCAGCGCAACCTTGGCGGTGGTAGCATCGGCATAGGTCGCAGCCAGACGGGCAGCCTCACGGATGCCGCCGGCGATGTCGTCGGTGGTGCTGGGCACGAAGCCCTCCGTGTTCACGATGGTCAGCACCGGGACGCTGAATGCGTCACACAGACGGACAAAACGGGAAGCCTTGGCCACGCAGTTGTGGCACAGCTGCTTGCCGGTGGACACGACGCCCACAGCGTTGCCGCCGATGGTGGCAAAGGCGGTGTAGACGCTCTTGCCGAAGCCGGCGTACACCTCCACAGCGCTGTCCTTATCGATGAGGGCAGCAGCGGCCTTTGCAGGCTCAGCATTTGCAGCCAGAACAGCGGTGGGCTGCTCGAACTCGAAGATGGCGGGGCCGGTCAGGTTGTTGGCAGGCAGCAGACCCACGATGTGGGCGGCCTTCTCCGCAGCCTCAGCAGCGTCAGCGGCCACGATAGCGGCCACGCCTGCCTTTGCGGCAGCAGCGGCAGAGCCGGCATCAGCCACCTTGTCGCCCTTAGCGGCAGCGGTGAAGGGAGCGGTGAAGAACAGCTCTGCGCCCTCAGCCATGATGCAGACATCTGCGTTGGCAGCGCTCAGAGCGCTGGTGCCGCCGCAGACGCCCAGAACGACGGCTACCTGAGGCACGACGCCGGACACCTTTGCAATGGTGGCGTTGAGCTTTGCAGCTGCATTCAGCACGTCCAGACCCTCAGCCAGCTTTGCGCCGACGGAGTCGTAGAAGGTGACGACCGGGCAGCCCGTCTGGGCAGCCAGCTCGAGGACCTTGATGTTCTTCTCAACGTCCTTGACGGAAACAGCCTCGCCGTTCTGGAAGACGGCGTAAGCCTGCTGACCGGCAGCATAGCCGCTGGCAGCGCTCACCGCGCCGTCCGCAAACAGAGCGGTGTATTCCCCGTCATCAAAAAACTTGGCGAGGATTTCTCCTTTGGTACTCTTTGAAGCCATGGTAAGACCTCCTGCTTATCTGTGTGAGTTTCAAAATTAGGTATATTATACCCGATTTTTCCAAGATTCTCAAGCCTTGTTCCATTCCTTTTTTTCAGAGAATGTCACAAGTTTGGCAAAAAGAGAGGAAATATCGGACACATTGCCCAGAAGCCGCTTTACCTGCGCTTTTTGCCGACGGCGGCTTTGTTCCCGCCCACCGGGCCGCGGGGGCGGCGGGCCGCTGCCTTGGACTGCAGCGCTGCCGAGCGGGTCTGTGCACGGCCCTTGGCCGCAGCGGCGCGCAGGCCGTTCACCTCTGCCTTGGTCAGCTCGCGGTACTTGCCGGGCTGGAGCATTCCCAGCTTGACGACACCCTCGGCGTTCCGCTTCAGACGGATGACCTCGAGGCCCACGGCCTCGCACATCCGGCGGATCTCGCGGTTCTTGCCCTCTTTCAGGGTCATCTCCATGACGGTGCGGCCCGGCTCGTCGGTGACGACGTTGATGGCGCAGGGCATGGTCTTGGTGCCGTCATCCAGCACGACGCCGGAGCTGAGCTTCAGGATCTGGCTCTCGTCGGCCCGGGGCTGGACGGTGACGCGGTACAGCTTGGAGATGCCGCCCGACGGGTGGGTGACAGCCTGTGCGAATGCGCCGTCGTTGGTCATCAGCAGCAGGCCCTCGCTGTCCTTGTCGAGACGGCCCACAGGGTACAGGCGGGCCGGGATGTCAGTCACGAGGTCCATGACCGTCTTGCGGCCCAGCTCGTCGCTGGCGGTGGTGACATAGCCGCGGGGCTTGTACAGGGCCAGATAGTAGAGCTGCTGGTTCTTCTGGATATAGATGCGCTCGTCGTCCACATGGAGGACGTCGCGGTTGGGGTCCATCTTGTCGCCCACCTTCACGGGGTGGCCGTTGACCTTCACGCGGCCCTCGGCGATGATCTGCTCGGCGGCGCGGCGGGAGCAGAGGCCCTGCTCGCTCATAATTTTCTGAATGCGTTCTTCTGCCATGATAAAATCTCCTTGTGCGCCTCCCGGCGCTCAAATAGGGCTGCTTGGGCAGCCTCAGTTCAGTCACTGCGGCCCGGGCGGGCCGCAGGTACGGCGTAGATGGGTTTATTCCTCCGCTTTCGGAGCGGCAGTCCCCTGCTTCTCCTCTTTTTTCAGCAGAGCGCTGACCTTGTCCACCAGCTCGGGCAGCATGGTCAGGGCGCGGTCAATGGTGTTGGAGCCGTCGGACAGCTGGATGGTGCGCACGCAGCCGTCCTTGATCACCAGAAATGCCACCGGCTGGATGTTGACGCCCGCGCCGGAGCCGCCGCCGAACAGGTCCTTGTTGGCGGCATTCTTGCCGTCAAAGTCGGTGCCGCCGGAGGCAAAACCAAAGCTCACCTTGGACACTGGCAGGATGGTGGTGCCGTCCTCGGTGGTGATAGCCTTGCCGATGATGGTATTGGCGTCCACCATCTCGTGGATCTTGTCCATGGTAACGTTCATAATGCCCTGAATCGGATGCTCAGCCATAATGCAAATCTCCTTTGATCGTTTTTGTCAGGCCTGTGTCCCCGGAGTTTTACCGGGAGATCGCAGACGGTCAGGCTCCGTCACACTAGTCACACAATTTTATTCAGTGTACCACAGTTACAGGAAAACGTCCAGCACCTTTTCGCGCCAGAACTCCGCCAGCACACGCACCGCTGCGACGACGATAAACAGCGCCCTTGCCGAAATGCGCAGGGACACACGGTCCTCTACGGTGGGTTCGGCGCTGCCAAAGTCCGGCACGATGCGCAGTTCGTCAAACTGCAGGTAAATGAAGCGGTCAAGCACACCCAGCACCGGGTATAGCCATGCCTGCAGCTTGCCGTAATTGCGGGCCGCTGCAGCAGGGTCCTCCCCGCGCACGCCAAGGCACACCCGGATGTGGGTGATGCGCAGCGCGCCGAATACAGCCCGGATCAGCGTCCCGGCTCCGCGCAGGATGGTGCACAGGATGTTCAGGGTCAGCTTTGCCTTTTTGCGCGGCTCTGCGGGCTTTTTCTCCTTGGCAGGCTTCTTTGCCGCTTTTGCCTTTTTCGGCTTCTTTTTGCGCTTGCTCTCCTCCGTCGGCTCCGGCTTCGGGTACTGGAACACCGGGAAGGTAATGCCCAGTGCCCCGGCCTTTACGGTCAGGGTGTCCTGCTCCCAGCTGACATCCGCACAGAACGGGATGAGCAGCAACAGCACCATTAGAGCCAGCACCACCAGCAGCAGGATGCCAAGGACCTTCAGCAGGAACAGCAGCACCCCGCCCACAGCGGCAAGAACGGTGGTCATGGGTCATCCCTCGCTTTCTGCCGGAGCTTCCGGCTGATGCACCGGCGGCAGGTCCGCCAGACTGGACAGGCCGAATACTCTTAAAAAGGTGTCGGTGGTGCGGAAGCTCACCGGGCGGCCCGGCAGGTCCAGACG
>OMBA01000915.1_pt1 | contig 12211 bp, 8 predicted proteins | sample 1673441 | NCBI WGS metagenome assembly OMBA01 (sample SAMEA103958111, study PRJEB25191) | human gut metagenome | biome: human-associated habitat [ENVO:00009003]; feature: intestine environment [ENVO:2100002]; material: feces | place: Germany | collected 2013/2015
GAATCGGGAAAAACTTGCTCCTGTTTATTGGCTGTTTTCTCTTCTCTTTCAGTTCACGGGGCGGTACGGTATTGAGTTTTGAGCAGCATTTGCTGTCAGGAACAACAGACCATTACTATCTGATATTTTTCCTTATGCCTTTGACTCTCCTGAGCTGCTTGCCTTTGGCAGAAGATGATCCACCCTATGTAATTTTCCGCTTTGGAAGTTACCGCCACTATTTTATTCGGAAATGGATTAGCCTTTGCGTACTGCCTGCCATTTTGGTGCTGGTTCAGCTGACGGCAATCTTGTTATCCGGAGTGGGGCTTCCCATGGAAAACACATGGCGGCTTCCTGACGGGAGTTTGGAAGCGGAGCTTTTTGAAGCGCTCAGTCAGGTGTTTTCCTCCCCACTGACAGCGTTTGCGGGTTGTACCGGGTACTTATTTCTTGGAATCTGGCTGATTTCCGGTCTTTGCATGTGGTTAGCTCATTTTGCCGGCCATAAACACTCTGTGCGGATTGTGGTCGGTCTCTATGTTCTTTCGATTTTATGGGTTAAGGTACCGGGCATTCATGCTTTCCCTATTACAGGACTCAACCATCTGCTGATTCTTCATCATAATTTGGGAATACCACATCGTTGGCTCGTTACTGGAATTACCGCGGCGTTGCTGGCATTGTTTTTGATCGGAAGCATCTGTTTTCCGTCAAAAAGAAAGCTGTTAGGAAAATCACAAAAAAGAAGAGGTGTTCAGGCGTACTACCAGAGGGCGCTGTTCCAAAAACAAGATCTCATGATTTTATGCGGTGTTGTGCTGGGAATGACTGTATATAAGGGGCTGAGCGGTCCTGAGCTGTCCTCCGGGCAGGAATGGGTCTATCGCCTTTTCTCTGGCCATGGAACCGGATCCTTTCATATCCTGGCATTTCTGGAAATGCTGTTGGTGAATACGGCGCCTCTTTATTTGATTGCTGTATTTGCAGAGGCCAGCATCAGCGAACAATCCACTTTCGTATCAGTTCGATCGAACAGCCGAAAAGAGATGTTTCATGGAATACTCAGGACAGTCATCAAATTTATTGCCATCTATCCAGTCCTTTGGTTCCTGGCAGGACTGACAGGTGGGCTCATCTTTGCGGACAGGATGGATCTGATTGCGATACAATTTTTAGTAGAATGTGTTGCTTTCAAATTTCTGGATATTCTGCTGCAGACACTTGTTATGCTTTTTTGCTATCTGCTGACAAGGCAAATTACAGTAGGCTTTTTAGCAATCCTTGCCGGGAATTTTTTGTGTGTAATTCCGCAAAATTGGGTACATTATCTACCCTTTGGCTTGTCCGGAACAGTAAGGGTTGACTGGGATTCCTTCGGCATGGGAATCCCGGCCGGGATGGCGTTGATGATTCTGATAGGATGCCTGGCTGTTACATTGAGTCTGCTGGAATTGCTTGGCTCTAAAAACTTACTTGGGAGGTAAACTTTATGCGTTCCTATATTGAAGTAGAAAATGTATCCAAACGATTCGGGAAAAAACCGATTCTGGAAAATATTTCGCTGTCCGTAGAACAGGGACAGACAATCGGTCTGGTAGGCGCAAATGGAAGCGGTAAGTCCGTTCTGTTCAAAATACTTTGCGGTTTCGAGAAGCCGGATTCCGGCAGTGTGTCCATGCGCGGAAAGCAGCTTGGTAAAAACGGCAGAGATTTTCCGGAAAACGTGGGCGTCTTTATCAATGCTCCCGGTTTCATTGGAATGTACAGCGGCCTTCAGAATTTGAAGTTTCTGGCTGATATTCAGGGGAAAATCTCCGAGACGGAGATCCGGGAAGCAATGGGAAAAGTTGGTCTTGATCCTGAAAACAAAACAAAAGTGAGCAACTATTCCCTTGGCATGAAGCAAAAGCTGGGACTTGCACAGGCTATTATGGAGGGACAGGATATTCTGGTGCTGGACGAACCTTTCAATGCACTGGACTATCACACCTATCAGGATGTAAAATCCATTATCCGAATGCTAAAAGCCGAGGGAAAAACAATTTTCCTGACATCCCACCACTATAAAGATCTTGAGCAGCTCTGTGACATCATCTATGCGATTGAAAACTGTCAGTTGATTCCGATTACTCCGGAAATCGTGGCACATTATCAGGAAGGGGAATAAGTTTTTTCGTGAGCTGACGGCCTGAAAGTACTTGGGAGGCCATCGGCGCGGTTGAAGGGTGGATCTTTTCTGCCCGCTTTTCAGCACCAAAAGCAGAAAATACTGCGCAGCCGTTGCCAGCTTCCGCTGGCAACGGCTGCGGCATACCCCCTTGCGGGTACATCAGGTATTCTTCTGCCTCTTCAAAAGGGACTACGAAAGCAGGGTATTGGCGCGAACTGGCAGGTGACCATGGTTCCGTTCCGCAGAGTGTGTGTCTGCTTATCCGCCGTAATAGGCGTTCAGGTACATCTCTTTGATCTCCTTCATCAGCGGATACCGGGGATTGGTGCCGGTGCACTGGTCGTCGAAGGCTTGCTCCACCATTTCGTCCAGACAGCCCAGGAAGGCCTCTTCGGAAACACCGTAATGCTCATAAGGCAGCCTGATGCAAAGATCATACACACAGAAAGCCCCCGCAGCAGGATATAGGCCATACCGCCAGCGCTCATCGCACCCATGGCGATCATCAGCAAATAGGAGGACACGATGTGCAGCAGTCCATAAAGGATCACGCAGGAAAGGCATACAAAAGATACCCAGCGGGGGCCATGGGAGAATACTGCAAGTACACAGCCGGAAGCAATCGTCACAAGCCATACCAGCGCAAGGACATTATAAAGCGCGCCGTCCGCACTCGTGATCAAATAAGCAACCGCTGAGATTAGAGAAATCGCGCTGCATACGGTAAACAGCAAGGCGACGATGCCGTATTTTTTTATTTCCGTTTTCATATCGTTTCCTCCTGCGAAGGCAAAGTGATTGAATTCTAAATTCCTTTGAGCCATGATAATGCAAAATCAAGGGCTGAATACCGGTTCGGAAAGAGCAGGGGATCTCCATGGTGTCCCAGGTTTTGGATGGCTTTGTCAAAGCAATCGCTTCATCAAGACCTGTTTGTACGCTTAATTTTCCACTGCCGCCTGATTTGCAGCGCGTGGTGAGAATGTACTCACCGTCTGCCAAATCAAAGTATTTATACACAATCCGGGTTTTATTGGTTGCCACAACGATTTGCCGACCATCCTCGTCGGCGATAAAAGGAATGCTTTTCTTTATGACACCGTTGCCGATATGGGGCATCAATCCGCTGTACAGATTGCAGCAAATGGACGCAGGATAGGTTCGATCTGCTTCCAGAGAGCGTCCAATGCCCTGTGAGGTCATTTCTACCTGAGGAATGCTTCCATCAGACCGTATCTCGATGGATTCTGCACAAGCCTGTCTGGAATATGCAGATTTATGTGTATTGCGGTGATAAAACACGTACCACTGCCCATTGATACGCTCAATGCTGCCGTGATTGGTGCCTGTGGCATTCAGCCTGTCCCTTTCCCGTCGACCTTGATAACCTACATCGCCATTGGAAACAATGGTTCCGCCATAAACAAACGCCCGGTCCGGGTAAGGACTTGTGGCATAACAAAGCTCATGGCCCTTACTGGAGGAATAAATAAAATAATAGGTACTGCCAATCTTCCGGATGGAGCTTCCCTCAAAGAAAGGATGTTTCTCAAAGGAGGTCCCCTTTACCCGGCTGGGCAATATGTGGCATGGCTCAGATAAAATCGTCAGCATATCGTCAGCCAAAATCACATGGTTTGCGCCCATAATCCCGTCAGGACAGGCTCGAATCTCTGCGACGGTTTTGCCGAACAGCTTGCTTTCAACCTTGCGGAAAATGGGCTCCAGCAGTTTCCCGTACTCATAAAAGGGATACCATGTTCCGTAGTAGAGCCGAATCACGCCGGCATCATTGATCACGGCCGGATCGAAGGTAACATATTTCAACATGGGGCTGCCGTCCGGGTTGCGGACAAAGCCATAGTATTCATAGTGCCCGTCCGGGGTATCGCAGACGGCTACGCTGATCGGTCTGCCATAGCCGCCTGCGCCCTTTTCACCGGACATACAATAGTAGAGATAGAACCTGCCGTCATTCCCCTGCACCACGTCAGGCGCATACATATATTTCAGCTTTTCCCCATACAGCGGATCCTGATCTGCCCGGTAAGACACACCCTTGCAGCTCCAGGTTTCCAAATCCTCCACAGGGGCGGACCAGAATTCATAGTTGCGCATACAGTAGGTGTCGCCGCCGGCTTTATCATGGGAGCCAAACAGATATACCCGGTTGCCAAACACATGGGGTTCTCCATCGGCAATATAGGTATTTAAGGGTAAAAACGGATTTGCCATATCTCTTCACAACGCTTTCTTTTAGTAGGTAACCTTATCAAGATCCACGCCCTTGGTTTCTTTGACCTTGAAGATCAGCAGCAGGACGCCGATGAAAGCAAAGGGCATAACAGCGGTCATATAGCCGAAGCCACGCTGCCAATGCCGCTGCCTACCATGGTGATCAGATTCACGGCACCCAGTACGGAGCCGCGGTTATAGGTGGGAGCAGATTCTGCAACCATCATGCCAACATAGTCCAGGGTAATCCACCAGCAGCCCAGATACAGGCCGTAGAAAATACCCACCAGATAGGGAGACGCTCCCTGCCATGCGGAAATATTGAAGCCGATGAAGCCGCCCACAGCCAGAGCACCGCAAACGCTGACGATGGTCTTTCTGCCCAGCTTGTCGCCTACGAAGCCTGCGCCAACGATCAATGCGGCATACAGGAAGGGATAGATCAACAGTGCTTCGTTGACAGCTTCGGAGGTCATGCCAAAGTCCGTCATAATGGATTCGGAGAAGCCGGAGATGGTGGTGCTGCCCAGCGCGAATGCGGAACTGACAATGGCAAGCCAAAACAGTTGCTTGTTCTTGAACAGATGACCCAGCGCATGGAACACGCCGGTTTTGTGCTGCTTAACCTCTGCCTTCTGCGCTTTCTCCTCTTCCCTGGACAGTTTTTTCACTTCGGGGTGACGCAATTCATAGGGGGACTCCAGATAAGAGATCCGCTGATCCAGGAAGGTTTTGGACTCCCGGGTAACCACCAGAGAGAAGACGGAAACAGCGATGGCGATCAGAGCAGGCAGGAAATACACACCTCTCCACAACGTTGTGTCGGTGCCCATGACGGAACTTCTCAGCATGGGGATCAGAACGACGCCTAGGGTGCTGATGCCTTTGATCAGACCGTAGATGGTAGCTCTTCTTTCCTTCGGAACAATCTCGTACAGATAAACGATCTGCATGTCATGCTGAACGAAGAACACGGTCATACCGTAGCCAATGAAATAGAGAACCATATTGGGAGACCACCAGGCCAGAGCCATGCCGACACCCATCCCCAGAGTGTTGAGAACCAGGAATGGCTTTCTGCCGAACTTGTCAGCCAGCGCCTTGTAGAAAGGAACCAGCGCCATTAAGGCATAGGAAAATGTGGTGGCAGTGCTGAACATTGCCATGGCTTCGTTGTATGGAACATTCAGAGGTCTGACAAAGAATTCCGTAACGACGCTGGACTGAACCTGAACACCAATGGCAGAACTGATCTCGTCCGTTACGCTGGCAAGGAACAGGGCAAGCAGTGTCAGGAGCAAGCCATATTTCAGTGCTTTTTGGTTTTTCTGTTTTTTTCTTTGCGCTAATTCTTTTCGGTCTCTTGCATCGATTTGCTCTTGTGTTTTCATAACCATATCTCCTCTTTATTCATTTATACTCCATACATTGCTGGAGAAAATTACATTTAGAACATTTGCCGCGGCAACTTCCAGCTCAGAACGTTTGATCTGACCGCTTTTCAGGGCTGCGGTCAATTCCTTTTTTGCGCCGGGGTGGCCGGGCATGATCAAGTCGTTACCCGCAAGGATGCAAGATGTATGTTCGCCGGGGCTTTTCTCACTGGCGGTCCAGTCGGTCATAACAAGCCCCTGATATTCCCACTCATTGCGCAGCGCTTTGGTGCACAGATCATTGCTTGCAAATGTGTGCACACCATTGACAAGATTGTAGGACGTCATTACTGCCCAGGGCTTGGACTTCCGAACTGCGATTTCAAATCCCCGGAGGTAGATTTCCCGAAGAGCGCGCTCCGGCACATTCTCGGAAACGGTCTCCCGCTTGTCTTCCTGATTGTTACAGCAGAAGTGCTTGATGGTAACACCCAAACCGGGATGACTCTGGACGCCTCTCGTAACGGATGCTGCCATAACGCCGGACACATAAGGATCTTCGGAATAATACTCAAAGTTTCTGCCGCAGAGGGGATTGCGGTGGATGTTCAGACCGGGGGCAAGCCAGAGGGTCACGCCGGCCTCAATCATTTCTGTGCCGATGGCATGACCGACTTCTTCAATCAGGGAGGGATTCCAGGTCTGTGCCTGTAAGGTCGCTGCCGGGAAGCAGGTCATATATTGATAGACCCGATAGCCTTTGCCGGGCTTTGCCAAGACAAAGGGTTCTATCTTCCGGATCCATCCCCATTGCCAGTCCTGAGGAAGTTCATCAACGTAGTTCGGCACGCCAAACTTCGTATAGGCGTTTTTGGGGCAAAGATTCAGTCCGGCTGGCCCATCGGAGAAGTTCACATTCGGAATCCCCTTCTTCAAAAGGTTGATGCTGGTCCGCCCTACTGTGGTGGGTGTCACATTATAGCCCAGTCCGTTAAAGCCGGCACCGACACACAGTTCAATCAATTCCTTATCAGAAAGGGTTTTCAGGTATTCGCCCGTCTGCTTTGTTTTAATGACCGGTATGGGTGCATCATAGTGGATTCCTTTTTTGGCGAATGCACCCATTGGGATTGTTAGATACTGCACCTCTGCGGGGTAAACAAGCGCTTTCGTTTGAGGAACAAACAGCTCAAATTCCTTCGAAATTGGGAGAATGTTGGTCAGCTTTTCGGTGACTACAGTTTTTTCCAGCGTCAGCACAGCACACAGAGCGTTCTTACGGGAATCGCTTCCAATAAAAACACCGTATTCGCCCTGCTCCAGTAATTTGCAGGCAGTTTCCTCGTCATAAGAAGCGCACTCCTGCAGGTCAACCTGCAGTGTGCAGATTTCCTCCTGTCCAGGTGCCAGTAAACCGGTCTTGCGGAATGCAGCAAGCGCCTTATGTTCTTTATGGAGCTTACCCTCCGGCTTTGCGAGGTAAAGCTGCACCACATCTTTACCCGAGTAGCAACTGCTTATGTTGCGCACACAAGCGGTTACGGTTACCATGGTGCCGACGATTTGTGTATTCTGGACCGTGATTTCAAAATCAGCATAGCTCAGCCCAAATCCAAAGGGCCAGCGGGGTTCAATCTTATTGGCATCAAACCAACGGTAACCGACATAGATACCCTCCCGGTAATTCTGCTGCAGAACGTCGCCGAGAATGCCAAATTCCTCGGCGCAAGGATAATCGTAATAGTCTATTGCCCAAGTATCGGTCAGTTTACCGGAGGGCGTGACCTTGCCACTGACGATGTCCGCAAAGGCATTGCCGCCCTCCTCACCGCCCTGCACAAAGTGAAGGACAGCTCCGATTCCCGGAACTTCATCCAGAATGGACAGATCCAAAATTCCGCCGCAGTTGATTACCAGCAGAACCTTTTCGTAGTGCTCAGCAAGGGTGCGGATATTTGCTTCCTCCACATCCGACAGATAATAATCGCCTTTTTCTAAGCGGCGGTCGGCGCTTTCGCCTGCCTGCCGGGCAATCACATAGATGGCCGTATCCGTATCTTCCGGCAAGTCTTCTTGCTGAATTTCGTCGCCAATGGGAAAGCGCAGTGGAGTCAGATGAATGACTTCGTCGAACATCCGCTGCACTTCCCAGGGCTTATAGCCCTTAATGCGAGCTTCAATACTCAGCCGCCATGCCTCTTTTTCCGCTGCGAAGGCTGCATCAAAACGATCCATCCACCGGGTGGAAGCAAGCGTAAACCCTGCATTCTTCAAGCCTTCTTCAATGCTGACGCTGTACCGCTCCTGCATATTACCGCTACCGGTACCGCCCTTAACGGTCATTCGGGCACCTGCGCCGAATAATGCAATTTTCTTATTTTGCAGGGGTAGGACACCCTCATTTTTCAAAAGTACCATGCCCTCTGCTGCCACCTCACGGGCAAGCTGCCTGTGGCTCAATTCTCTTTCGGACACTTCATCTGTCTGACGGCCAAATAAGCGAAATTTCGTCATTTACTGTACCTCCACTTCGATTGTTACAGGCTCCATGCCTGCTGATGTTACAGTTACTTTTGCCTTTCCAGGAGTACTACCTGCCCGAAGCACCGCAAGGCAGCGGCCCCGGTAGGAATGATGATACGGTTTGTCAAAGACCTCGTTGGTCTTGCACAGGGCGCTGCCAAAACCAGCCAGGGTGGCCGCTCCCGCAACCGCGACCTCCACCCGCTGCTCCATGTAAGGTTTCAGATTGCCCGCCTTGTCCGTGAATTCAATGGGCAGATAGCAAAGAGCCTGGTTGTTGGCACACAGCACCATTTTGTCAGGCGTTACTCTCAGCACGGTTTCCTCGCCTGCGGTGGTCAGGCTGTGACTGGAGATCACATTGCCCCGCTCATCCAATGCTTCCGCAGTCAATGTTCCGGGTTGATAGGGCAATTTGAAAAGTGTTTTGTACTTCTTGACAGGCTTGTTTACTATCTCTTTGCCATTCAGGAGCAAGCGAACGGATGCGGAATTCGCATAAACTTCTACAACAGCTTTTTCTCCCTCATAGCCCTGCCAGCTCCAGCTGTCGATGGCATTTGTAAACTGCCATGCGCCGGTGGTTGGCGCTTCCTTTGCGTGATTCAGAGGACGTACTCCAATGAACGGTTCTTTTCGCAGGCCCCAGACGATCTGCATGAAATACATCGACGCCAGGGGCTTTCCGGTAATATCGATCATTCCCTGTCCGGCAAGCAGGGGCAACCCGTTGTAGGAATGGTAAGTCCAGTCGCCAATACAGGCTTCCCCCAGGTAATCCCAGGCAGACCAGACAAAATCCCCCAGAAGCTGGGGATATTTCTGCACCCGTTCCCAGTTGTAGGGCAGATCGGCTACCATGGTTTCAGAGCCAACCATCAGCCGGTCCGGATATTTCTTGACATCCTCATCATACCGGGAAGAAGCATAGTTTAGTCCCAGAACATCCAGGCTATTTGCGGCACCCAGGCAGGCTTTGTCACCTTTTCTTCCTCTGCTCATGAAGAACATAAGCGGCCCCAGCTTTTGGGCCAGGGCGTTGAAAAAGGCCGACCCGGTCTTTTTCTCCTTGTAGCCGCCCTTCCTGGGGAGGGGCTTGGGCTGATAATCGCCTTTGTCTTTGTAGACCCCCAGGCCCATATTGGCATAGACATTCAGCAGTACATTGATTCCGGCGGTTACAGGCCGTGTCGGATCAAGGCTATGGATAAAGTCCGTCAATTCCCGGCAGACCTCCGTGCCCCGCTCGGTTGCAGTTTCGGATACTTCGTTGCCGTGGGAATACAGAATGACGCTGGGGTGATTTCGTGCAGATTCCACCATGGCGGTAACATCCTGCTTCCAATCCTCCGAAAACCAGCGGGCGTAATCGTGGTAGGTCTTGGGGATATACCAGCCATCGAAGGTCTCGTTCAACACATACATACCCAGTTTATCACAGGTTTCCAATGTGATCTGAGAGGCGGGGTTGTGGGCAATCCGCACCGCATTGAAGCCGTTTTCCTTCAAAATTCGGATACGCCGTTCTTCCGCATCCCGGAATTCGCAAGCGCCCAGCACGCCATGATCGTGATGAATGCACCCGCCACGAAGCAGGACACGCTGACCGTTGACGGTCAAGCCCTTTTCAGCGTTCCATTCCAGCTTACGGATGCCAAAGGCAATCACCCGCTCGTCCGTATCCGTTCTGACCAGGATCGTGTAGAGAAAGGGTTTTTCTGCACTCCACAGCTTGGCCTCCGGCACCTCCAAAATGCCAGGCTTTCCGCTGGCTACTCGTTTCTTTCCCTCGTAAATATCCACCGTTATGTCGCTGTCCTGAGTCGTCTTTACGTCCACCCGCACTTTTGCGGGATGGATCTGAACCGTTTCCATATGTACTTGCGAAATGTAATTCTGCTCCCGGATGAGCAAATGCACCGGCCGATAAAGCCCGGAGCCGGAATACCAGCGGCAATTAGGCTCCAGAGAATTGTCCACCTCTACCCGGACGTTGTTTTCTCCCGATTCCGCAAAATCAGAAATATCTACATCAAAGGCGGTATATCCATACCGATGGGAACCGGCGAGCTTTCCGTTTACATAGACCTTACAGTTCTGATAGACGCCCTCAAAGTGCAGCGCCACGGATTTTCCAAGCATGGCAGCGTCCAGTTCAAAGGTCTTTCCATATGCATACTTGCCGCCGGGGAAATAGCCGGAATTGACACCGTTCCGGCATCCGCCGTCCCGCTTTTCCAGCAGCATGGCATCGTGGGGAAGGTCAACGGTCACAGGCGTTTCGCCCTCCTTGCAAAATGTCCAGTTTCTACAAAAATCCAAGGTCATTTTATCGCCCCACTATCCTTTTTGTCCATATTTTAGCAGATGGTTCTTGAAATGTATTGCATAAACGTCTATAATATTATATATTCATATTCAAGGTGAAAAAAATATGGACGATCAAGCCTATTGTGAGATGTTCTATGCCGCACACTATCTGCCCGTTGCTGTGTACGCGGGTGGGAGCTTTCTTTGTTCCGCCGGCTTTTATGCGGAGGGAGACCCCTATCCCTTTGTTTTGCCCAAGCTGATGGAGCTGGGAAGCCCCGCCGTTTATGTTTCCTCGGATACGGGCTACTATGGTTATGTACAATGCAAGGATGGTGTACACAGCCTCGTTTTGGGGCCTGCCTATTCCACCCCTGTTACAGACGAATTTATCCGATCCTATATGAGCAAAAACGCGATCCCTCCGACCCGCTACGGAGAAATCGCGTCATTTCTGGGAGGCATTTCCCAATACACCTACAATCAGTTTCTGAATCTATTGTTGTACCTGCACTTCACTTTGACCGGAGAAAAGCTGGAGCTGGAGCGGGCTTTTAGCCTAACCAATACCGAATATCAAGCTGTCATTGGCCAGCGTCATTCCCAGAGTTTTTATGAAGCGCGGGAAGAAGGCGTGAATCATGGCACCTATTTTTTGGAACAGCAAATGCTGGAATTGATCCGAAATGGGGAACCCGACAAGCTGAACACATTCCTTTTGGCGGCCGCCAACACGGCCAACACCCGGGAGGGGAAGCTGGCGGAAACACCGCTCCGGCAGGCTAAGAATCTATTCATCGGTTTGATCACAATGATTGGGAAATTCGCCGCCATCCCAGGCGGTATGGATATTGAGGAGACCTACCATCTTATCGACACCTACATTCAGGAGTGTGAAAAGCTGCAGACAGAGGAAGCGGTGAAAAATCTGCAGTACAATATGACCATAGACTTTGCCCGGAGAGTAGCCCAGCAGAAGCTGCCGGATGGGATATCCAAGGAGGTGTTCTCGTGTATGCAGTTCATCGCAACCCATATCAATGAGCCGATTTGTGCCGCAGATGTGGTATCTTTTTCTGGAAAAAGCAGGGCCTATCTGTTCAAAAAATTTCGGAATGAGCTTGGCATGAGCATCGGCGCGTATATGATGGACTGCCGTCTCAGGAGAGCCAAGTCATTGCTGAAACACACCGATAAGTCTTTGGGCGAAATCAGCAGCTTTCTTTGCTTTTCCAGTCAATCACATTTTCAAAATGCGTTTAAGAAACACTTCCATATGACGCCTTTCGCATATCGGAAGAAATATGATATCACATAGGAAATGGTCGGTTCGACACAATCTCGCTAATGATGTAACCACTGTAGTTTGGGAGAATACACAGCGTGGCGCTCGAAACTATGGGCGAAGATGGATTAAACGCATTTCAGATTAGACCGGAGACCGATTGCCCCGGATGAGGTGAATCTTGCTTCCATTTGGATTTTGTTGAAATAGTACAAGAATACTTTGTTTTCAGATAGGCTCTGATAAAATGATTTCATCATTTTATTTAAGCCGTTTTGCGGCAGACCGCCTGGGCGGCGGTAAGAAATGTATTGACTTCGTTTTTTAGCGGCA
>OMBA01000925.1_pt1 | contig 12093 bp, 12 predicted proteins | sample 1673441 | NCBI WGS metagenome assembly OMBA01 (sample SAMEA103958111, study PRJEB25191) | human gut metagenome | biome: human-associated habitat [ENVO:00009003]; feature: intestine environment [ENVO:2100002]; material: feces | place: Germany | collected 2013/2015
AATATACACTTAAAGGAGGGTATAACATGACAGACGGCATTCCGAAAATAGGACCAATCGAAATCAAAAAAGGTGAAGGCATTACGTATGCGCTTAAAAGAATTGCCCAGGAAAATAAAGCGATATTTTCTGACGGTAAAATTACGGCAAAAGAGTGGGACAAAACTCTTGATGCATTGATTGAAATTCAAAATGACAGAAAAGCAAACAATCAGAAATCAATCTTCGGGGGCGGGACTGACAAAACAAAAGCCGGATGGCATAATAGTTTTGTGGTTAATCCCGGGGATAAGATAGAGTTTACAGAGGAAGAGTTGACAAAAATCTTCAATTCCATGGGCGTATCATTCTCAAAAACTGAGAAAACAGAAAAACCACAACCGCCTGTGCAGCCTGTTGCCCCAAATCCTCCGGTAGAGGAGAAAAATTCAACAGAAGGCATTACCCAAGAACAACGTACTGATGAAAATGGAGCAGCATATACAGCAGACATAAAAGACGGACAAGAAGTAAAGCGTACCTACAAACGCGGTGATGGCACGGTTAGTAGGGTCTATGAGTACCAAGACGGCAGAGATGTGAAATATACAGTCTATGCCGCTGATGGAGAGACCGTAAACTCCACCTGCGAAACCGAATACGACAGTTCCGGCGAAATAGCAAAAGCGACCTGGAAACGCGGCGACGGCACGCTTAGTGAGGTCTATGAGTACCAAGACGGCAGAGCGGTGAAATATACAAGCTATGCCGATGATGGTGAGACTGTAAACCGCACCCGCGAGAGTGAATACGACGGCTCCGGCAGTAAAACAAAAGAGACCTTGAAACGTGGCGACGGCACGGTTAGTAGTGTCTATGAGTACCAAGAAGGCAAAGAGGTAAAAAAGATAGATTATGCAGCCGATGGCAGAACTGCTCAAAGAATTATAGAAAATGAACAAGTCAAAATGGTTCGGATTTCAAGTAAGACTGCAAATGACAGTACCGTTTCTTATGAATATAATTTTGACGAAAACGGCGTTTGCAATCAATCAGGCCTAGCCGATGATTTGAAAAAACAAATCAGCGGCCCTAGTTTAAATAGCAACACAATTGCTTTACTCAAGCGCATTACCCCTGAAAATGTGGTCAAAGTCCTCACATCTTACCAAGCTACAGCCGGTCAGTCTTTACAAGACGCTATTAATGAAGAATGGGGCCTCGGCGAAGAAGAAATCGAAGAATACATTAACAAAGCACTCGAAAAACGTAAGCAAGATTTAGGCGCGCCTGCCGATATCTCGTTTGAAGACCTTATAAAACTGGATTATAAAAAACATGGTGATTAAAACCGTTCAGTAAGGTTCCCTTGGATTTGCCAAGATTTGAAAAAAGTAAGGGCGCCGCAGGCGCCCTTTTTCTTCTTTATAACTCTGAATTTTCAGACATGTTTTTCAGGATTGTGTAAGTTGCATCCCAGCCGTTGAGGCCGCCGGTTGCCTTGAATTTCGCTATTTGTTTTGTTCTTTCAGCTTTTTTCTTAGCCTGTTCTTTGTTGAATTTAGAAAGTTTTTTCTTTGAAGAATTTCTGTCTTGAACAATCGGATCTGCGTATGTCAAAAAGTATCTGTATTCATTGCAGGCGTAACCCGCTTTAACTTTTGACGGATAGTTGTATGTCAAATAGTCGTAAATATTCATTGCTCTTTTTGAATTAGCCGGTTCGCCTTTTAAAGCTTCAAGGTATCCTCCGGGCTGTTTTGTTACCCAAACGACCATTGCAAGAGGGTTATATCCCGCTGTAATCATTAAATCTACACCTGTTACATCGGCGTCCATGTTGTCGTTTAATGAAAGTCTATTTTGGTTATAGCTGCTGTATGCGGCAACGTTAACAATGTTATCATCGCTAAAGTTACTTGTTACAGCGGCTGTTGCCATATCGCGGAATTTTTTCTTTGATACCGTTGCATTCATTATGTGGCCAAGCTCAAATGCAACAACAGCCGCAACTTCGTTGTCATTTCCCGCGTAAGACAAGTCTGTAGTGCTTACATTGACAATGTTGTCAGTTGTAGATTTTGAGTTGTCAACAGTCCCTTCAACGACTTTGAACGTAATAGCTGATGGTAGTCCGTTTTTTGTAACGATTTGTTTGCCTACAACCGGAACTCTGTCTTTTGGGCTGTATGCTGCTGCGCTTACCGGCATGACTGCCACTGCCAAAGCAAATAATGTTAAAAAGATTTTTTTCATATTTTATCCTTTCTTCTATTAATCAGTGAATCTGAATTTTATCAAGGCCCATATCGCGTGGAAACCATCGCGCCAGGTGATTTTTTTGCCTTCAGCGAATTCCCGTCCGTAATACGAAACCGGAAGCTCATACAATCTTGCGCCGCGTTTTAAAACTTTAGCGGTAATTTCCGGCTCAAAATCAAATCTGTTTGATTTAATTTCAATTCCTTTGATGAAATCAGCCTTAAACGCCTTATAACAAGTTTCCATGTCAGAAAGCGTAGAGCCGTAAAGCAGGTTTGTCAAAAATGACAAAAACTTGTTTCCGAGCAAATGGTGGAACATAAAAGAGCGTGAAGGCTTTCCGCCTTTTAACCTTGTGCCGTAGCAAACATCGGCTTTACCGTCTTTCACAAGCTGCACAAGCGGTTCATAATCCGCCGGATCGTATTCCAAATCAGCGTCCTGAATTACAATAATATCGCCGCTTGCCTCTTTAAAACCCGTTCTGAGCGCGGCACCTTTGCCTTGGTTGTAGTCATGGTAGAGAACTTTGTACGGCAGGCGCGGATAAATATCACGGGTTCCGTCGGTTGAGTAATCATCAATTAGGATAATTTCCTTTTCGAGACCGCAAAAACTGGCATTTTCAACTTTTTCCAGAATTTTTTCCAATGTCGTAACCTCGTTGTACACCGGAATAAGGATGGTAATTTTTTTCATACTTAACATTTCTCCAATATTTTTATGATTGTATTCTTCTCAAAAATATTGTATAATAAAAAAAGAAACAGGTAAAAGGATAGTTTGTGGGAATGAATAGAGAATTAGACAATTCAGAAGTAAATGTAAAAAGCATCTTAGAAAAAGGCAAAAGCTTAATACAAAAAGCGCTTATTGATCTTCATAACAGCAACGCAAATCAGGCTAAAAAAGATTTGAACGATGCATTAAAATGTTTTAAAAGTGTTAATGAAATTTCATATATTTCGGTATGCATGAGCTTTATCGGGCTGACGGATTACATAATTGACAGAAATAATTACAGAAACTCTCTTGCCCTAATAAACGATGGGGCTTATATGGCGGATTATTCAAATTCAATAACGGCAAAGCTTGTGTATGAATTCGTTACAGGTAGCCTCTGCTACTCTGAAAAAAATGATAAAGTCGCGCTTCTTCACTATGAAAATGCCAAGAATTACGCTGTTGAAGAGGATGAATTTAAACTTATAGGGTATATACTAAGCAGAATTAAACAAATTGAAAGCGGCAGTGATTTTACAATTCCGGTACACAGCGACCCGCTTGTTTCTCTTGTAAAAATTGGCCGCTCAATCACCGCCTTAACCGATATTAACGTTTTGTTAAAAGTAATTGCGGAAGAAACCAAAAACGCCATGCAAGCAGACAGATGTACAGTTTTCATCTACGATAAAGAAAAAAATGAAATCTGGTCAAAGGTTGCTTTAGGTATGGACAGCCAGGAAATCCGCTTTCCGGCAGATAAGGGGCTAGCGGGATACGTAGTTAAAACCGGCGAGACATTGAACATAGAAAATGCTTATACAGACAATCGTTTCAATAAAGATGTAGACTTAAAAACCGGCTACAAAACAAAAACAATACTTTGCATGCCGATTAAAAATAATAACCAGGAAATCATAGGCGCCTTCCAGGTTTTGAACAAAATCGACGGTGTTTTTACGAAAAATGATGAAGATTTGCTTGTTGCAATCGGCGGAAGCGCAAGTATTGCCTTAGAAAACGCGCAGCTTTTTGAACAGCAAAAAGAACTTTACAAAGAGCAAAAGCAGCTTTTTGAAAGCTTTATTGATACCTTAGCAGCTTCAATCGATGCGCGGGACAAGATTACAGCGGGCCACTCAAGCCGTGTGAAGCTTTATGCAATGCTTTTGGCAGACGAACTTAAACTTGATGAAAAAACAAAAGAACTTATTGAAAAGGCTGCAACGCTTCATGATATTGGAAAGATAGGTATTCGCGACAGTGTTTTGCAAAAAGAAGGCAAACTGACTCCGGAAGAATATGCGCATATCCAGGAACATGTGAAAATTACTCATAATATTTTGGACAATATTTGTATGACAGATGATTTTCGTGAAATAACAGAAATCGCATGTTCACATCACGAAAAATACGACGGCAGCGGATATTACAGACACTTGAAGGGCGAAGATATTCCATATGGCGGACGTATTCTGGCGGTTGCGGATGTGTTCGACGCAATCACCTCAAAACGCCACTATCGTGATAAAATGCCAATTAAAAATGTAATTGATATTCTGATTAAAGATTCCGGCACCCATTTTGATAAAAGCTTAGTCGATGTATTTCTAAAGATTACGGCTGACAAAATCGTCAAGGTGTTTTTAACAGAAAATCACAGCAGTTTCAAATCTGAAGACGCCGAAATCCTAAGCCGCTATACATTAATGGATATTTACAATTTTATCCTTAATGAAAATGTAACATCTGACCAGAAAGGTATTGTAGAATTGTTCAATTACTATTATTCTGGTAATGTGGTAAACTCGTAGAGGATATGTAATTTGAAAAAAACTTGGCTAAAACTCTCAGCATTAATATTCTTAATATCAAATTGCGCCTCAGCCTCAGTACAAGCGCAAAATCTTTACGAGCAGATCCAGCCTGCAAATCCTCTTAACCCGTCGCCTTATGTAGAAATTTCATTCACAGAACCGAAAAAAGCAACCTTAACCAGAAATGATATTCATAACCAATACGCGATCGGCTTAAACCGTTTTATGCAAAGTAATGTAAAATCCGCCTACGCCGATTTTTTGGTTCTTATCGAAAGCATGGCACCTAATGATTATGCTTACATGCAGTTGGCTTCAAAAATGGCTGATTTAGGTTTCTATACGCTTTCAGAACTTGCCTTGAATAAAATTAGAGATGATGATATTTCTTACCTTTTAAAAGAAGAAACTAAAAGGTTTTACTATCCTTCATACACACTCAAAAAAGAAGACGAAATTTATCTGGGAGAAGTTTTTTCAAACATAATCTACAATGACCAAAGCCGTGAAGCTACCGCAGAATTAGTGAAAAATGCACCGCTTTTGGCCGTGTCTGATTACGCAAATTACCTTGCAGCGCTCGGTTATCTTAAAGCTAACAACTACAACGATGCTGTAAAATACGCTGACAATGCCATTTCCAAAAATCAGCAGAACATAAATTACAGAAAATTGAAAGCAGAAATTCTGGCTCAAGGCAAAAAGCCTCAAAACGCTGTCAAAGTTGTTGATTATATTAAACAGCAGCATCTCTACACCGCAGAGTATTCTCAAAAGATAAACTCTCTTGAACAGTATATTCTTTATAAAATTCAAAAGGCCGATTATCGCAAAAATTATCATCTGGGTTATTACTACTACTACGAAAAAGAACTCAATAAGGCTCAGCGGACATTGCAGGGCGCTGTTTCAAACAAGAAAAAAAGCAACAAAGATGTCTATGCGCTTCTTTCCAGAGTTTATTTTGATATGAAAGAATTTGAAAAGGCCTCTGACATGGCAATGAAGGCTTACAAAATTGATAAAAATAACGTCTGTGCACTTTTGGTTCTTGGGGATGTAAATGTTAGAAACAAAGAATATAAAGAAGCTTTGAAGTATTACGAAAGAGCGGTTGACAATGAGAAAAATTCGCCGCTTCCGATGATACGCCTTGCGGAAACCTACCAGCAGCTTGAAAAAGATAAAAAAGCCAAAGATATTTATGCAAGAATTCTCAAAAACCGCTCTGACTGTTATCAAGCCTATTATCACATGGCTTTGCTTGATAAAGACCGTGAAGTCCCCTATCTTAAAAAAGCCATCGCGATAAATAATACTTTTAAAGAAGCCTGGATAGATCTTGCTCGCGTCGAGATTGAAAAACAGAACTTTAATCAGGCAAAAAAGTATTTGAAAATTGCAGGATATATTGACGAAAATGATTTTAGATATTATTATTATCAAGGATTGATTGCAAAGGCTCAAGGTTTAGATAAAGACGCAGCAAATAATTTTGAAAAAAGTCTTAAACTAAACCCTGACTACCTGCCAGCCAAAAAGGAACTTAGCATATGAAGAAAAACATCCTTATAGTTGAAGATCATGAATTAACACGCTTTGGATTAAAAACGACATTCGAAGGTGTAGATTACATTGAAAACATCTACGAGGCAGAATCCGCAGAAACAGCGCTCGATATATTCAACAGCAACCCTATTGATATAATAATTATGGATTTAGGCCTGCCGAACATGAACGGAATTGAAGCAACTAAAAAAATTCGCAGCTCTAATAAAGATGTAAAAATTATTATTTTGACTTCTCACAACGACGAAAATGAAGTCTTAAATAGTCTTCAAGCCGGGGCAAATGCCTATTGTTCAAAGGAAATTAATCCACAAAGACTTGTAACAGTGGTTCAATCAGTTGCCGACGGAGCGGCCTGGTTCGACCCTAGCATTGCACATATTGTCTTGAAAGCAACAACTTCATCAAGAAGTTTTAACACAGAAAAAAATGCAAAAGATTATGACTTGACTGCGCGCGAGACGCAAATACTTAAACTTATGACAGAAGGTTATTCAAACATGGAAATCGCGCAGATTTTAGTTATAAGTATTAATACAACAAAAGCCCACGTTGCAAGCATTTTGCAAAAACTGGAAGTAGATGACAGGCTTCAAGCCGCCTTAAAAGCCCTGAAAAATAATATTGTATAAAAAGATAAGGAATTAACATGCCGCAAGTCGCAAATATTTTATTAGTCGACGATAATCCACAATATCTTAAAAATGCGCTTCCTTTATACGGATACAATGTCCGCACAGCAATCGACGGAATACAAGCGCTGGATATTTTGACGAGCGAAAATGAGAATTTCGATTTAATTCTGCTGGACGTTATGATGCCAAATATGAATGGGTGGGAAGTTTTAAAAGCGGTTAGAAAACATGAAAAGACAAAATATATCCCGGTAATAATGATAACGGCGCTAAACGAAGACCAGACAATGATAGCAGGCCTAAAAACAGGGGCTGACGATTATATTTCAAAACCTTTTGTCCTGCCAAATCTTTTGGCGAGGATTGAGGCGGTGTTAAGGCGTTCAAACTGGAACAAGCAGCCGGTGAAAAATGCCTCCTTGCCTTTCAAATCCGATGCGCCGCTGCAAACTCTTACGGCTCGAGAAAAAGAAGTATTGACATTAGCGGCAAAAGGTGCAAATAATAAAGATATAGCCGAAAAATTAGTGCTAAGAGAGGTTACAGTCAAAAGCCACTTAAATAGTATCTTTAAGAAACTAAATGTTACAAGCCGGACTCAAGCCGTATTATTGGCTTTGCAAATGGAATTGATTAAAAATTAATGAAATTTAAAGGAGAATAAAATGATTGATTATACAAAAGAAGAATTAATAGAATTGCTGAAAAAGCACCCTGAAAAATTCAACGAATGGAAAATTGAACAAGAAGAAGTTGACTTGAGCGAAGTTGATTTTTCAGGTATAAACCTTGCAGAAATTGATTTTTCAGATGTTGACCTAAATTCAAGCTCCTTTGCTGATTGTGCGCTTTCTTTTGTTAATTTTACGGGTGCTGACTTGACCTCAACTGATTTCACAAGAGCGCGAGTTTTGGAATGTGATTTTACGGAAAGTATGTTGTGTGGTGCGGATTGCAGTTATGCGGAAATGACGTATTGCAACTTTACGGATGCAGACTTGGCGGGCTGTATATTTTCAGAGGCAGACTTGAGTAATTCAGACTTGTCAGCGTCTGAAAATCTTTGTGCGTGCAGATTTGACGAGGATACAACATGGCCGGATTCTGATATGATGCCCGAAGACTTTGACGCAAATTACAAAGATGACCTTTCATCCCTAAAAGACGAAGATGACAGCGTTATGAGTGATTACTAAAGCCAGCCCTTGAAAATTCTTATAGAATAGGCTATAATGATAATAGTTAAAAAGTGAAAAGTTAATAAGTTAAAAAGGAGTGAAAAGCATGGAAATACAGCAATCTCTGGGGGGGGGGGGGGCAAACAAAATTACTTACTTAAAGAAGAAAAAATAATCCCCTTGCAAACTGACCAAAATAATGGTATAATAAATAATAAATATAGCAAAAACGAGGTCAGTATGAGAAATAAAATTGCATTTACTTTAGCCGAGGTCTTGATAACCCTTGGCGTTATTGGTATTGTTGCAGCCATGACTCTTCCAACAGTTATCCAAAAGCACCAGCAAAAAGTCGCTGTAACACGGCTTAAACAAACATATAGCCAGTTATTCCAGGCCATTAACTTGGCACAGGCTGAGTATGGCGATTATAAAAATTGGCCGGAAGTTTTAATTTATGGTACAGCTTATGACCCGGATGACTACAACGGTTCAAGAAAAGATTATGTAGTTGAATTTTTTGATAAATATATTATTCCACACCTGAAGTTGTCTAAAAAGCCTGTATATGCTGCAATTGACACTTTAGGATATCGTTTGTACAAAACAAAAGACGGAAGAGATTATTCGTTTTTCAGCAGCGGGCGTGAGGTTTATGTATGCGAACTTTCAAATGGTGTGTCGCTTTTTATGTCAATTGATGGAACTTCAGACAAGAAAATGACACGGTTTTTGATTTTCGCGGATATAAACGGTAAAACTAAACCGAATGTTTTGGGGCGCGACCTCTTTTTATTTAGATTTACTGAGACTGGTGGAAGTATTATTGTGCCGTATGGATTGGGTTTTAATCAGATACAGTCAAGAGATGATTTTATCAATGCTTGTGCTGAGAATTCTTCAAACAGTGATGACAAAAATCTATACTGTACAGGGCTGATAGCACATGACGGCTGGGAAATCAAAAAAGACCTTCCTTGGTAAAAAAAAGGTGTCAGTATATAATGAAAAAATTCACTATATACTGACACCTTTTTTAATCAACATTTGCAGACAAACTATTTTTTTCATAATGCAGACGGTCATTGAATTGGTTTAAACGCCTCATAACTTCTTTAAACATTGGTATAGGCAAAGATTGTTTGCCGTCAGAGAGTGCGTTTTCCGGGTCATGGTGTACTTCTATCATAATTCCGTCAGCGCCTACAACAAGTCCGGCTTTTGCCATAGGTTCAATCAAATATCTTTGCCCGGTGCCGTGGCTTGGGTCAACTATTATCGGAAGATGAGAGTATTTTTTAATGACAGGAATTGACGCTATATCCATAACGTTGCGTGTAAATGCACTGTCAAAGCTTCTTATTCCGCGCTCACAAAGAATTACGTTTGTATTTCCTTGGTACATAATGTGTTCAGCCGCAAGCAAGAATTCTCTAATCGTGCTTGCAAGTCCGCGTTTCAGAATTACAGGCTTGTTAGAGCGACCTACGGCTTGGAGAAGCTTAAAGTTTTGAACATTTCTGGCACCGATTTGTAAAACATCAATATACTCGCACATCATATCCAAATCACTTGCATCCATAACTTCAGATACTGTTAGAAGTCCGGTTGCTTCACTTGCCTGTTTAAGGTATTTTAAGGCTTTTTCGCCGTAGCCTTGAAAATCGTAAGGGGAAGTTCTTGGCTTAAACGCGCCGCCGCGGAGGAATTGGCAGCCCATTTCTTTTGCAGCTTTTGCAACCTCAAGTAAGCCGTCATAATCTTCTTCAACAGAACAAGGGCCGACCATTGCGACCGGTTTATTTCCGCCGCCGATTTTTACGCCGTTAGAAAATTCAATTACGGTATCGTCAGGCTGTCTGTCGCGCGAAGCAAGTCTATACGGTTCTCTTATTACTTTAACCTCTTTAACCCCTTCAAAAGCTGCAATTCTGCCCGGAGTTATTGAAGTCTTGTCGCCGAGCGCATCAATTACTGTATGAACATCGCCTTCATTGTACCTTACTTTAAAGCCGTTGTTGGTTAACAAATCAAGGACTTTTTGGACATTTTCTTTAGTCGCATTGCGCTCCATTATAATTATCATCTTTTTTTTTCTCCTGTGGGGTTGTTAAATTCAGCTAAAACAGTTTAGCATAAATTTTTTCCATAATCAATTTTGTGTTAATTTTCTTTTCATATCTATAGCCGGAAAGTATTGGGGCAATATAGAAATGCAGGTATCTAGTGCTGAAATTGTTTTTTCAATGTTATTTTCTTTCAAATACACATTTGCAAGTAGAAAATGAAGTTCCGGGTCTGCATAAAGCGTATCTTTTGCCTTAAGTAAAAAGAATTTGCCTATAGAATCCAGGCCGTTATTCCAGAAAACGCGGCCCAGATATTTGTACGTTTCAGGATTGATAGATGAAAAAATCTCAGCGTAATTGATAATTTCCTGGGTGTAATCGCCTTTTTCGTAGAGGATTAATAAATTCAGATCTATTTCCAGAAAGTTACGAATTTCAAAATAAGATGGATAAATCGCCGGTTCTGAGAGCAAAATATTTACAAGCATAAGAGCCCATTTGGCGCGAATATCTTTTTCACAAATGCTTTGAAAAATAGATTTAGCCTCATTGAGTTGCTCTGTAAGGATTTTGGTATAACCAAGCTCCAGAAGAAAATTATTTTTCTCGAAAAAACGTTGACATCCGTCATCTAAAGCGGATGTCAACATTTTATTTTTTTCTTTTTCATAAGTACTCAGCATAAGGTTTAGTGTTTATTTGTTGTCGGTAGAATTAAAGTCCAAGTTATTAAGCATAGAATTCATCATCATTGACTGAATTACCTGCGGATTAACTTTTTCGCCATTTTGCGCACTTTGAGCCATCATGTACGGAACCATGTTCATCATATCATTGTTTGTGGAATTTTGGTTTCCTAGCATCATGCTCATTTCAGCCATTTGCGGGTTTTGATAGCCCATAGGAGCCGATGGTTGAATTGATACAGTCATTCCAGCTCGTTTCAGTGTATTAAGGGCTGATACAATGTCGTCATTAGTTGGCTGTTTGTCATCAGCAAGCGCGAGCTTTTCACCTGTTATAATGCTGCTTGAGCTGTCTGGGGCCGGGTTATCATATTTTTTAATTCTATCAATGTCATCCGGCGAAAGTTCAGGTTTTCTGTTGATTGTGTTTTGAATATTTTCTAACTCTTTTTTCCTGATTTCAGCGTTCAACTCAGGTGAAAAACCGTTGCCGTAAGGTGCATTGATAAACTCGTCAAGCGGGTCGCTAATTCCGCCTAAATCAACTGTTGGCGCTTCCATACAAGAAGGCCCGCCAATTAAACAATCTCGACCTTTATTTGCAAGTTCGGTTAAAATATCGTCTTTGCTTAAAAGCAGCGCCCTTTCGTAAGCATTATTTGCAGCGTCAGTATCGCCGAGATTTGCAAAACCCATAGCCATGTAGTAATATGCAAATGCATTTTCAGGTTCTTTTTTTACAAGAGCAAAGAGTTCTTGTAAAGAGCCAGTGTAATTCCCGTTTTTATATTTAGCTTTGGCACTTGCAAGCGTTGGGTTTGAGTATAAATTTGGATTTACTTGAATTACATTTGAAGTTATCGGAGCCTGCAAATCTGCTGTAATTGCCTGCCTTTGGGGTAAAGGACTGGATGTTTGAAAGCTTGATTGCTGATTTTGTTGTGGTTGTTGCGGTGCCGGTGCTGCTGGAGTTTCTTCTTTATTGCTGTTGCGGTTAATATCTTTTTCAAGGTCATATCCAAAAGGGCCGGGTACAGCAAGAGCCGCTGTTGCTGTGCTTAACATTAATAAAGCTGCCATTGATAAAATTAATTTTTTATTCATCTTAATCATCCTTTTTCGTTTTTTTAATGAAATTCCAGATTAAATCAAGAATTTAGTTTGTTATTATATTA
>OMBA01000940.1_pt1 | contig 11899 bp, 10 predicted proteins | sample 1673441 | NCBI WGS metagenome assembly OMBA01 (sample SAMEA103958111, study PRJEB25191) | human gut metagenome | biome: human-associated habitat [ENVO:00009003]; feature: intestine environment [ENVO:2100002]; material: feces | place: Germany | collected 2013/2015
AGAAGAGCAGGCCGGCTACCTGGCTGGATACGCTGCAGTAAAAGACGGCTACACAAGTCTTGGTTTCCTCGGCGGTATCGCTGTTCCGGCCGTTATCCGTTTCGGTTACGGTTATGTACAGGGTATCAACGCTGCTGCTGAAGAAGACGGCGTAGATGTAAACGTAAAATATTACTATGGCGGCCAGTTCTACGGCGATGACTCCATCACCGCCCGTATGGAGGGCTGGTATGCAGACGGAACACAGGTTGTATTCGCCTGCGGCGGCGGTATCTGGACATCTGCTCTGGATGCAGCTGAGACACACGACGGAAAAGTTATTGGTGTAGACGTTGACCAGCGTTCCAAAATCGGCGAGCGCTGCCTGACTTCCGCTATGAAAGGTCTTCCAAGCGCCATCAACAACGCTCTGGATTCCTACTTCAGCGGAAACTTCTCTGAACTTGGCGGAACTGCTCAGCAGCTTGGACTGAAAGACGGAGATTACATCGGCCTTCCTACCGATTCCGAATCCTGGGGATTCACAACCTTCACACAGGATCAGTATGAAACTGTACTGGCTGGTATCCGCGATGGTTCCATCGAAATCTCCAGCGATACAGAAAATCAGCCGGAAGTAGGTTCTCACGTAACCGTTGATTACATCAGCTAATGTGCATACTGTTTCTGTAACAATATGCCTTTTGGGGAAGAGAATATTATTTCTCTTCCCCTTTTTTTCTGCCACGCAAAATGCTATACTAGACATAATGAAAGCCCGCAGTTCTGCCTTATTTTCCATAGCTTCGGCAGTCCTGCAAAACCACGCTTGAAAGGGAATATGTATATGGAAAATGAGTACATTATTGAGATGTTGAACATCACCAAAGAATTCCCGGGTATCAAGGCGAACGACAACATTACATTACAGCTCAAAAAAGGAGAAATCCATGCTCTGCTTGGAGAAAACGGTGCAGGAAAATCGACCCTGATGAGTATTCTTTTTGGTCTGTATCAGCCTACCTCCGGAATCATCAAGAAGAATGGGCAGGAAGTCCATATCAACACGCCGAACGACGCCAACGATCTCAACATCGGTATGGTGCACCAGCACTTTAAGCTGGTCGAATGTTTCTCGGTTCTCGACAACATCATCCTCGGCGTAGAGCCGACCAAAGGCCTTTTCCTCGAGAAAAAGAATGCCCGTGCAAAAGTCATGGAACTGAGCGAGAAATACGGTCTGATGGTCGATCCGGACGCTCTGATCTCGGATATCACCGTCGGTATGCAGCAGCGTACCGAAATTCTGAAAATGCTCTACCGTGACAACGAAGTCCTGATCTTCGACGAGCCGACCGCGGTTCTGACGCCGCAGGAAATCGATGAGCTGATGAAGATCATGAAGAACCTCGCAAAAGAAGGAAAATCCATCCTCTTCATCACCCATAAACTCAACGAGATCATGGAAGTTGCCGACCGCTGTACGATTCTCCGCAAAGGAAAATACATCGGAACCGTCAACATCAGCGAAACTTCCAAAGAAGAGCTCTCCCGCATGATGGTCGGAAGAAACGTCAGCTTCTCCGTCAACAAAAAGCCATCAAAACCGGGCGACACCGTTCTGAAAGTAGAGCACATGACCGTACCGAGCAAGGTGCACGGAAACAACGCCGTCAAAGATGTTTCCTTTAATGTAAGAAAAGGCGAGATTGTCTGCATCGCAGGTATCGATGGAAACGGCCAGTCCGAGTTCGTTCAAGGCCTCACGGGACTGGAAAAAGTATCCGGCGGTAAAATTCTGTTCAACGGACAGGACATCACGAAAGCTTCCATCCGCGACCGCTCCAAGATGGGCATGAGCCACATCCCGGAGGACCGCCATAAACACGGCCTCGTGCTGGATTACTCCATCGAGCAGAACATGGTGCTGCAGCGTTACTGGCAGCCGGAATTTGAATCCTTCGGCTTTATCAAATCAAAAGCCGTGCGCGAATATGCCGAGCGCCTGATCGAGCAGTACGATGTCCGCAGCGGCCAGGGTCCTGTGACCATCACCCGCAGCATGTCCGGCGGAAACCAGCAGAAAGCGATCATCGCGCGTGAGATCGACAAAGATCCTGATCTTCTCGTTGCGGTACAGCCTACCCGTGGTCTTGATGTCGGAGCCATCGAATACATTCACAGCCAGCTCGTTGCACAGCGCGACAAGGGAAAAGCCGTTCTTCTGGTTTCTCTGGAACTGGATGAGGTTATGGATGTTTCCGACCGTATTCTTGTTATGTACGAAGGAGAGCTGGTCGGCCAGCTGGATCCGAAAACCGTTTCTGTCGAAGAACTCGGTCTCTACATGGCAGGTGCAAAACGGGATCCGGTTCCCGAAGAAGTATAAAAGAGAGGTAAGAAAAGCATGAACGAAAAAACGAAAAACGCTCTTCTGTCCATTGTCGCTTCTCTTGTATGTATTGTGATCGGTCTTCTTGTGGGATTTATCATTTTATACTGCATCAACGCGGAGAACGCAGTGGATGGATTTACACGAATCATCAAAGGCGGCTTTTACTTAAAGCCGAAGGGAATCGGAAGTGAAATCGCTCAGTCCGCTCCCCTGATTATGACCGGACTTTCGGTTGCATTTGCTTTTAAAACAGGTCTGTTCAACATCGGTGCTGCAGGACAGTACACCGTCGGTGTCTTCGGCGCCCTGTATTTTGCCATCATCCTCCACATGCCATGGTATGTATGCCTTCTGGCTGCTATGGTCTGCGGAGCCATCTGGGGAGCAGTTCCTGGTATCTTCAAAGCATACTTCAACGTAAACGAAGTTATTACTTCCATCATGTTCAACTGGATTGGTCTTTATCTTGTCAATGAGCTGATGTACAACACCATCCCGGACATGTATGATCAGAAGACCACACGTACTTACAAATTAAGCTCCGCTTCTCCGAAATCCCTGATTCCGGACTGCGGCATGAACTCCATTTTCCGTACCAGTTCCACAACGATTGCCATTTTCATTGCGATTGCCATTGCGGTCATCATCTACATCGTTCTGAACAAAACAACCTTCGGCTATGAGCTGAAAGCCTGCGGATTCAATAAGGATGCTGCCAAATACGCCGGCATCAACGAGAAGAGAAACGTTGTTCTCTCCATGACCATCGCAGGTGCGCTTGCCGGAATCGGTGCAGGCCTCTACTTCCTCTCCGGTGCATCCGAGTGGAACCCGCAGGTATCGACAGCACTCCCAGCCATCGGATTTAATGGTATCCCGGTTGCGCTTCTTGCACTTAGCAACCCGATCGGCGTTATCTTCGCTGCTCTCTTCGTTGCTCATATTTCGGTCGGCGGTGCTTACCTGCCTACGAAATATTATCAGCCGGAGATCGCGGACCTGATCGTTGCCGTTATCATTTACCTTTGCGCATTCGTTACCCTGTTCAAGGGCATCGTTGCAAACCTGTTCAAGAGCAAAAAAGAGCAGAAAGCAAATGCCAATGCAGACAACGGAAAGGAGGAGAAGAAATAATGTTCCTTTTAATTAAATTTACCTTACTGTACGCCGTTGTTCTGATGCTCGTTGCGATGGGCGGTATGTTCTCCGAGCGAAGCGGTGTCATCAACATCGCGCTGGAAGGAATCATGGCGATCGGCGGCCTTGCCGGTGTCTTCGTCCTGGTTCTGTTCCCGGACCTCCCGGCTCCTGCACTTGTGGCACTTTCCATTCTGGCGAGCGCCGTATCCGGTATGATCTACTCTCTGCTGCTTGGCTTCTCCGCCATCACACTGAAAGCAGACCAGACGATCGGCGGAACCGCGCTGAACATGCTGGCTACTGCCATTGCCATCGTCCTGGTAAAAGCATTCAACAACGGCTCGGATGCCGGAAACGGTGCAGCTTCCGCAAAGCTGAACTACACCAACGCCGCTTTCATTTACAAGATCGGACCATTTACCGTGAACATCTTCCTGTTCATCGGCATCATCCTTATGATCTGCAGCTACGTGTTCCTCTTCAAAACGAAATGGGGACTGCGCCTGCGTGCCTGCGGTGAGCATCCACAGGCAGCCGACTCTGTTGGTATCAACGTATACCAGTGGAGATACACCGGTGTTATCATCTCCGGTGCACTCGGCGGTATCGGCGGATTTGCATACATCGTTCCGTCCGTTACCACCTGGAATTTCGAAGTCGGCGTAGCCGGTGCCGGATTCCTTGCCCTCGCTGTTATGATCTTCGGTCAGTGGAAACCGTTCCACATTGCCGGAGCAGCCGTATTCTTTGCGGTATTCCGTTCCCTGGCAAACATTGCGGACTCCACCGTCCTCTCCCATCTGGGACTGTCCAAGAACATTTACAACATGATGCCGTTTATCGCATCCATGATTATTCTCGCCTTCACATCCAAGAATTCCCAGGCTCCGAAAGCCGAAGGTATTCCGTACGATAAGGGCGCAAGATAATATGTAACTATTCAGAGCCATGTGAAATGGAAGAAAAAATTGCGAATCATGCTTGCATGAATGAGCGGTTTTTTCTGGAATTTCATATGGCGAGCAGCCACATCGAGATGTAGCGTAGCGGAATCGAGATGTGGCTCTGAATAGTTACAATTTTTAAAGGCAGAGCCGTTAAATCCGAACTGTGTTTTTTCGGCTCTGCCTTTTCTCTATCATTCTGATTTATTTTTCATCAAAGAAAGGAAAAAATTATGCTGAACACCAAATTATTTGACCACACTATTTTAAAAGCAGACGCAACCGAAGCACAGGTTGCAAAGATCTGCGACGAGGCACTTGCACATGATTTTGCTTCTGTCTGCGTCAACCAGTACTACACCAAATTCGTTGCTGAAAAGCTCAAAGGATCTGACGTCAAAGTCTGCACCGTTGTCGGCTTCCCTCTGGGCATGTCCGATACCCGTGTAAAAGCGTTTGAGACCCGTGCGGCCATCGAAGACGGTGCACAGGAGGTTGATATGGTCATCAACGTCGGAGCCCTCAAAGACGGCAAATACGACTTCGTACGCTCCGATATCCAGACCTTAAAAGAAGTATGCGGCAAGGACATCGTTCTGAAAGTCATCATCGAGACCTGCCTTTTAACCGATGAAGAGAAAGTAAAAGCGTGCGAGCTCGCAAAAGAAGCCGGCGCTGACTTCGTAAAAACCTCCACCGGATTTTCTACCGGCGGTGCAAAAGCGGCTGATGTTGCCCTGATGAGAAAGACCGTAGGCCCGGATATGGGCGTAAAAGCTTCCGGCGGAATCCACAACGCAGACGAGGCACAGGCTATGGTAGATGCCGGCGCAAGCCGTCTCGGAACAAGCGCAACACTGGCTATCATCGGATAAAAAGGAGTTTCTTATGGATACGATACTGATAGGAATTGCCGGAGGAACCGGCAGTGGAAAAACGACACTGGCAGATAAGCTGGTAGAAAGTTTTGGACGCGATGAAGTGAGCATTCTGCGCCATGACAACTATTACAAACGCCATGACGATATTCCTTTTGAGGAGCGTGCCAAATTAAATTACGATCATCCCGATGCCTTTGATACCGACCTGTTATGCCAGCACATTCTCGAGCTGAAAGCCGGAAAATCCATCGAGATGCCGGTTTACGATTATGCCATGCATAACCGCTCGGATAAAACGATTCTGGTCCATCCTGCCCCGGTTATCGTGCTCGAGGGCATTCTCCTCTTCGTTGAGAAGGATCTCTGCGATCTGATGGACATCAAAGTCTTTGTCGATACCGATGCGGACGTGCGGATTCTCCGCCGGATCCTGCGCGATGTAAAAGAGCGCGGCCGTTCTCTGGACAGCGTTGTAACGCAGTACCTGACGACCGTAAAACCGATGCACGAGCAGTTCGTAGAGCCGAGCAAGCGCCGTGCCGACGTGATCATCCCGGAGGGCGGACAGAACACCGTTGCGCTTGAAATGCTGATCGAGCGGGTGCGTAAGCATCTGAATCTGGTGCAGAACCAGTAAACATCCGTTTATCGCTATAAAAATCTGCAAAAAAAGAACGAGGACTGAATTTTCTCTTTTTCCGTCCTCGCTCTTTTTATTTTTCCCTTACAGATGTTCCAGCATTCCCTGCAGCCAGATCTGGCCTTTGAAACGTCTTCCCACTTCCGGTACTCCAAATAAATCCTTTTCGTTGATACAGATGTCTATCGGCACATCGTTGCAGACGAGGCCGAGCTCATACACCCGCTCGCCCGTTACCGCGTTCTTCGTTGTATTCATCTCCGTAATTTCACCCATCACGCTGTACTGGTCACATTCGAGACCGCTCGGCATAAAAAAGCTATCTACAATAGAAAAGACATCTTCCTTCGTCAGACGCTGGGAAATCATGGCATATGTGTCAATATCATCCATGGTGAGACTTTCCATCGCATCCTCATCCCCGTTTCTGGCAGCCGAGATCAGTGAATTCTTCTGCTGCGTGCTGCGGCGCTCTTTCTCGACCTGTTCCGGGTCTTTCTGGATCGGAAGCAGAATTGTTCCTTCCGCTGCAAGACCGGAGACAGAAAGCGGGAGCGGAAGCGGCTGCAGCGCATTTTTCTGTTTCATCTCAAGATATTCCGCTGCATGCGTCAGATAAAAGATCATCGTGATGCCAAGCCGCATATCGTCGCAGGCGCCTGCAAACGATTCCTTATCGACGTGGCGCTCCACCGATACCTCCTCGTAGGAGCTGATCTGCCCGCCCTCGAAATAGGGATAATAATATTCCATCTGGAAACGGTTGTTCTCATCAATTTCCCCACAGACCGTGATACCACAGTCATATGCATATTCTTTCGAAAATTCAGCAAAAAGGTGGTGTTCTTCTGTTTCCACAATCTTTTTACGGTCGTAGTTTTCTACTACATCACGAAGAATCTCCTGGAGTTCCTTCGTCGTCTTGATCTTTGAAAATCCAATGGTTTTCAGGTAAGCGTGCATAAGAACACCTCCTCTCATTCCTTTGTATTTCTTATGCGATTAGTGTTTCGGAACCAGTTTCTCTTTTCCGCCCATGTACATACGAAGAACTTCCGGAATACTTACGGTTCCGTCTGCATTCAGGTTGTTCTCCAGGAATGCGATCAGCATACGCGGCGGAGCAACTACGGTGTTGTTCAGGGTATGTGCCAGGTATTTCTTTCCGTCCTCGCCGTTGACACGGATTTTCAGACGTCTTGCCTGTGCATCGCCAAGGTTGGAGCAGCTTCCTACCTCGAAGTATTTCTTCTGACGCGGAGACCATGCCTCAACATCGACAGATTTTACTTTCAGGTCAGCCAGGTCACCGGAGCAGCACTCCAGAGTACGAACCGGGATATCCATGGAACGGAACAGGTCTACGGTGTTCTTCCACAGTTTGTCATACCACATCATGCTGTCTTCCGGTTTGCAGACAACAACCATCTCCTGTTTCTCGAACTGGTGGATACGATAAACACCACGCTCCTCGATGCCGTGTGCTCCTTTTTCTTTACGGAAGCACGGAGAGTAGCTGGTCAGGGTCAGAGGCAGTTTCTCCTCCGGGATGATGCTGTCGATGAATTTACCGATCATGGAGTGCTCGCTGGTTCCGATCAGGTACAGATCCTCGCCCTCGATTTTGTACATCATGGACTCCATCTCAGCGAAGCTCATAACACCGTTTACGACGTTGCCGTGGATCATGAAAGGCGGTACGCAGTAGGTAAATCCTCGGTCGATCATGAAATCTCTTGCATAAGAAAGGATGGCAGAGTGGAGGCGTGCAATGTCGCCCATCAGATAATAGAATCCGTTTCCTGCAACTTCTCTTGCTGCGTCCAGATCGATTCCGTCGAAGGACTCCATAATGTCGGTGTGATACGGGATTTCAAAATCCGGTACAACCGGCTCGCCGAAGCGCTCTGCTTCTACGTTCTCGCTGTCATCTTTTCCGATCGGTACGGAAGGATCGATGATGTTAGGGATCACCATCATGATCTTCTTGATTTCTTCTTCTACTTCTTTTTCTCTTGCAGAAAGAGCCTCGATGCGGGAACCGTCAACAGCTACCTGTTTCTTTACTTCCTCAGCCTCTTCTCTCTTGCCCTGGCCCATCAGTGCGCCGATCTGTTTGGAGATTTTGTTTCTTTTTGCACGAAGTGCTTCTACTTCCTGTTTGATGTCACGGTTTTCTTTATCCAGCTCGATGACTTTATCAACCAGCTCCAGTTTCTGATCCTGGAATTTATTTCGGATATTCTGTTTTACAACTTCCGGGTTTTCTCTTAAAAACTTAATGTCTAACATAATTTCCTCCTAGTAGATCTTATCCCCTCATTTTGGCGGGATTCTTTTTGTTCTTTCCAGCCCGGAACCACTGCCGTTTTTCCAGCATTTATGCGGGTTTGGCGCGTTCCAGTACCATCATATAACAGTATATGCATTTTTTCAAGCGTTCTTTCATGCTGTTTTTCTGCGGTCCGCTTTTACATCAGATCGATCGAATTCATCGTAATTGCCTGGCGCAGCGCGTCGATTTCCTCGGCGCTCAGCATGATATAGGACTCGCCTTTTACGATCTCTTTCAGATATAAAAAGCAGTTGTCACGGCTGTGGATTGCATTCAGGATAAAACCTGTGTTTTCTTTGTCGAGCATTGCCAGCGCAAAACTCATCTTTCCGCCCACATCGTCAAACGCATCATATTTTACGATTCCGTATTTGTTCAGCGTCATGCCCTGGATCTTTTTCAGATCCGTAAGATTTTTTTTCGTCAGCTCATTCTGTTTGTTCAGTTTGTCAATTTCCTTGAACCGCTGATGAAACAGCTTTTCGAGTGACTGGGCGTCTTTTCCCTTCATAAAGCTTCTGTACTTCTGGTTCAGTCTGCTCAGACGCAGCGACATGCTGACCGTCATAATCATCATCACGATAATCAGTACAATCAGAAGAAGTACAACAACGCCAAGGTCAATTCCTACCTTACTAAATAAATCGCTCATTATTCTACCTCTTACTGTATTGATTCAAACAGATCCATGATTCTCTCGAGCTCTTCCTGGGAATAATACTCGATCTCGATCTTTCCTTTGTGCTTTGCCCCGCGGTGAATGGAAACCTTCGTACCAATGATGCTCTTGATTTTCTCTTCCAGACCTTCGTAGATGGCTTCCTCTTCCAAATTGACTTTCTTTTCTTTCTTCACCTTCGGATTCAGGATCTCTTTGACCAGGCGCTCCGTTTCACGGACGCTGAGCTTTTCATCGAAGATTTTCATGGCCGTATTGTACTGGAGTTCCTTGTCCTCCAGTGCCAGCAGTGTCCGTACATGACCCGTTGTCAGCATTTCATCGACAACCATCTGCTGTACTCTGTCATCCAGCTTTAAGAGACGCATCGAGTTCGTAACCGCCGTTCTGCTCTTGGAAACCCGCTCTGCGATTTCGTCCTGGCGAAGATGGAACTCTTCCATCAGGCGTTTGTATGCGTGTGCCTCCTCAATTGGATTCAGGGATTCTCTCTGAATATTTTCAATCAAAGCAATTTCCACTGCCTGCTGTTCCGTATACTCTTTAATAATAACCGGAACTTCTTTGACACCGGCAAGTTTTGCCGCTCTCCATCTTCTCTCTCCGGCGATGATCTCGTAGTAGTCATCCTTTTTCTGTACCAGAATCGGCTGCAGGATACCGAACTGTTTGATGGATTCCGAAAGTTCGATCAGGCCGTCCTCGTCAAAGGATTTTCGCGGCTGTTCGCGGTTCGGTTCAATTTCGGAGATTTTCAGTTTCATCTCGACTGGTTTTTCGACAACTTTTTCAACAACCTTCTCGACTACTTTGACCTCCGGTTTTGCCGGTTTTTCTTTTGCTTCTGCTTTGGCCGAATGTCCCGGTGAAATCAGGGAATCCAGGCCCTTGCCTAAGCCTCCTCTTCTCGCTGCCATTACTCTTCATCCCCCCTGTGAATCACTTCGTCTGCCAGGAGACGGTAGCTCTCTGCACCGGTGGACCGCTTGTCGTAATAGTTGATCGGCATACCGTAGCTCGGTGCCTCCGCAAGGCGGACATTTCTCGGAATAATGGTCTTATAGATATTCTGTTTCAGGATATCCTTTACATTTTCCACTACCTGCAGAGAAAGATTGGTTCTCGCATCATACATGGTAAAGACAACGCCCTCCATCTCCAGATCCGGATTCAGACGCTCCTGCACCAGCTCAATCGTATGCATCAGCTGTGATAATCCCTCCAGTGCGTAATATTCACACTGAATCGGCACCAGAACGGTGTCCGCGGTGGTCATCGCGTTGATTGTCAGCATATTTAAGGATGGCGGACAGTCAATAATAATGAAGTCGTACTGATCGCGGACCTGATCAATTGCGTTTTTCAGGATGAATTCTTTGTCTTCCACCCCGATCAGCTCGATCTCCGCTCCGGCCAGATTGACATTGGAAGGAACGAGGGAAAGATTGTCGAATTTCAGCGGAATAATACAATCCTCCAGTTTCGACTCTCCCAGAAGCAGTTCATAGATTGTATTTTCTACTTCGTTTTTCTCCACTCCCATTCCGCTGGTTGTATTTCCCTGCGGATCCATATCAATGGTCAGAACTTTTTGTCCCATTTCCCCTAAACAGGAAGAAAGGTTGATTGCGGTGGTAGATTTCCCTACGCCGCCTTTCTGGTTGGCAATTGCAATTGTTCTTCCCAAAATATGTATTGCCTCCTTTCATCTTTTTGTTTTCCTTTTTTTACTGTTTTTCCCTTTTACAGGAAATGACCTGCCGGCATTTTTTCGGGAAACAGGAAACTATGCGGCAGGTATTTCGGCGTGTTCAAGGAAATAATTTTTCTCTTCATGCGCCAGTATATCTGAGGATTTCTTCAGATTTCTATCTAAAATTGCCCCAATTTGGGACAAGAATATTCTATCATACTACGCCGGATTTTACTACTGGAAATGTTTCACGTGAAACATTTTCTGCATTTTTACATGATCGCGGGACACCAAACCGGTGAATTTTGGAGATTTTTGGCGATGTTTCACGTGAAACATTTTTAAAAAGATGCTGTTTCACAAAGGGATTTTTCTTTTTTTAACGTTTTTCAAGGCTTTTTCATGTTATACTATATCTATTCCGGCCATTATTTTTTGACCGAACTTGCTCACAACCGAAGAAAGGAGGTTTTCGCCATGTTTGAAGATGATTATCTGCTGCGTTTGATCAAAGAAATGGTTCGAACGGTTTTAAAACTGCTTTTTCATATTGATTTCAAAGAGGAGGATCCTGTATCTGTTGTTTTTGAGTCAGAGGATGCAGAAAAAACGTTATATTCGCTGATTCACCTCGCTGATCAGGGATTTATTAACGATGCAGAAAATCAGTTATATGATTTCACACAGAATCCAGAAAATATGGAATCGTTAAAGACTGCACTTCTCTTCTATTCACATTTGAATCAGCTGGACAATGACTTTCTGGAAGACCACAACTACAGCAGGGAAGAAATCGTTTCCGGGGTGAAAGATGTGTTGAACAGGTATCATTTAGATAGTATGAGTGCTCTTTTTTAGAAAATTTTGGATTATGTTTCAAAATACTTTTTACATCCAGGAATTCATGCTTTATCCAGCCGACAATCCGTTTTTCAGTACTAATATTTTTTCTGTAGGGTAAAAAAAGAGACATTACGCGTCATGTCGACTAATAAGAGCAAAATATATTGCAAAGCTGCCATACATCCGAGGGGAACTTTCCGTAACAGATCCCTTCGGATGTATGGCAGCGCATAGACTCAGAAATAATTTTTCAAACGTGCTCTAAACCATTATTTCTACAAAAAATCAGCAAAAAGAGATGTTTACAGGCCTTCCAGGATCGTAAACATCTCTTTTTTTAGCAAAGAAAAAGCTTTTGCATATGTCAGAA
>OMBA01000942.1_pt1 | contig 11873 bp, 10 predicted proteins | sample 1673441 | NCBI WGS metagenome assembly OMBA01 (sample SAMEA103958111, study PRJEB25191) | human gut metagenome | biome: human-associated habitat [ENVO:00009003]; feature: intestine environment [ENVO:2100002]; material: feces | place: Germany | collected 2013/2015
TGTATAATTGACAAAATTTAGGTACAATAAAGGAATTCCAATAAATATTGTAAATAGGCACAGAATAATAAAAAATTTTTCTGGAGTTTTATTTGTAAAATAAAATATATAATAAAGGACAATTCCTATTATCTGGATTAAAAAAAGGATAGCTGAATTGACGAAAAATTTGAGCTTTCCGATAGGCATATCTATTTTTAATAAATGAGTATCTGCATCATTATAATTTATTTCTTTAGATTGTTGTATTCCTTCTCCATCGAAGCTCATAAACTATCTCCTTTGATAATATTTTACTTTAGCATTTTTTATTATTCAGTGCAACTTTTGTTTATTTTAAATAAAATAGTGCAAACAATACGTGATTGCTTACACTATTTTATTTAACAACATTATTTTTTATATTATATTTATACTTTTAACATTTCATTAATAGCTTTAGCTGCTTTTTTCCCGGCACCCATAGCATTGATAGCATTTGATGCACCAACTGGAGCAACGTCGCCGCCTGCAAATATGCAAGGAATATTTGTTGAACGTTTTTCAGGATCAACTTCTATATATCCTTTTGCATCTGTGATAATATCTATTCCTTCAGCTTCAGCTGATTTTTGGATTATAGGATTTGGTCCTGTTCCAAGAGCAACTATAACTGTATCTACATCTTCTACTACATATTCTCCGGTCCCAATAGGTCTTCTTCTTCCTGATGCATCAGGTTCTCCAAGTTCCATTTTTTCAAATTTCATTCCATCTACATAACCGTCTTTGTTAAATATCTCAACCGGAGCATGTAAAAATTTAAATTGGACGCCTTCTTCTTTTGCGTGTCTGATTTCTTCAAGTCTTGCCGGTAATTCTTTTTCTGTTCTACGGTATAAAATAGATACTTCTTCAAATCCTACACGAACAGCTGTTCTGGCTGCATCCATTGCAACATTACCACCACCGATTACGGCCACTTTTTTGCCTATGCGAAGCGGAGTAACAGAATTATCTCTGCCTGCTCCCATAAGGTTAACTCTTGTTAAAAATTCATTTGCAGAGAATACTCCATTTAGATTTTCTCCAGGAATATGCATCATTTTTGGAAGACCAGCTCCTGAGCATATAAATATTGCATCAAAACCGTCATCTTTTAATTGTTGTAAAGTTATAGATTTTCCTACGATAACGTTTGTATGGAATTCAACGCCCATTTCTTTAAGGTTTTCAATTTCTCTATCTAAAATTGTTCTTGGAAGTCTGAATGGTGGAATTCCATATCTAAGAACTCCTCCGAGTTTGTGGAGAGCTTCAAAAACTACAACTTCATGACCGGCTTTTCTCAAATCGGCGGCTGCAGTAATTCCTGCGCATCCTGAACCAACAATGGCAACTTTCTTTCCAGAAGGTTTAATCTCTGTTTTTTCAGCCGCAGTATTATCACCTACGTATCTTTCCAGTGCTCCTATTGCAACTGCTTCTCCTTTTATTCCCAAAATGCAGTTGCCTTCACACTGTCTTTCCTGTGGGCAAACTCTACCACAGACAGAAGGTAGCATACTGGTTTCTCTAATTATTTTTCCAGCTTCTTCAAGATTATCTTCTTTTAGCGCTTTAATAAATTCCGGAATTTGTATGTTCACCGGACACCCTTGTACACATCTTGGATTTTTGCAATGCAAGCATCTTGAAGCTTCAAGTTTAACTTGTTCCGGAGTTAGGTTACTTTCAACCGGATCAAAGTTTGAACGTCTTTGTATTTTATCTTGTTCTTGTACTCTTTGTCTTTCCACAACCATAATTCTATCCCTTCTTCTCAAATAAAATCTAAATAGATTAATTATATTTTAATTAAAACAAATCCTAAGTGCAAGTAGAATAAATACAGTGTGAAATATTTTGTCTTTTTTGATAAACCGTGTTAGTATGAGTAAAAATTGTAGAAAGAGTTTTTATACATGTTTTTTGAAATTATTATATTAGTTTTAAGTGTTGCAATTGGTTGTTTGGTATGCTGGATAATTTGTTCCAGGTTTTATCAAAACAGGATTATTGCTTTAGAGTCAGAAAATATTGAATTAAGGTCTCGTATCGGATTGAATGAAAATATTGTAAATCAAGTTAAGGTAGAGTTTTCTAAAATAGCTCAAGAATCATTGAAAGTGCAACAAGAACAGCTTTTGTCTGAGCATTCATCTGATTTAAAAAATCGTATGGAGTTATTCAAATCAGAAGAATTGAATCCGATAAATAAACTTTTATCAGAATTTAAGGAAAGTCTGGATAATTATCAAAAATCTCATCAGGCAGAATCTATGGAGATAAAAAATGCAATAATGACGGCAGAAAAATATGCAAAAGCTCTTACTACAAATCAAAATTCTAAGGGTGAATTTGGTGAAGAGTGGCTTGAGCAGATTTTAAAATTTGCAAATTTAGAGGAAAATGTTCATTATACTAAACAATTTTCATCTGATGGAGTTAAGCCGGATTTTGTTATTAATCTTCCTAATGATAATTATCTGGTTATTGATTCAAAAGTTATACTTAAAAATTTTATAGAATATCGTCAAACTGATGATGATACTATTAAAAAACTATTTATTAATGATTTAAGCAACTGTATTAATTCGCTGGCAAAGAAAAGTTATGAAGAAATAAAAGGATTAAATCAACCCGGTTTTATCTTGATGTATATTCCTATAGAGGCTTGTGTAAATATGGTTTATACTGATTATGATTTCAAAAGTATTGTAGAAAATGCTAATTCTAAAAATATTATAATCGTTGGATCTGCTTCTTTACTTGTTACGTTACGTTTGGTTAATCAATTGTGGGCATCAAAAATGCAGTCAGATAATATTCAAAAAATAATAAAAGTCGGAGAAAATTTATATAATAATATTTCGAATCATGCTAAAAAACTTGTTGAAATCCAAAGAGCTATTGACGAAACAGCATCAATAATTCGCACAGAAGTAAATCGGTTTAAAACGAATTATAACGGTAGTATTTTTAGAGAGGTTGAGAAGTTGCGAGAGTATGGTATTTCATCAAAACATTCCAAATCAGGGAAAAAAATTATAGAAAATTCTATACCAACAGAATTTTTATCTGATAAAATTGATATTGCAGAAGAACAAGTTTAGGAGTTTTAAATGGGTGATAATTATTTTAATGAAAACAATAAATTTTTAAGTCTTTTTGGAGTATTGGGAAGGCGTGGATTTATTATAAATACACTTATTATAGAATTGATAGAAGGATTAATTTGGTCAACTCCCATAGTATATTTAATTATGTTTAATCCTAAAATTATTGAAGATTTTGGTTTATATACTGCAAAACCAACTATAATGCCATTATGGTGGACAATATGGATAGCTGTTGTTGGACTTATATCTTCAGCGCTTTATTTCCCTAGTGTTGTTCGTAGGGTAAGGGATATTATAGGTGAAGTTGATGATAACCGGATTTATATGGTGGCTTCAATTTTATCTGTTGTTATTTTTATGGGCTATACACCTGTTGGAGCTACATTCTTTGGAAAATGGATTTCATTTTTTGTAATTCTTGTTTTAATTTTTCAAAAAGGTAAGATTACGGCTAAAAAGCCAAAAAGTAAAATTATTAAATTTAACTGGGGTGCTTTTTTAGGCACTTGGATTTGGGGATTGTTTAATAAGGCTCCAATAACTTTATTGATGTTACCATTATGTTTAACTTTTAGTTGGTTTCCATTTATGTTGATTTGTGGATTAATGGGCAATGAGTGGGCTGCTGGAAATGATAAATATGATAGTTTAGAGGATTTTCATAAATCCCAGGAAAAACAGGCTACGCTTTGGGCAATTATTGCACCGATATTATTGATTGTCGGGTTTGTTGCAGCGATGTTTTTGTCAGGAATTGCTTTTTATAATTATTCTAAAGCTCATCCTGAATTTAAAACTAAGTTTGAGTCTTTATCAAAAGAATATATGCAAGTTTCTGTTGAATCTAATTATACAAAAATTGAGTTAGGGGATATCGAAAATAAATTTTATATAGAACCTGAGATTTGGTCAAAATTGACTCCAAAATATAGAAAACAAATGTTTGATATGGCTGCTAATTATGCTGCTATGTCTAAAAATAATGCTGAAATAAGTAAATCAAAAAAAATGTATCCTATAAATATTGAGGTGATGAATAAGACAAAAATATACAGTTCTTTTAATAATGAGGTTTTAGCCGAATACTATGTTAATCCGGATGTATTTTCAAAGGAACTGAAGAAAGCAAAAACAATTAAAGAAGTTTTATCAATATCGAATAGCGGATATAAAATAAATAATTATCCTACATTGCCGTAAAAATTTAAAATGATTAAATGTGTTTTAAAAATAAAGATTAAACATTTTAAAATGTTTAATCTTTATTTTTATCGCAAATATATTTGTCCAAAATTTTGCATGCATTTGCAACAAATTCTTCACACGGTCTTTCCTTATAATATTGTTGGGTTCGTTTTGATGGAACTGGATTATCTTCTCCATCAAGTCCTAAAAGTTCTTTGCATATAATTGAACCATTTTGATTTTGAAATTCGTGTGCTAAAGTTTGTATAAATTTATAATGTTTGGCTTTTATTTCATCATTATTATTTTGTGTATAACCGTATTTTAGCCCTGCAATCATAAACATAGCGCTTACTGCACCGCATACTTCTCTGAGTCTTCCCATACCTCCGCCAAAAGAAGAGGATAGTTTAAGTGCAGTATCTTTGTCAAATCCATATTCTTTTGCATAGGCTAAAAATACCGACTGAGCGCAATTATAACCATCTGTAAAATATTTTCGTGCTTGTTGTTCATGAGTTGTCATTTGTATTGTCCTATTTTTATTTATATGAATAATTCATAAAGTATAATTGATACTGATGCTGCTAAGTTAAGAGATTCAACTGTTTCTGCCATTTCTATTTTTATAGTATTTGTGGCAAATTGTATTAGTTTTTCAGATAATCCATTTGCTTCGCTTCCAAACATTACAAGACATGGAAGTGAAGTTTTGTGATTTTTTAATAGATTACTACTTCTCGGAAGTGTTGCTATTCTTTCATAATTTTCAAAATAAATTTCAAGTTCTTCAATATTTTTTATATGTATAATTGGTATTTTCCATAGGTTTCCAACAGATGCTCTTACAGATTTTGGGTTGTATATATCAACGCTTTCACCGTATAAAACAATTGCGTCAACTCCAAATGCAACAGAACTTCTTATAATGGTTCCTAAATTTCCCAAATCTTTTATGTCTTCCAGTAAAACTGCTTTTTGAGTATTTTTTAATATATTTTTATCATATTTTTTCTGTAACCCAACAGCAACTGCAGAAGGTGCAGATTCAGTGGTAGAAAGTTTTTTTAACACTTGTTCTGTGGATTCAATTATAATATTTTGTGCAAATTTATATTCATGTATATGCTTTTTTTCAACAAAAATATGTTCTAATTCTATTCCTGCATCAAAAGCTTCTTTTATTGTCTTGAATCCTTCAAGAAGGAATTTGCCGGTCTGATTTCTATATTTTTTTTGTTGAAGTTTAACAGTTTCTTTTATTAAAGGATTATTAATACTTGTAATTTCCATCATTTAACCTCAAATTCATTGAGCCATTCTTTTTCTTTTTCAGATAATAAATTAAAATCTATTAGTTTCTTTTCGAAATTCATGTGAACAAAAGAATGAATATTATTGTTTTTAAAGTAGCATGAATTTTCTAATCGAATGCCAAAAGCACCTTCTTTATATAGCCCTGGTTCAATAGAAAAACACATCCCGTCTAATATTGGAGTTTTTGCTATTTCTCCGCTGCTTAAGTTTGGTGGGTATTCATGAACATTTATACCTATACCGTGTCCTAGTCCATGATTAAAGACGAATCCGTCTAAATTTTGTCCATCAAAAAATTCATGGACAGATTTGTCTATTTCGTAACCTGTTAATGTAGTTTGTGGGTGTTCTTTTACATAGTTGTATGCTTTTAGAAATGCTTTTAAAACAGTTGTATAAATTTTTATTTGTAGTTCTGAAGGGCGACCTTTTACGAAAACTCTGGTAATATCTGTTGCCAATCCTCCTTCAAAATATCCTCCACAGTCTATTAGAATTAAGGAACCATCTTTTATGATTTCATCTTTTGATGATTTTGAATAATGTGCAAGAGCTGAATTTTTATCTTTTGCGACAATAGAGCTGAAACTCAATCCTAAAGCTCCATTATTTTTAAATTCTTTGGCTAGTTGTATTGCAATATCAAACTCTGATATATTGTCATTTGAGTCAATATATTCTCTTATTGCATTAACTGCTTTATCAGTTTTGGAAAATGCGTATTTCAAATGTTCTAATTCTGCTTCATTTTTTTGAGCTTTCATTTTTTGAACAGGATTTGTTGTCATTTCTATAGCTTTTACTGCAATAATCCTATAATCATATCCATTGATTGTATTTTTATCAATTTGGAATTTTTTTGTTGAACTTTCTAGGAAAGTTTTTAAAGAATGCATTTTATCTTCAGTGAATAAAATGGCATTATCTTTTAATATAACAGCTTTTGCTTTGATTTTTGCAGAATAGTTTTGGGAAAAATTTCTCATATTAAAAAGGTATGAAACTTCATCTATGTCAGTTAAATAAAGAGCTTCATCTTCCGATAAAATGTGTGAAATTTTTGCAATTTTTTCTTCACTTGATAGTCCTGTGTATTTTGTGTCTATAACAATATTATTGTTAGAATTGATTTTAGTATTTGTATCAAGCGGATCTTCATCCAGTAATTTAGTATTTCTTTTTTTAGATATTTTTTCAATTTTAGATTGAGAATTCTTTTTTGAGAATAATCCTAAAGTCTCAGATTCAGGTATCCTTGCAATTAGCTCATCTAGATATTTTTGACCTTGTTGGAGTTTTACAACAGTAATTTTTTCATGGTCAACTTCTTGATCTGCTTGAATATGATATCTTCCGTCAACAAAAAGAAAGATTGTTTCTGGTGTAACAAGTGCTTCTCCTGTAGAGCCAGAAAATTTGGTTATTTTATATCTGGAATTTTCTTCTAAAGTATTATATTCAACCAAAAATTCATTTGTGGCATTTACCAGTAAATAGTTTAAATTATTGTTGACCATGAAATTTTTTATTACTGTTATGTAATCCATTGAATTTTGTCCTTTAATCTTTATTATAGATTTTGCAATATCTTATAGATAAAGTTTATTCGTTTTTACCTGTAACCTGAATCAAATGCCATCCGAATTGTGTTTTTACCGGTTGGGATAATTCTCCTATTTCAAGAGCAAATGCTGCATCTTCAAATGGTTTAACCATCATTCCCTTTCCAAAATAACCTAAATCTCCTCCGTTTTGACCTGATGGGCATAGCGATTGTTCTTTTGCTACTTCTGAGAATGATTTTCCATTTTTAATTTCATCATATAAATTTTTTGCTTCTTCTTCTGTTTTTACCAGAATATGACTTGCTCTTACTTCTGTTGCCATAATAATTTACTCCTATATTTATAATTACAGGAGCGATTATAAAATAAAAAGGTTTGTCTTGCAACAATTCACAATACAAACCGGAAGTTATAAAACATGAAAAATTTTTGAAGTAAAGCGTAGATCCAAAATATTTTTAACCAAACCGCTAAAAGAAAAAATCTTGTCGCAACCCCGAAAAAGTGCTTGGACATCTTGAATCTACATATATATATTAAACGGTCATGGGATTATTTTTCACCATTCTTAAGAATAAATTTTGGAAATTATTAATGGGTAATTTATACTACTCCTTTAGGATTAGTTTGTTTTTTTTATAAATGGTATTGATTTTCTAAAATGTTTAGTGTAGTATAAATTTTGTTAAAACAAAATATTTCTGCGGAAGTAGCTCAGTTGGTAGAGCGTCTGCCTTCCAAGCAGGCTGTCGCGAGTTCGAGTCTCGTCTTCCGCTCCATAGAGAGTCAACGGTTTTGGCTCTCTATTTATTTGTAATTAAATATTTTTATGTTTATGTTATTCTATATATGTTATTTGTTGTGTATTAGGGGTTTTTATTGTGAAAGTTTCTGCAATTTCATATAATACAATTTCATTTGGTCGTGCATTGTCAAATAAAGAACTTGATGAGTTTAATCAAGTTCGAGATGAGGCTAAAAAACTAGTCGGGCAAACAGGTAAATCTGTATTTATTGTGCATGATGCCTGTCTTCCACAGTCTTCCAATTTTAATACCGGAGTTGGAAATTTATCCACCCGTGATTCTTCTGAGTTTTTTAAATATATGAAACCATATTTGGATTTTAATATGGTTGAAGTTCTTCCTCAAGGGCAGGTTGCACCTTTTAATAAACTGTATTGCGCTTACACGGCAACGGCTTTATCTCTTGGAAATCATCAAATAAACCCGTATTTATTAGCAACCGATGAGTTTGAACATATTTTGACTGTTCCCGAAGCGGATGCAATTACTTCAGCTAATAAAAATCATAATAAAGAGACTATTGTAAATTATCAAAATGTAATGGATAATTCCGGGGCTCAAAATAAAGCCTTAAAGAAGGCTTATGAAAGGTTTCAAGCTCTGGATGATACTTCGATTTTAAAGCAAAATTATAATAAATATATAGATGATAATTCGAAATGGCTAGATTTTCCAAGGACTGGAGAACCAGATATCGGCTTTTTTAAATTCAAGCAATTTTTAGCTGATGAGCACTTAAAAGTAGGTAAAAAAATGTTGAATGATATGGGAATAAAGCTTTGCGGGGATTGCTTAATTGGTTTTTCTTCTGATGAAGTCAAGGCTTTTCCGAATGCATTTAAAAAAGATCATTATATTGGAGATCCAGAATGGCGTCTTCCTGCGCTGGATTATGATGCAATAACGGATCCGAATAGTGATGCTGCAAAGCTTTTGAAGATGAAAGTTCAACTTTTTGCAAAAAGGTACGATGCAATACGTTTTGATGTTGGATGGGCATATATTTCACCAATTGTAACACCAAAAGATGAGCATAATATTTTACCGCAAAATAAAAAAGATATGGGGGCACACCTAATTGAATTTATTGAAAATTCTGTACGAGAAGTTAAAGGTGAAAATTTTGATTTGCATAATCTTATGTATGAATTTGAGTCCGATCCTTCTATTTTTTCAATGTGGAAACCTAATTCTAACGAATTGCTTGACGGGGTAAAAGGAAGAGTAAAGATTTTTGGCAGTACATATATGAATCAAAATGATTCGGAGGGTTGGGGTTCTAATGATGCATTTTTAAAACGAGGTTTTTCTCCGGATGAATTTGTTATCGGTCCTGGAAATCATGATCCCCAACCATTGAGGCAAATTGCTCAGAATATGCCTGATAGAATAAGACATGCAGATAATAGTATTTCGGAAGAATTTCATAAGCTGCCTGCAATAAAAGCTTTAGCAAATATTTTTCATGTTTCTGAAGAGTCATTATGGAATCCTGTTACTTTTGCAAAATATAAATGGGCTGAACCTATGAGTGCCAAAAACCGTCAAATGTTTTATATGGATGTTTTTGGACGTGAGGAACGTTTTGACAAACAAACTTTTAATACCATACTTCAACCAGAAGAAAATTATGCTTATAAAATTCCTCAGAATTTTAAACAAGCTTATCATAAAGCTGTTGAAGAAGGTTTTGGTTTTAATATAATGGATAGTTTGGAAAAAATCTTTACTTTAAAAGGGTATGATAAGTCTCATTCTGATTTATATCGGAAGATTGTAAAATTTAGGGATATTTTGCTTGAACCGACTAGTGTTTCAGAAATGGGTGAATCTGTAAAAGAAAATATTACATCTACAAATGTTGATATAATATCTCCTTCTCCAGAGAACATTAAACCTGTCATATCTGGTAATAATGCAACAAAAAAATTTTTTAAAAAAGGACCGTTGGCTATTTTATCTTGTGTTTGTGCCGGCGTAGGTGCTGCAAGTTATTTAGCTTACAATAAAAATAAATCCCATGAGTGAAACGATTTGGCAAAGTCTATTATTAATAAAACTGTCTAATAAAAATAAAAAATCTGATTCTATAAATTGAGAATCAGATTTTTTATTTAGTAAATTTTGAAATAAAGTTTTCCAGCCATGAATTTTTCAAATCCATAGCCTCTTCAAAATTTTTTCTGGGAAGTTTGGAAGCCATTTCAAATGAATCAATTGCTTCGCTGTCAAATAGGCTTTTTCTTTCATTTTGTTTGCATAATCCAGATAATCCATCTCAAGCAGAGAATCACCAACGGTGCCGCCTGCTGCTTTTGCGAAGGTATAAGCCATACCACCGCCGATGATCAGGACATCAACTTTATCGATCAGGTTATCGATAACAGAAATCTTGCTGGATACTTTGGATCCGCCAAGGATGGCAACAAACGGACGCTCCGGATTGTTGACAGCATTTCCAAGAAATGCGATCTCTTTCTCCATCAGGTAACCAACAACAGCAGTGTCAACATATTTGGTAACACCAACATTAGAGCAATGAGCACGATGTGCGGTTCCGAATGCATCGTTTACGAATACGTCACACAGGGAAGCCAGTTCTTTGCTGAACTCCTCACCGTTTTTGGTCTCTTCTGCACGGTAACGGGTGTTCTCCAGAAGGATTACATCTCCGTCTTTCATAGCCTCAACAGCTGCTTTTGCGTTCGGTCCTACAACTTCCGGATCAGCTGCAAATTTTACTTCCTGTCCAAGGAGCTCAGAAAGTCTTACTGCTACTGGTGCAAGTGAAAGCTCCGGCTTTGGCTCTCCTTTCGGTTTTCCAAGGTGGGAACAAAGGATTACTTTTCCTCCATCAGCGATCAGCTTCTTGATTGTAGGAAGAGCTGCTGTAATTCTGTTGTCGTTTGTGATTACGCCGTCCTTGAGCGGTACATTGAAGTCACAACGAACAAGTACTTTTTTACCTTTTACATTGATGTCATCAACAGATACTTTGTTGAGCTGCATAATATACATTCCTTTCGTGTAAGAAGAAATTTGTAAAAATTTAGTATTTTTACAGTCACCATTATTATATATCAAAAACCCCTTTTTATCAATAGAAAACTTTAAAAAATTCGCCTGTCGGGGTATTTTTTGCACTGTCTTTACAAATACTGATTTTAAGGAAGTTTATGAATATTATTTTTGTTCTTATGTCATATTGTTGAGGTCGCTCCACTTGTGGTTGTGAAGCTCGCCCTTGTTCTGCAAAGCAGGATAATCCCATTGCCTTAAAACTTCATAAGCCGCAATTGCAAACGAGTTTGAAAGATTAAGACTTCTTGCCTCGTCAATCATAGGCAGTCTTAAAGTATCATCGGGATGCTGCATTAAAAGCTCCTCGGGTAAGCCTTTTGTTTCTTTGCCAAAGAGAAGATAGCAGTTGTCGGGATATTCAACATCGCTGTGGCGGTGAGTTCCTTTTGTTGAAAAGAAAAAGTATTTTCCGCCTTTTGTTTTTTCAAAAAAATCGTCAATGCTTTCATAATATGTGATGTCAAGCAAGTGCCAGTAGTCAAGTCCTGCTCTTTTGAGTTTTTTATCGTCGGGTTCAAAGCCCATAGGCTTGACAAGATGAAGTCTTGTTCCCGTTGCGGCACAGGTTCGTGCCACATTGCCTGTGTTCTGCGGAATTTCGGGTTCAACAAGCACAAGGTTGAGAGTTGCCAAAAGTTATCACTCCAATTTTTATTATTCCATTCTTTTTCTGTTTAAATACATTTTAAATCGTAAACAATAATAATGCAAGTTTTTTTGACAAAGCTGTGTGACAAAGATGAAAAAACACACATTTTGTCAATGAATTTGCAAGATTG
>OMBA01000949.1_pt1 | contig 11826 bp, 10 predicted proteins | sample 1673441 | NCBI WGS metagenome assembly OMBA01 (sample SAMEA103958111, study PRJEB25191) | human gut metagenome | biome: human-associated habitat [ENVO:00009003]; feature: intestine environment [ENVO:2100002]; material: feces | place: Germany | collected 2013/2015
GGGGTGCGAGCCGGTGTTTCTCCGGCCGCCGGGAGGCTGCTGCAGCGATGCCGTTCGGCAGGTGGCCGAGGCGCGGCAGCTGGCAATCCTCAGCTGGTCGGTAGACCCCCGGGACTGGGCGACCTCCGACACGGCGGCGGTGGAGCGGGCTGTGCTGAAAAACGTGAAGGACGGGGATATCGTCCTGCTCCACGATATGACGGTCAGCTCGGTGCAGGCGGCGCTGGACATTGTGGACGTGCTGAAAGATCAGGGCTACGAAATTGTCACGGTTTCGGAGCTGGTGAAGCTCCGGGGTGTGAACCTGAAGCCGGGAAAGACCTATACCAGTTTTCCGGTGGTGCTGAAATAAAAAATTAGCAGCCATTCCAGAACGGAATGGCTGCATTCGTGTGAATTACGACGCCTGATTTTCAAAGGCGTTGACCTCGCTGGCGGCTTCCATGGCAAAGTAGGCGCGGAGAATATCCTCAGCCACGGCGGCGAGGGTCGCGCCGTGGGCGGCCTTTTCGCCGTAGACGGCTACGGCGATCTCCGGGTCTTCCATGGGGGCGAAGCAGATGAACGCGCCATGGTCAGAGCCGCCGGAGGAGTGCTGAGCAGTACCGGTCTTGCCGCACACCGCGACGGGGAAGGTGTCCAGATCCTTGGGGCCGCCGAAGTGGGAACGGGCGGTACCCTCGCCTCCCGCGATGACCAGACGCATACCCTCAATATAGGTATTGTAGGTGGTGGAGGCGATTTCCATCTGGCTCATGATCTCGGGAGAATTTTCCTTGATGAGGCTGCTGTAGTCGGAGGCGACCACGCGGCTTAAGAAGGTGGCCTTCATCCGGGTGCCCTTGTTGGCCAGAGTGGAAGCGTAAATGCACAGCTGCAAGGGGCTGAACCGGTTTTCGGCCTGTCCGATGGCGGCCAGAACACGGTCGCCTGCGGTGATCTGGGAGTTGACGCCGGTCTCGCCGTAAGCGGCCTTCTTACTGGCCTCATCGGTGACCCAGCCGACCTTTTCCGTCAGCTCAATGCCGGTAGGAACGCCCAGACCCAGACCATTGGCGGTTTCGTTCAGCATCTCGATGGTCATACGGCTGCCCAACTCATAAAAGAAGTAGTTACACGACACCTCCAGCGCCCGCTGAGCGGTCAGATCGCCGTGGGTAACGCCGGGGTTGGATGTCCAGATCAGGCATGTGGGAGAGAAGCCCGGGTACTTGGTGAAGACACCCTGATCCCGGATGATCTCGCCGGGGAGGTACAGGTATCTGCCGAAGAACTCACTCTTCGGGTTTGTACTACGGTGCTCCATAGCGGCGATCAGGGTACACATCTTGAAGGTGGAGCCGGGGGCGTAGTTGGCGCCGAAGGCGCGGTTGAAGAAAGGCTTCAAGGGGTCGGCTTCGATCTCCGCCCAGTCCTGGTTCATGGTGGCGAGATTGTAGGTGGGATAGCTGGCACAGGCCAGAATCTCGCCGGTCTTGACCTTCATGACGATGACCGCCGCGCCCTCCGCGTCCAGGCCGTTACTCTCATCCTTGGAGGTGTTCTTCTCCGGGTCGGTCAGCTCCTTCATGATGTTGGCAAGAGAGTCCTCGGCAATGCCCTGAAGCTCCAGATCAATGGTGGTCTCCACGTTGTTTCCGGCGATGGGGGTGTAGACCTCGCCGGTTTTCCGATTGACCCGCCAGAACTGCTCGACGATGGTGCCGTCCTTGGAAACCACGTCCACGCGCTGGCCGTCGATGCCGTGGAGGTAATCCTCAAAGGCTTCCTCAAAGCCGGACTGGCCGATGTAGGCGTCCATGGAGTAGCCTGCATTCTTGTACTTTGCCCAGTCGTCGTCGTCCATGCCGCCCATGTAGCCTAAGATGTGGGCAGCGTATTTGGTATGGTATTCCCGGACGGTGGAGGATTCCACCATCAGGCCGGGGGTGTTCAGCTCCAGAATGGCGGACAGATTCTCGTCGGAGATGTCCTCAATGAAGGTGTACGTAGGCAGGCTGGAAATACCGCGCAGGTCGAATTCGTAGCGCATACCGATGACGGCACGGGCGTCCTCGTCCGACCAGCCTTCGGGAATCTTATAGCGTTCCCGCAGCTTTTCAATGAGCAGCGGCGCGGTGATGTCCGAGTCCAGCGACCGGTCAACCATGAAGCTCTGGAAGTGGTTCTGCCAGGAAGTGGCAAAATCGTTCAGAGTATACTCAAAGGGGCGGGTCTTGCTCACGGGGAAATGGTCGTTGTAGCTCAGGTTCAGATCCCGGCACTTGTGTACGAGCGCGTACAGCGCTTCGTTGGTCTGGCCGTAGGACTCGATAACGTAGTGGTTGAACACCAGATCATAACTGGCGCGGTTGCCCACCAGAACGTTGCCGTTCCGGTCGAGGATATCGCCGCGGGCGGCACGGACGGTGGTAACGGTGGTGTATTTCGCGATGTTGTCGGTGTTGCCGTTGGTCTTGATGATCTGAAGATCAAAAAGCTTCAAGGCGAACAGCGCCAGAATCGTAATAAACAGAATTAAAAGCAGGATAGCGCGAAATCGGCTTATTCTTTCCATGTGGTTCCTCCAATAAGGCCAATTTTATTGATAAGCGGGTACAGCAGGACCATAACGCCGAAGCTGTAGCCGGCGGTGATCAGGAAGGAGAACACCCGGTCCCACCGTGTCAGCCCAAGGCCGATGCCCACGACGAACAGACCCATCTCGTAAATTGTCAGCGCGATACCGGCGCAGATGACGATGGAAGCTTTCGTGCGCCGCAGGTAGGCCTGCCGCAGCAGCGTAGCGATGATCCCGACGGCGCATAATAGGCCAATGCAGTAAGGCCCCGGCGCGGAGCCGGAAAAGTAGTAAATGGTGGACGCAAAAAGGACGAACAGACTTCCCACATCCACGCCCTCAATGACCGTGATCAGCAGAATGTACACCACCGGCAGATCGGTGGTCGCACCGAAGATGCTGACGCGGCTCATGATAACGTCCTGAATGGTCAGGAGCAGGATACCCGTCAGCACATACAGCGTCCATTTCAGCATCCGCTGCTTTTGCAGCTGGGTCACGTGGAACAGCCCGGAAAGGCTGTTTTGCCGGGGGTCGGGCTTGAATTCCGACTGTTTGGACAGTTTTCTTCTTGCCATGGCGCGTCCTCAGCCCACGGGGGTGGTCGGTTGGGTGGTGGCGGCGGTTTCGGACGGGGCGGTGGCAGTCTCGGAGCCTGTGGACGTGCTGGGGGTGGTCACGACCTCGGTGGTGTAGGCGGTGATGATGAAGACCTGCTCCAGGGAGTTAATGTCCGCGGCGGGGTCCAGGAGGGCGAATTTGGCGACGCCCGTTTCCTCATAGCCCGCGTCCACCACGGAGCCGATGATCAGGCCACGGGGGTACACCGTGGAACCGGAGGTCACCACCTGATCCTTATTGCGGATGATGGAGTCGGAGGGCAGGTAGTTCATTTGGAGCAATGTGTCGTTGCCGCTGGTGTAGCCGCCCTTGACCATGCCGTTGTAGCCGGAGGTGGAGATGGTGCCGGAAATTTCCAGCGTGGAGTCCAGAACGGTCTTGACGACGGCGTAGTTCACGCCCACCTCCGTCACCAGACCCACCACTTCGCCGTTGGCGGTGATGGCGCACAGATTCTCCCGGATACCCGCGTTGGTGCCCCGGTTGATGGTGAAGGTGCTCTCCCAGTCCGAGGAGCTCCAGCCGATGATATAGGCGTCCACCAGCTTGTAGTCCTCGTTGGTGGCCTTCAGATCCAGAAGCTTGCGCAGACGCTCGTTTTCACGGGCGACGGAGTCGGCCTGACGGGCGACGTCCTCCATCTGGGCGATGCGTTCCTCCAGAACCTTGTTTGCCGCGTCCAGAGCCTCGTAGCGGAACATATAGCTGTAGTATTTTTCCGCCGTATTGGTCAGGGTGGTGCCCGCGGCGCGGAAGGGGGCGAGAACGCCCTGCACGATCACGCTGGGAAGGCTCTGGTTGGAAATGCCGCTGTAGATGGCCAGCGCCGCCGTCAGCAGCGCGGCCACCACCAGAATGATCTTCACTTTGGTACTGAACAGATTTCTCATATGGTATCCTCCATCACTTCCGGCACTGTGCGGCAAAGGGTCTCATACAGCCGGCACACGGGAAGTCCCATTACATTATAATAGTCGCCCTCCAGCTTTTCGCAGAACAGCGCCGCACCGCCCTGAATGCCGTAAGCACCGGCCTTGTCCATGGGTTCGCCGCTCTGGACGTATTTCTGAATCTCCTTCTCGCTGAGGGGACGGAAATGCAGGCTCGTCACCTCAGTAAAGGTCTCAACTCTGTCCCCATACAGGATGGTGCAGCCTGTCATCACCTGATGATCCCGCCCGGAGAGAAGCCGGAGCATAGATGCCGCTTCGTCCTCACTGTGGGGCTTGCCCAGCACCTTCCCCTGACAGACCACGATGGTGTCCGCCGCAATGACGATGTCTTCTTCTCCCCGGCTGACGGCCAGCGCCTTCAAACGGCTGACCCGGGCAACTTCGTCAAAGGGCGGCTTTTCGGGGTCCATGGTTTCGTCAATGTCCGCCGCCCGGACGGTGAAGGGAATCCCCAAGAGGGACAGAAGCGCCTTTCGCCGGGGCGAGGCGGAAGCGAGAATGAGCTGCATAAGGTTCTCCTTTCGATGCGGAGGAATTTTATTCCACACCCCGTAAGTACAGTCCCCGGGTACACGCGCCGGGGTCGAGGGGTTCGGGGTTCATGTAATCGTTCAGCACGCGGTCAACTTCCTTGGAATTTTCCGTGGTGAAGTACAGCCGCGTCGCCCATAAGCCCAGCTTCGCAAGATCGTCCTGCCGGTCGAGCCAGCTCAGCTTCTTGCCGTTGAGCAGTACGCTGCGGCAGCTGTCGCCGTCCCGGATGACCGGGAACTCCGCGCCGGTCTTGTCGATCAGGCGGGTGGCTTTCAGATGGCAGGTGCATTCGTTGGTCTTGTTGTGGATGAGGCAGTGCTCCGTCACCATCAGGGGCAGCCGCCCGTAGGCGATCAGCTCGGCGTTCACCGCCTTGCTCATGTCCCGGATCTGGGGCAGGGTCATTTCAAAGCTCACCGTGGCGGAGGCCATTTCCAGAGAACGCATGACGTTCATGGAGGCGGAGTTGAAGATGTTCAGGCCGAAATCCCCGTGAACCCGCATTCCGGCCTCCCGCACGGGGGCGATCAGGCCGAGATTGCCCACCAGCGCGTCCCGGACACCGGCGGCGCGGAGGACTTCCAGGCTCTTTTTAATCCGGGGCAGCTCCCCGTCGTGGACGATTCTGGGCAGCACCGCCGCCACTCGTCCCCGCTGCACCAGCCGGGCGCAAAGCTCCCCGTCGGCGAGCAAGATGTGGATGGGAACGTACAGCAGTGTGGTTTCCAGATCTAACAGCATGGGGGTCAGCTGCTCCCGGGAGGTGACCTGAATGGTCAGGCCGGGCAGACCCGAGGGGCCTTTGTATTCCGGCACGGGCTTGGGCTTACGCAGGGTCTGCTCCTCTCGTCGGGCGCGGATGGCGGTGAGCTGGTTCAGCACGTCCCGGCGCATGGCGTTGATGGCGGAAGCGGAGATAATGAGACCGGGATCCACCCGGGTGCGCACCTCCACGCACCGGTAGGGCGTACCGCCGGTCTTGGAGACCCGCTGTGCGAGCATCGCCCCGGTGAGGGAGATATTCTGGGCGCGTTCCGGCACGGGGCCGTCGGAGCGGCATGTCCGACCCTCCGGGTCGGTGGCGATGACGCAGCTGCCGTCCACGGTGACCATGGCCTGAAAGCGGATATCCACAAGGGGGGTCTCCCCTGCCTCATAGGATTGCCGGGCGGCCTGAAGCCATTTGCCGTCGTCGTCATTCTCCTGCCGCACGCCGAACATTTTGGTATCCACCCTGCTTGTATAGTAGCCGTCGGTGAAGCCCTGACGGTTGAAGGCGGCGTACAGGGCGTCCATCATGGGCTTGGTGACGGTCATCTCGTCCAGCGCCTTGCGGTAGACGGCGGTGACGGTGGCCACGTATTCCGCCCGCTTCATCCGGCCTTCCAGCTTCAAAGAGACCACGCCCATTTCCTGCAATTCCCGCAGATAGGGAATCAGGCAGTTGTCTTTCAGACTCAGGGGGTATTTTTCCTGCCAGTGGGTGTAGCCGTAGCTCTGGCGGCAGGGCTGGGCGCAGCGGCCCCGGTTGCCGGAGCGGCCGCCGATCATGGCGGACATGTAGCACTGGCCGGAATAGCACATGCACAGCGCGCCATGGACGAAGACTTCAATTTCAATGGGAGAGTTGGCGCAGATGTAGCGAATTTCCTCCCGGCTCAGCTCCCGGCTGAGGACGACCCGCTTGATGCCCATGGCGGCGCACAGCAGCACGCCGGGCAGGGAATGGACGGTCATCTGGGTGCTGCCGTGGATGGGAACGCCGGGGGCGATCTGACGGCACAGCTGCACCACGCCCAAGTCCTGAACGATAAAGGCATCAATATTATTCTGCGCGGCATAGCGGATCAGCTCCGCCGCCTCGGTCATCTCCCGGTCGGAGACGAGGGTGTTGAGGGTCAGGTGCACCTGCACGCCCCGGACATGGCAGTATTTAATGGCCTCCACCAGCGTCTGGGGAGTAAAGTTTTTCGCGCTTTGCCGCGCGTTGAACGCGCCGCAGCCGAGGTAGACGGCGTCAGCGCCGTTCTGAACGGCCGCGCGCAGAGCCTCCATTGACCCGGCGGGCGCCAATAATTCCAGCATAAGCTCTCTCTCCAAAATTCGGTTTCGGGGCAGACCCCCGCACAATAATATATTGTACAGTATAGCACAAAGAAACGAAAAGTTCCACCCCCGAAGGGAGAATTCAAGAAAAATTCAAGGGAACTTCATATTCAGAAGGCGATTCCCGGGGTAAACGCAAGGAAGATTTTCCAGATTCGCCCCAATTCCCCAAAATGTTCAAGAATAATTCAAAAACAACCTATTGACATTTCTGGCACTCTGCGGTATAGTGTGCTTAGCACTCAGAGAGATGGAGTGCTAAAGATAAAGTGAGAAGGAGGGATACGATGGAACTGACAGAGCGGAAAAAGAAGGTCCTGCGGTCGGTGGTAGATTTGTATATCCGCACGGCGGAACCGGTGGGCTCCAAGGCCATTACCGAGCTGCCGGACATGAAGTATTCCTCCGCGACCATCCGCAACGAAATGGCGGAGCTGACCGCCATGGGTTATCTGGAGCAGCCCCACACCAGCGCGGGCCGCATCCCCTCCGCCGCCGGTTACCGGCTGTACGTTGACGAGCTGATGATGGATTACCGCCTGTCCATCGACGAAACCAAGTCCATCAGCAGCGCCATCGAGGAAAAGATGCAGCGGGTGGATAAAATGGTGGAAAAGGTGGCAAAGCTGGTATCTCAGGCCACCGATCTTCCCGCCATCTCCGCCGCGTCCCGACAGGGCAGCGCCTGCGTCAAGCGGTTCGACCTGATCCTGGCCGGACAGGGAAGCTTCATTCTGGTGCTGATGCTGGGCGGTGAGCAGGTGGTGAACAAGCTCATCAAGCTGCCGGTAAACGTCAGTGAAACGGATTTGGAGCTCCTGAGCGCGGTGCTGAACGCCAGCATGACGGACATTCCCCTTGAGGACTTCACCGCCGAGCTGATGGAAAAGGTCATGCGTTCGGCGGGCGCCGCGGCAAGTCTGGTGCCGGTGATCCTGGACTTCACCCAGGAGACGCTGAAAAACAGCGATTCCACCAGAGTGGCCGTCACCGGTCAGGCAAGACTGCTGAGTTTGCCGGAATACCGGGACGTGGACAAAGCCCAGCGGGTGATGGATTCCATTGACGAAGAGGCACTGGCAAACCTTCCCGCCGTCATGGAGGGCGCCAACGGTACGAAAGTGCTGGTAGGCCCCGAAAACGTGGCGGATGAGCTGAAGGACACCTCCGTTGTGATGACCAAGTTTGACATCGGCGACGGAATGCAGGGCATGATCGGCGTGGTCGGCCCCACCCGGATGGATTACGCAAAGGTAACGGCGCGCCTGAGCTACTTCGCCGAGAGCCTGAGCAAGATGTTCGGCAAGCCCGAGCAGCCCCAGCAGCCAAAGCTGCCGGAGCCGCCGAAGGAAGGATAGAATCAAACAGGCAGGGCTGGGGAAAATCCCCGGAACCACAAAAAGCGGAGATTTTCCCCCACCCTGCAAATTGACAGGAGGTCACAGACGTGGCAAAGAAGGAAAAAGAAGAAGTAAAGAAGCAGACCCCGGAGGAAACACCTCAGGAACCTGTGGAGGAAACCCCGAAGGAGAAGACTCCCGAGGAACCGAAGCAGAAGGATGCCAACCCTTGGGAGGAAAAGTACAATTCCGAGCATGACGCCCGGCTGCGTCTGGCAGCGGAATATGATAATTTCCGCAAGCGCACCACGAAGGAAAAGGAGCAGTCCTACGGCAACGGCAAGGCCGACGCCGTAACGAAGATGCTTCCCATCTACGACAATCTGGAGCGCGCGCTGAACCAGCCCACGGAAGACGCCGCCTACAAAAAGGGCGTGGAGCTGACCATGACGGAGCTGCTGAAGATCTTGAATGGTCTCGGCGTGGAGGTTTTCGGCGAGGTGGGCGACACCTTCGACCCGAATCTGCACAACGCCGTGATGCATCTGGACAGCGAGGAGCATGACGAAAACGTCATCACGCAGGTGTTCCAGAAGGGCTTCAAAATGGGCGATAAGATCGTCCGGTTCGCCATGGTGCAGGTGGCAAACTAAAAACGTAAACAATTTAGCTTTAATATATTAGGAGGAAAACATTATGTCTAAGATTATCGGTATCGACCTTGGTACTACCAATTCCTGTGTTGCTGTTCTGGAAGGCGGCGAGCCTGTTGTCATCGCCAACGCCGAAGGCAACCGTACTACCCCCTCTGTTGTTGCATTTTCCAAGACCGGCGAGCGTATGGTCGGTCAGGTGGCAAAGCGTCAGGCTGTGACCAACGCTGACCGCACCGTGTCTTCCATCAAGCGTCACATGGGTGAAAATTATCACGTCACCATCGACGGCAAGGGCTACACCCCTCAGGAGATCAGCGCCATGATCCTGCAGAAGCTGAAGGCGGACGCCGAGGCTTATCTGGGTCAGCCGGTCACCGAAGCCGTCATCACCGTCCCCGCTTACTTCTCCGACGCTCAGCGTCAGGCGACGAAGGACGCCGGTAAGATCGCGGGTCTTGACGTGAAGCGTATCATCAACGAGCCTACCGCAGCCGCTCTGGCTTACGGCCTCGACAAGGAATCCGAGCAGAAGATCATGGTTTATGACCTTGGCGGCGGCACCTTCGATGTGTCCATTCTGGACATCGGCGACGGCGTCATCGAGGTTCTGGCCACTGCCGGCGACACCCATCTGGGCGGCGACGACTTCGACCAGAGAATCATGGACTATCTGGTTGCCGAATTCAAGAAGGCTGAGGGCATCGATCTGTCGAAGGACAAGGTCGCTATGCAGCGCCTGAAGGAAGCTGCCGAGAAGGCCAAGATCGAGCTGTCCGGCGTGACTTCCACCAACATTAACCTGCCTTATATCACCGCCGACGCCACCGGCCCCAAGCATCTGGACGTGACCCTCACCCGGGCAAAGTTCAACGAGCTGACCGCCGATCTGGTGGAGCGCACCATGAAGCCCGTCCGTCAGGCCATGTCCGACGCGGGTCTGAGCGCTTCCGACATTCAGAAGGTGCTGCTGGTTGGCGGCTCCACCCGTATCCCCGCCGTGCAGGATGCCGTTAAGACCATCACCGGCAAGGAAGGCTTCAAGGGCATCAACCCCGACGAGTGCGTGGCCGTTGGCGCTGCCATTCAGGGCGGCGTGCTCACCGGCGACGTGCAGGATATCCTGCTGCTGGATGTTGAAATGCCCGGCATGAGCGGCATCGATCTTGCCAAGCGCCTGCGCGGCGCGGGCTGCCGGGCGGAGATCATCTTTATCACGTCGCATTTTGAGTGCATGGCCGAGGGCTATGAGGTCGATGCCCTGCACTATCTCGTCAAGCCCGTGCCGGCGGAAAAGCTTCGCGCCGTGCTGGACCGCGCCGCCGCGCGGCTGGCCGTCGAGCCGCCGTCCGTCGTGATCGCGTGCGAGAAGGGGAATGTGAAGCTCTATGAGAGCGAGCTTTTGTATGCGGAGTCCTTCCTGCATGATCTCGTTCTCCACACGACCGGGCCGGACTACCGCATCCGCGAGAGCATCTCGGCCTTTGCCGGGCGGCTGAGCGCGGACTTCTTCCGCACCCACCGGTCGTACCTCGTCAATCTGAAGGCCGTGGTGCGCATCGGGCGCACGTCCGTCCTGCTGCGCGGCGGGGCGGAGGTCCCGCTGGCGCGGGGAAAGTATGACGCCATCAACCGGGCGTTCATTGACAGAAACTGAGGACCGCAGAAACAGAGGAAATGCCATGTTGAAGAGAACCTATCTCAGGCTGGTCGAAATGCAGGAGGAGCAGGCGCGGCAGCATCTGGAGGAGGTCCGGAGCATCCATAACGAGATGCGCGGCTATAAGCACGACTTCCACCACCATCTGCAGGCGCTCAAGGGCCAGCTGGAGGCCGGGCAGGTCGACCGGGCCATCGCCTACCTCGAGCAGCTGGACCGGAGCCTGCAGACGGTCGACACCCTGCTCAAGACCGGCAATGTGACCGTCGATGCCATTCTTTCGGCCAAGCTCGCGCAGGCCCGCGCCGCCGGGATCGCCGTGACGGCGGAGGCCAATCTGCCGCCGGAGCTGTCGCTCACCGATCTGGAGCTGAGCATTGTCATCGGGAATCTGCTGGACAATGCCATCGAGGGCTGCCGGAGCGCGGCTGGCGAAAAATTCCTCCGCCTTTCTCTGCGGATGAAGGGCGATATGCTCTATTTCTATCTTCTCAACAGCGCCGGGAAGAAGCAGAAGAAGGTTGGCTCCCTCTTCCGGACGGGGAAGACCGGTGCACACGGCTTCGGCCTGCACCGGGCAGAGGCCATTGTGAAGCAGCATGGCGGCTGGGTGAAATACAACAGCGAGGACGGCGCGTTCACGTCGGAATTCCTCGTCCCCGCCGCGTGCTGAATGCGATTCGTGCACCGCTGGAAGCAGTTGGTGCACGATCTCTCTTTTTTGGGGCCTTGTGTGCTACAGTGGAAGCAGAAGGGGGCGATATGCCTTGAAGGAATCAACCAAAAAGCCCTATCGGGGTCTTATGAGCAACGCCGTGTGGAGCTATCGGCAGATGCTCCGCGGAACGCCTGCGTCATTCTTTGTCATGGCGGCCGGCGTCCCGCTGGGCGTGCTTCTGGCTTGGGCGGAGCTTCGCCTGCCCGCGCTCGTCGTGTCGGAGGTGACGGGAGGACAGACGTTCCTCCAGCTGTCCCAGCCGCCCATCCAGGTAGGACTTGATGGAGGTGGGGAGGAACAGACCGGCGTCGTTGGCGCTGAGGTAGTCCAGGTAAAAGTCCACCGCCCGCTCAATGAAGGCGGTGATGCTCCGGCTCCCGTCCTCCTGATACCGGCGCTCCAGGATGGCCTTTTTCTCCGGTGAGAGGTAGAGGGGGAATTTTTCTTTTTTGCTCATAATGTTCTCCTTTCCGGGGGTTGACCCCTATTTTTTCCTTGCGGCAGTAGGCTTTCGGGGATTGTGACCGCAGAGATGATATCACGGCCCGGATTTTGACCCCATTTCCAATCCCCGCAAAAGCCCCCGCAACTGCCCGCACTGCGGGCAGAGGTGCTTCTGACGGGGGCGCTTGCGACCCCGTCGTTTATCCTGCTTTTTCTTTCGTCCTTGGGATTGCCTCC
>OMBA01000953.1_pt1 | contig 11779 bp, 6 predicted proteins | sample 1673441 | NCBI WGS metagenome assembly OMBA01 (sample SAMEA103958111, study PRJEB25191) | human gut metagenome | biome: human-associated habitat [ENVO:00009003]; feature: intestine environment [ENVO:2100002]; material: feces | place: Germany | collected 2013/2015
TTTAACAAAGTTTTTTACAATGTTGTTACGTTTCTATGACTCTATTATATTACACTTTAAATATCCCGTCAACAGACAAGTAAAATTCTGTTAAACATTCACTAATTTTTCACAGTCTATTCCATAAAAAAAGAGACAAAGTCCACAAATACTTTGTCTCTTTTCACAAGATAACACTGTGAAATATAACCTGTATACCTGTTTTCTTTTTATTTTTTCACTGGAAAGACATTCATATGGGAGGTTGATGGCTGGGAACAGCATTACAAGTCACTCATATATTATTCACAGTATTTAAGGGATTTCTTTAAAAATATATTTATCAATCATCAGTTTGTAATACCACAGTGGGATTTTGCAATAGGTGAGGGAAGTGATGTTATAGGAACATTTCACTATTATGTGATAGGCGACCCATTTACATTTTTCTGTTTTCTTTTTCCGGCAAAATACATGTATATATTCTATGAAGCAATGATTCTTTTAAGAATATATCTGTCAGGTATAGCATTTTCACTGTTGTGCTTTTATACAGGACATAAGAAAAGATATGTTCTTCCGGGAGCTGTAACTTATGCATTCTGTTACTGGGCAATATACAATGCGGTAAGACATCCATTCTTCCTTAACCCGCTTCTGTATTATCCTTTGCTTGTATTAGGTGTTGAGAAGATAATCAGAGAGAAGAAAATGTGGCTCTTTACAATAACAGTAGCCGTTGCTGCAATGAGTAACTTCTATTTCTTCTACATGCTTGTGTTCACAACAATTATATATGTTATTGTAAGATTCATATTCTGTTATGGGAAGAATGTAAAAATGTGGGGCAAAGGAATATTAAGACTTGCAGTTTCATCGGTTACAGGACTGTGTATGGCGGCAATAGTGTTTCTGCCTGTGCTTCACGTTTTCTTAAGTGACAGCAGATTTAATACACCTAATAAAATGGGACTGGTATATCCTTTTTCATACTATGCAAAGCTTCCGGGACTTTTTATCGTTGAGGGTGATAACTTCTGGACATGCATGGGATTTGCAGTGCCGGTGTTACTTGCAGTGCTTTTAATGTTTAAGAGCAGACGTAAGTACACAATGCTTAAGACTTATTTTATTATAAGTGCTGTGATGATATGTATACCGTTCTTCGGACAGGCAATGAACGGATTTTCATATATGTGTAACAGGTGGATATATTCATTTGCATTATTATGTGCATATATACTTGTGTGCATGATGCCGCGTCTTATAACACTGGAAAGAAAAGAAATCCGCTTTATTGGAGTTGCACTTACAATATATTTTGTGGTATGTATGTGCGTAAAGTATTCAAGAAATGGCAAGCTTATAAGTGCAGTTGCAATTGGAGTAATATTGCTAATTGGACTTAGCATAAAGAATGTTAATGAATATAACAGATGCATGATGGTGACAGTAGCGGTTATGCTGGCGGCATTAGCTAATGGTATATGGAAAAATGCTTCATTTGGGGAAAATTATGCGGCACAGTGCATAAGCGTTAAAATGGCACAGGAAGATGTGTTTGGAAGCGAGAAGGAGCTTATAAGTAAAGATGCTGAAGATACAGATTTTATCAGATATTCAGGCTCTGGACTTTCGTACAATATGAACTGCATAACAGGAATATCATCCTCTAATCTGTACTGGACACTTACTAATCCGTATGTATCGAAGTTCAGATATGATTGTGCAATCAGGCTTGATACGCTGCTTCCACACAAATACACAGGCTATGATGACAGGTCGTCTCTTATAGCTTTATCATCTGCCTCAAAGTATCTGGTGAGTAAGACCGGCGGACTTGTTCCATATGGATTTACTTATGAATCAGAAAATGATGATTATGTAATGTATAATAACGACAATGCACTTCCATTAGGCTTTACCTATGACAAAGCTGTTAATAAGAGGGAATGGGAAGGCTTAAGTGCAGTAGATAAGCAGAAAGCTATGCTTCAGGCTGTTGTTATTGACAGGAGTGGGAAAGATACCAGGGAGGCGCTTCCTGACAGGGTATCTGTTAAAGATTTAAGTTATGACAGCCAGATTAAAGATTATACAATGGATTATGATGCCAAAGAGGTACAGTGTACTGACAATACATTTGCAGTAACTAAGGCAGGTGCCACGGTAACATTTAACTTTACAGGCAGTGGTGCAGGTGAGACATACTTTAATATTAATGGTCTTGATTATGAAGGCGCAGCACAGTTTCAGCTGTATTTTGGAAAGAGGAAGTTTGATCCATTAGACTTATACTCTAAGGCAGACTGGAAAGAGCTTTCACATAATGAAAAGAAGAAGATATTTAAGAATTTCATATACTGGACACAGTCTACAAGCAGTGTTAAGCTTGGGATTACGACTGATACAGGAGTAACCAAGTCAATGAATTACTTTACATCTGATTACAGCTATTATAGTAACCAGCATGATTTCAGTGTGAATATGGGCTATTCGGAAGAAAATGTGACATCAGTTACAGTGACTTTCCAGAAGATTGGTGTGTATTCTTATGATGATATACAGATTGTATGCCAGCCAATGGACAGTTACACTGACGAGATTAATACACTTAAAGAAAATGTATTAAAAGATGTAGAACTTGGAAATAATAAGGTTACAGGACAGATAACACTTGACCGTAATAAATATCTGTGTCTTACAATCCCTTATTCAAAGGGCTGGAAGGTATATGTAGACGGGGAAAGACAAAAGCTATATAATGCTAATGGTCAGTATATGGCTGTATATCTTACGGGTGGAACGCATAATGTAACACTTAAGTATTCTACGCCGCTTCTTAAAGAGGGAGCGTTGGTGTCACTTGCAGGTGTGGCCATCTTTGCCATGCAGCTTGTAATTAATAAGAGAAAGAAGAGGGGATAATAATGTACAGAGAAGTTGCGAAACTTATTATATATGGTAATCATGAGGACACTATTCTTATGAAAATGTCCGATATTTTCAAAAAATTTGACAGGGATGAGGAGACTCCTGACAAGCTTATAAGTGATATATATGAGCAGATTAAGAGAATATTGGAGGTTGCCACAGATTATGGCTTTGATAAGAATTTATGGCATAATTACCTTACATTCTATCTTATAACTAATGAGAATCCATTCAGCCTTACATGTGAAAAGGTAGGTGCTAATGATGGAAGCGTTAATGAATTTGCTAAGAACGACTTCAAGGTGTTTATGAATCTGTTTAATTATGATTTCAGACCTATTGAGGCTGCACTTGGAATTAACTGTTTTTCACTTATATCTGATTACAAGGCAATTGTTAAGAAAGAGCTTATGTACAATAAGAATGTAAGTGAGAAGGTACAGGCTTTAAGCCTTAAGCTTGAGACAGCAAAGGACGAGAATGAGTTCTTTAATTATGTTACTGATTTCTATAAAGCATATGGTGTAGGAATGTTCGGACTTAATAAAGCATTCAGAGTAATAGGCGGTGATAATGGCGATACATTTACACCAATTAACAATATGGATAAGGTTATGTTAGATGACCTTATAGGTTATGAAATCCAGAAGAAGAAGCTTGTGGAGAATACAGAGGCATTTGTTCAGGGAAGAAAAGCTAATAATGCGCTTCTTTTCGGTGACAGCGGAACAGGTAAGTCAACTTCTATCAAGGCTATTGTCAATGAATATTATGACCAGGGTCTTAGAATGATAGAGATATACAAACATCAGTTCAAGGATTTATCTAATGTTATAGCAAGCATTAAGAACAGAAATTACAAGTTCATAATATATATGGATGATTTATCTTTCGAGGAATTCGAGATTGAATACAAGTTCTTGAAGGCTGTAATTGAAGGCGGTGTTGAGACTAAGCCTGATAATATTCTTATCTATGCAACATCTAACAGAAGACATCTTATCAAGGAAACATGGAATGACAGAAATGATATGGAAAGCAATAACGGTCTTCACAGATCTGATACTATTGAGGAGAAGCTTTCATTAGTGAACAGATTTGGATGCCAGATAAGCTACTCTAAGCCATCACAGAAAGAATTCTTTGATATTGTTATTGGCCTTGCAAGGAAGAATAATGTTAAGATGACAGATGAAGAGCTTATGGCAGAGGCTAACAAGTGGGAACTTTCACATGGCGGAATCTCAGGAAGAACTGCACAGCAGTTTATCAATTACTGTCTTGGGGGTAGAGAATGATTTCATACATTAAAGGTGAGCTTGCCGAAATCCTGCCAGATGTAATCGTTGTGGAAGCCAATGGAATCGGATATAATATATATGTTCCGGGTTCAGTTCTTGGTGAGCTTCCATCAGTTGGCAGTGAGGTTAAGATATATACATATATGAATGTCAAGGAAGATGAATGCAGTCTGTTCGGATTCCTTACAAGAGATGATTTAAGCATGTTTAAAATGCTTATCTGTGTCAATGGTATTGGCCCTAAGGCAGCGCTTGGTGCATTATCTAATATCACAGCAGATGATTTAAGATTTGCAGTTCTTGCTGATGATGTGGCAGCAATCAAGGCACTTCCTGGTATCGGACCTAAGACAGCACAGAAGATTATAATTGAGCTTAAGGATAAGTTAAAGCTTGATGAAGTATTTGAATCAGCACTTTCTAAGAATAAAAAGGCAGACAATAACAGTAATGTAAGTAATGTTATGATGATAAGAAATGACGCTGTTGAGGCACTTGTATCACTTGGATATTCAAGCAAAGATGCACTTGTTGCTGTCAAGGAAGTGGAAGATATAGAGAATAAGGATTCTGAGACGGTTCTTAAGGAAGCGTTAAAGAAGCTGGCTAAATTCTAGAGCAGAATAGTATTTGAGAAATGAGGGGCTATATGGAAAAGAGGATTATATCAACACAGATAACTGAAGAAGATTATGGTATTGAGAATTCCTTAAGACCATTATCTCTTGATGACTATGTTGGACAGAATAAGGTTAAGAGCAATCTTAAAGTATATATTGAGGCAGCAAAGGAAAGAGGAGAAGCACTTGACCATGTGCTTTTCTATGGACCTCCGGGACTTGGAAAGACAACTCTGGCAGGAATTATTGCTAATGAAATGGGGGTTAATATCAAGGTTACATCCGGTCCTGCAATCGAGAAGCCGGGAGATATGGCAGCTATACTTAACAACTTGAGTGAGGGTGATATTCTCTTTGTTGATGAGATTCACAGACTTAACAGACAGGTTGAAGAAGTGCTGTATCCGGCAATGGAGGATTATAAGATTGATATTATGATCGGAAAGGGTGCAACAGCAAGGTCTATAAGACTTGATCTGCCACAGTTCACTCTGATAGGGGCAACAACAAGAGCGGGACTTTTATCAGCACCTTTAAGAGACAGATTCGGTGTTGTAAGCCATATGGAATTCTATACCGTTCCGGAGCTTGAGAAAATCATTATCCGTTCAGCCAATGTGCTTAATGTTGATATTGACTCAGACGGAGCACATGAGCTTGCAAGGCGTTCAAGAGGAACACCGAGACTTGCCAACAGACTTTTAAAGAGAGTAAGAGATTTTGCACAGGTAAAATATAACGGTCATATCAACAAAGATGTTGCTGACTATGCACTTAACCTGTTAGATGTTGACAGAGACGGACTGGATCGTAATGATCGTGTTATACTTACCACAATAGTTGATAAATTTGATGGCGGGCCTGTTGGCATTGAGACGCTGGCAGCATCAATCGGTGAGGATTCAGGAACTCTTGAAGATGTTTATATTAACAGAACTCCAAGAGGAAGAGTTGCAACTAAAGCGGCTTATGATAATCTTGGCAGGCCATTCAAACAAAAATAACATAAAATATTCTAAAGAATGTGTTTTATGAGTTGAATAGTAAGTGTATTTATTATATACTTAATATGTTTATTTCTACATATATGGAGGGGACTTATGTCATCAAAGAATACAGCAGAAGTAATTCTTGGAGGTAAGGTAATCAAGCTTGGTGGATATGAAAGCGAGGAGTATCTTCAGAGAGTTGCATCATACATTAATAACAAGATAACTGAATTTAATAAAGAAGAGAGTTACAGACGAATGTCAGCAGAGCTCAGAACTGATATGATGTATCTTAATATTGCAGATGATTACTTCAAGGCTAAGAAGATGGCAGACAGTCTTTCATTAGATATTGAGAACAAGGATAAGGAAATATACGACCTTAAGCATGAACTTATTGCAGCACAGATTAAGGCAGAAAGTTCAGCAAAAGAGATTAAGGAATTAAAGAGTGAGATTAACAAGTATCAGAAGAATATTGTCAAGTTAGAGACAGAACTGAATGACTCTAAGAAGTGATTTACATAAGATTATCTGGTATTAATAATAACGGCTGTTGCAAATGCATTTGCAGCAGCCATTTAATTTAAAGGCGGTTACAACTATGAATGTTGATAAGAGAAAAACACAGGTGGAGGTTTTAGCACCAGCAGGTTCACTTGATATTATGAAAGCTGTTGTGGCGGCAGGGGCAGATGCCATATACCTGGGAGGCAATATGTTTGGAGCAAGGGCATTTGCCAATAATTTTAATGATGAAGAGCTTATTTGTGCTATTGAATATGCACATTTATTCGGTAGAAAGGTTTATCTGACAGTTAATACTCTTCTTAAGTCAAGAGAGATAGAGAACAGTCTTATAGAATATCTTATACCATTCTATGAGGCAGGTCTTGATGCAGTGATTGTACAGGATATGGGTGTGTTTAACCTTATAAGAAAACATTTTCCTGATATGGATATACATGCAAGCACACAGATGACACAGACCGGAGTGTATGGCAGCAGGCTTTTAAAGGAACTTGGTGCAACAAGAATAGTCACTTCAAGAGAGATGAATCTGCAGGAAATAAAGCAGCTTCATGAGAGATTAGATGTGGAGATAGAAAGCTTTGTGCATGGAGCATTATGTTACTGTTATTCGGGACAATGCCTGCTTTCAAGCTTTAACGGAGGAAGAAGCGGCAACAGGGGAAGGTGTGCCCAGCCGTGCAGGATGCCTTATGATGTGTATGATAACGGCGAAAAGATTAATAACAGAAACAACAGTTACGCATTAAGCCCTAAGGATATGTGTGCATTACAGATACTTCCTGATGTTATAGAAAGTGGAGTGTATTCTCTGAAAATTGAAGGCCGTATGAAGAATGTCACATATGCGGCTATGGTAACGCATATTTACCGTAAATATGTTGATATGTATCTTGAGAGGGGACGAAAAGGCTTCAAGGTAGATAAGCAGGATATTGATGACCTTTCAGATATATATAACAGAGGTGCATTTACTACAGGCTATTATGACAGCGTTAAGGGAAAGAAGATGATGTCACTGGGGCGTCCTAACCATATGGGAACGGAGTGCCTTAAGGTAGTATCTAACAAGGCAGGAAGAATTACATTTAAAGCATTAAAGAATGTAAACAGAGGTGATGTCTTTGAGATTGATAAGGAACATTCATTTGAGAGCGGAGCTGATGTGGCAGCAGGACAGACCTTCGTTGTCAATCTTCCTAAGAAATACCCGCTGTATGAGGGAAGAATTGTCAACAGAATGAATAATGCTAAGATTAAGGCATATGTAGCGGATAATTATGTCGGAACAACACCTAAGCTTCATGTAGATATGAAGCTTAGTGTAAGAAAGAATGAAAATATATCACTTACAGTAATGTATGATGGAATTGAAAAGACATGTACAGGAGAGATAGTTACCGAAGCACAGAGCCGTCCGGCCTCAGAGGAGGAACTGGTTAAGAATTTAAAGAAAACCGGCGATACATGTTTTGTGGTGGAAGATGCAGAAGTGCAGCTTGATGATGGTGTGTTTGTGCCTGTCGGCTGGATTAAAGAATTAAGAAGAAATGTACTTGAACAGCTTGAGACACATTTAAAGCACAGTCTTGTAAGAACTTATAATAAGCCTGAATGTGCAGAGCCTGACGACAAGAAAGAAGCTGATGATAATAATTATCAGGTAAGAAAAGCTGCATACCTTCATGATATAGCGCAGGTAAAGAAAGCAGCATCAGTTTCAGGGGTTGAAAGCATTTATCTTGATTATAAGATGTTTTATATGAATGATGAGAATTCATTAAAAGAGGCTGTAAAGCACTGTCAGTCACATGAAATATATGTATATATGTTCCTTCCACATATTCTTAAGGCAGAGAAATATGATAAGTTTAAGTGCTTGTGTGAGAAGGCTTCTGACTGTGGCATAGACAGGTTTGTATGCCGTAATATTGAGCAGATTGGTTTTCTTGGAAGTGACAACTGGAAGAAATTATCTGACAAGGTGCATATTATTACAGACAGCAGCATATATATATTTAATACATTTGCAAAAGATGAATTAAGAAGGCTGTGCAGTAATGCCGGGGTTATTCTTGACAGAATGACACTGCCGCTTGAACTTACAGATAAGGAGATGAAACCTGTAATTGGAAATGACACGGAACTTGTAGTATATGGGAATGTGCCTCTTATGGTATCTGAACAGTGTGTGAGAAGAACTTACGGAAGATGTGACGGAAGCTGGGGCAGCATTAATATTACAGGACCGAAGGGCAGCTCTTATACGGTGGAAAGTATGTGTGAATTCTGTTATTCTGTAATGAATGGAGAAAAACTCAATCTTACAAAAGAAAATCCCGAAGAATGCGGTGTGTGTGTAATTCGTTATGAATTTGACGAAAGTGAAGCAGATGATATACAATTAGTTATGACTGATGGAGTGAGTGGTGGTACTACAGGACATTTTCATCAGGCAATCGACTAAGATTAAGTGACTTGAATAAAGGAGATTGCTATGCAGTCAGTTTTTATTGAACTTACAAAATACATATTTGCTTTTCTGATGGCGTTTTATGTTCTTTCTGCTTACAGAGGAGCAATAATCCATAAGGAAGAAAAGAGAAAAGGAATATATATCCAGCAGTATATTATAATATTTGCGATACATTTCCTTGGATATTATGTGTTGTATCTTATGAAGGGTGAGACTAGATATATAGGCTTTTATTTTGTGCAGCTTATATATCTTATAGTATTCATTGCGTTTTATTACATATTGTATCCAAAGGCTTCAAGGCTTCTTGTTAATAATATGTGTATGCTGATGTCAGTTGGATTTATCATGATAGCAAGGCTTAATTTTGACAAATGTGTTAAACAGTTTGTTATTGCTGTGCTTGGAACGGTTATTATGTTTCTTGTTCCATGGCTTATCAAATCAGTTAAGAGTTTCAGAAACTTTGGATGGATATATTGCATTTCGGGACTTGTGCTTTTGTGTGCTGTTTTATTAGGAAATAAGGTGTATGGAGCCAATCTTACATTAAGCATAGGAGCATTTTCTGTACAGCCGGCAGAGTTTGTTAAGATTTTGTATGTTATGTTTGTTGCTTCAATGTTTAATAAATCAACAACATTTAAACAGACATGTATTGTTACAGTATTTGCAGCACTTCATGTTATTATACTTGTGCTTTCAACGGACCTTGGTGCGGCACTTATATTTTTTGTAGTATATATCGCAATGCTTTATATAGCAACAAGGAAGCTTTCATATGCCGGGGCAGGGCTGCTTGCCGGAGCGGGTGCATCTGTTATTGCATATAAGCTTTTTGCACATGTGAGGGCGAGAGTTATTGTATGGCGTAATCCGTGGGAATATATTGATACTAGCGGATATCAGATATGTCAGTCTCTTTTTGCAATTGGTATGGGATCGTGGTTTGGATATGGATTATGTCAGGGTATGCCTGATAAGATACCTGTAGCAGAGAAAGATTTTATGTTTTCTGCTATATCTGAAGAATTTGGACTCATATTTTCAATAGCTCTATTCTTAGTGTGCCTTAATAATCTTATTCTTATGATGAATATAGCTTCAAGATGTAAGACACTTTTTTATCGTCTTGTAGCTGTAGGACTTGGGGTTACATATGGGGTTCAGGTGTTCTTAACTGTGGGAGGTGCAATTAAGTTTATACCGATGACAGGTGTTACACTTCCTTTTGTAAGTTACGGTGGAAGCTCTATATTAAGCTCGCTTATAATGTTTGCTCTTATTAATGGAATGTACAATATGAGACAGGATGAAGGTGACAGGAAAGATGGCAGAAAACAAAAAACAGGACAGACGAAGAAAAAAACAAAACATACAAAGTGATATAGTTGATAATGAAAAGAAGAATCTGCGAAATAAAGAGACTAATATAATTGCATTCTTTTTTGTAGGACTTTTTCTTGCAACTATCGTGTATCTGTGTATATTCAATGTCAGAGATGCAGGAACAATTGTGAATAATCCTTACAATAAAAGAGTAGACAATCAGGAAAGCAAGGTTGTAAGAGGTGATATATTAGCAGATGACGGAGATGTACTTGCAACAACGCTTACGGATGAGGATGGTAATGAAACACGTTATTATCCTTATGATAATCTGTTCTGTCATTCGGTTGGATTTACTTCTCTTACAGGGATGAAGACAGGAATAGAACAGTCTCAGAATTATTTTCTTTTAAGTGAGACAGATAATGTGCTTGATCAGATTGGTAATGACCTGTCTGGAGGAAAAGCAAAGGGGCATAATGTTACAACAACACTTAATGTTGAACTTACTAAAGCGGCATATAAAGCACTTGGTAATAATAAAGGTGCAGTTATAGCGATGGAACCTGCTACGGGTAAGATTCTTGCAATGGTATCGAATCCATCATTTGATGCAAATGCAGTAAATACCGATTATGATGAGTGGATTACTTACGATAGTGCGGATTCGGTGCTTTTAAACAGGGCAACGCAAGGGCTATATCCACCTGGTTCAACATTCAAGATAATTACTGCTCTTGCATATATAAGGCAGAATCAGAATGATTATTATAATTATTCATATAATTGTGATGGACAGGCATATATATCTGGTGGAACTACTATTGCATGCTTTGATCATACGGCACATGGATATCAGGATTTAAGGAAAGCATTTGCTAATTCCTGTAATTCTGCATTTTCTACGATTGGAGCAGGACTTAATAAGACATCTTTCATGAATCTGTGCAGTACATTATTATTTAATTCTAATCTTCCTGTAGGGTTTGAGTATTCTAAGAGTACAATGGCTGTAACACAGGATTCTTCGATAAGTGAGATGCAGGAGACCGGTATCGGTCAGGGAAGGACGATGATGACACCGCTTCACAATATGATGATAGCGGCTAGTGTTGCTAATGATGGCGTTATGATGACTCCTTATATTGTTGACAGTATAAGTGACAGTGAGGGAAGAACGGTTGTTAAGAATAAGCCAGCAGAGGCAGGAACTGTGATGTCAGCAGAAGAGGCAGAATACCTTACAGAATGCATGAGAGAGGTAATAACTTCTGGTACAGGAAATTCTATGAAATATTCATCATATGAAGCAGCAGGAAAGACCGGTTCGGCACAGTATGATGACTCTGACAGATATCATAGCTGGTTTACGGGCTTTGCACCTTATGATAATCCCCAGATAGCAGTATGTGTGATTCTGGAAGGGGGTTATTCTGGTGTGTCAAGTGCACAGGTGGTAGCAAAAGCTGTGTTTGATACATATTTCGGCTATTGATATTGAAGTTGTGAGAATGTATAATATTGTTTAGTGATTAATTGCATGATTATGAGGAATGATGATGAATACTGTTAACTATATCACTCCGTCAGATGGTGACATATATCTTGTTAATAACCAGA
>OMBA01000954.1_pt1 | contig 11778 bp, 10 predicted proteins | sample 1673441 | NCBI WGS metagenome assembly OMBA01 (sample SAMEA103958111, study PRJEB25191) | human gut metagenome | biome: human-associated habitat [ENVO:00009003]; feature: intestine environment [ENVO:2100002]; material: feces | place: Germany | collected 2013/2015
ATCCCTAATAATTGTCTTTTGTCAACCATTCTATCGATATTTTCTTATTCGCGAAAGTACGAGAAATATTCCACAAAATAAAGATCCCCTGTTTTGTCGTCAAGATATATTTATTTTGACGACAAAACAGGGGATCTTTTTTATCTTAAGTATAAATACTCTTTATTAATAGAAACGGATACGGTTGTCTTCCACCTTAGCGTTGTTGACCATAGATTGGATAGCTTGGAATCCTACACGATATGCGTTCGAAGCATCCAACGCACGGATTTCCTCAGCCTCGTTGAACTCCTTACCATCTTTATTTCTTGCGTATACCTTGAACACATATACACCGTTGTTACCTTTAACCGGAGCACTTACTTGGTCAACTTGAGCCATAGAAACCATAGCGTTCAAGTTCGGTTCGATACCGATACCAGCGATACGGCGAGTACCAAAGTTCACGAACTTTACAGAGTCTACAGAAGAACCCATCGTTTCAGCATATGCCTCAACTGAAGTTAAATTCTTAGCAGCCAATTCCTGAGCGATCTTATCGCCTTTCTTCTGGGCAGCCAATTCAGCTCTCAAAGCCGGAGCGACCATATCAACCGGACGATACCCCTCGGAAATACTTCCTTCTACAGCAGCCACGACAAATTTATCACTACACTCGAAGATCTCAGAGATAGAACCTTTATCGTTCTGGAACGCCCAACGAATTACCGGACGTGAATTCTTGATAGAACCTAACAACTGATCATCTGTAGTAACCGTTGCACCTGAAATCAAGTTATAACCGGCTTCCTTCGCATTCTCCTCCAATTTAGCCATAGAGTTGTTCTTCGATACGAACTGATTCAACTCATTGTAGATGTTGCTATAGGTCTTAGAGCTAGGAGATACAGTCATGTCGATATCTGCGATCTTATATTTTTCAACATTTCCTGTTTTCTCTGTTACTTTTACAAGGTGAGTACCATATAAAGATTTCACAACCGCTACCTCATTCAATGGAGTTGAGAAGACAGCCTTCTTAAAATCATCATTCACACCTCTCAAAGCGGTAACCTCTGTAAACCAACCTAGTTCACCACCATTCTCGGCGGCTTGGTCTGCTGAGTATTTCTTAGCTAATTCAGCGAAATTAGCGCCACCTTTCAACGCCCCCATCAAGCTATCAGCCAAAGCTGTTGTCTCAGCCTCAGATTTACCGGCCAACATGATGTGGCTAACTTTTACTGAGTCCGGAGCGACCGTCTTATCGACTAGCTTAAACATTCTGTATTTGTCATTCTCGAATACAGGACCATAAACAGCGCCAACCTCAGAAGTCGTAGCGAATTGTTTCATCTCCGGATCCAAAGCCTTCTCCGTGAAGAAAGCGTCAACATAAGGAACCTCAGAGTTCTCGTTTACTACATCAGCCACTCTTTCAGACGTAGCCAGCTCCTCTTTCAAGCTCTCGATCTCGGCCTGTGCCTTATCATAATCCTCTTTACTCGGACGGATATCTACGGCGATATATTTAATTACCTTAGATTCTTTTTGTTTATAAAGCTCCTTGCGTTGGTTATACAATTTCTCGATCTCGCTCTTGCTTACCTCAATCGTTGAATCCGGAATCGTAGCATATGATTGCATAGCGTAAATGATATCCGAATTCTCGGCATTATCATTATAAGCTTCCTTAGCGTCCAATGAATTCGCGGAAATAGCCTTGCTCAATAATGTCGTATATTTTTGCTCCAAACGTTGACGTTTGATGTTCTTCTCCCAGAACAACCAGAAGTTCTTAGCTTGAATCAGCTGTGCCTGTTGATCTGCCGGATAGCTAGCGATATTATCGGAATCGATTTGTTTCAAGAAATTCAACAAAGCGGCCTTATCAAAAGCACCAGTCTGAGGATTCGTAAACATTTGCATTTGTTGGATCAACGGAGAGATATTCTCACCTTGAACCATATCAAACAATTCTTCCGGACTTACTCCCATACCTAATTTAGCAGTAGCCTCGTCCAACACGACCTCTTGTACCATCGCATCGAATACGGACTGGCGAATCTGTGTCATATATTCCTCGGGCAGGCTGGCTGAACCGGATTGCATCTTATACATCTCGGCCATCTCATCAACGCGACCTTGATAATCTTGAATTTTTACAACCTCTCCATCAATCTCGGCGATCCGTTCCTGTGATTGCCTAAAATAAGTAGAACCAGAGTTTAAAAAGTCTCCAATGATAAAAGCGAACAATGCCAAACCCACCACGAGTACCAGCAGTCCTGCTTTGCTTCTAATTTTTTCCAGCGTAGCCATTTATCTTTATTATTTTTTAAAGTTTATTATTTCACATTTTAAGGGCACAAAGATATGAAAAAAAGGAAATTCCACAGCATATAATCCTTTTTTTTATCAAATCCCTACTTTCATACGTACAAGTTCGATCTTCGTAGCCGTTACTTTGATTATCTTAAACGAATATTTATCGATCTGGACAGTCTCGTTCAATTTCGGGAATTTTTGATAGAAGTGCAAGATAAAACCGGCGATGGTGACATAATCATCCGACTCAGGAAGATCCAACCCGAACATTTCGTTCAAGGTATCAATCTCCATCCTACCCGACAGCAAATACTCATTGTCCGATACTTTTTTAGCCACATGCGACTTCATATCGTGCTCGTCCTCAATCTCTCCGAAAATCTCCTCCACCAAATCCTCAAGTGTCACGATACCCGACGTACCGCCAAACTCATCCACGACAACAGCCAAGCTCTTCTTCTCTTGCATCAGCAGTTTCATCAGTTTATTCGCTGCCATCGTCTCCGGAACGATCGATACGCTACGGATATGCTGGGTCCAATCCTCCGGATTCTTGAAAAGCTCGGAAGAATGGATATATCCGATAATGTTGTCAATATTCTCGTTATACACCAATATTTTCGAAAGTCCTGTCTCGATAAACTTAGAACGCAATTCCTCCATCGTAGCCGACGTATCACAGGCTACGATCTCCGTCCGGGGCACGATACAATCCCTCAAACGGACATTCGAGAAGTCTAAGGCATTCTGGAAAATCTTAACCTCCGTATCCATATCCGAATTTTGAGGTGCATCTTCCAGACTTTGCTGTATAAAATAATCCAAGTCTACCTTGCCTAATGCCTGAGGTGAACTTTTCAAGTTCTTCACGCCCCCTAACTTCAAAATCAAAAAAGATAGCAGGGAAGAGAACTTGGAGACCGGATACAGGATGATATATATAATAAATAATGGTATCGCAAATATATTGAGTGATAAATTAGGATTCAACTTAAATATGGTCTTGGGAATAAACTCCCCGGCAAACAAGATCAAGATCGTAGATATCACGGATTGGATAAAAACGATCAATGCCTCATTCGCAACCACCTTGGCTATAAACGGCTCCAATACGATTGCCATCTGAAGACCATAAACGACCAACGCAATATTATTTCCTACCAACATGGTAGAGATAAACAAATTTGGATTACGATAGAAAATACCCAGTATCTTACTGGATAGACTACGTTCCTTCTTATCCAGCTCGAAACGAAGCTTATTGGAGGAGATAAAAGCGATCTCCATCCCGGAAAAGAATGCGGAAAATGCGAGGGAAATTAAAATATAAGTCAGCGTCCCCACCTTAATTACTTTTTATTGAATCTATTTGTGACACATCTCCCCGGGCACTATCCCCCTGAACTGTCCGTGTCGTATCGGCCAGAGCATCGCTCACCGGGAAAATACCTTGTGAGTTAAATATCTTATACTGAGTCATATCTTGGTTCGACTCAAAGCCTATGCCTGTTATGATCTTATCTTCTTGCTCGATACGCATAAACTTATCAGAATAAACCTTCTCCTGCTTCTGGTCCCAGAACAATTGGGAAGTCTCAAAATGCTCCCCTTGCAGACTTTCCACCTCTACATTACCGATCAGCTCCCAAAGCCCTTTTTTATCATAATAATAGGCTGTATCCGCCTTAATACTCGCTTCTGTCTGGAATAAGGTATCGAACTTCTCCACGTAGATCCCCTCGGGGAAATACCAATGGGGTTCCGCCGCCTTCCCGTAAATCTGCCACTCTTTCGCTTTCAAGCGATATCTCGTGATACCAGAATCGGAGATCAAGGATGACACATCCGTAGCCTTCATCGTATAAGTCTTGTCCGGATCAAACTCAACATCAACCACCTCCTTATGTTCCTTACTGCAAGAGGCAGAAAACAAAAGAAGCATAACAACCACCACGAAGGTAGTTGTTATGCCCATATTTTCCGTTTTACAATGAAAACGATTTCCTATCATAATTACCGAATCGTTGTACGCTCTCCGATCCAACCACCGACAGTGAAAGGTTTGCCCTTCTCCAAATCCGGGTGCATGAAGATCTCCTCCGTAGAAGGAAGGTGAGCACGATAAGATGATATCAAAGTATTAGCCTCTTCAGCAACACTCGGATCTACCTGTTTCGCTTTCTCAAATTTATCGATAGCGGCATTATAAGCAGCTCTTGCCAACACTCCATCATTCGGGAAGACAGATTTAGAAGTAGCGGCATACATCTTGCCGATCAATAAATAAGCATTACCATAGTTTGGATTTACCTCCAAAGCTTTCTGGCAATATTGTCTAGCCTTCGAATAAGCATTTTGCTCAAACAGCAACAATGCGATCATATAATAATCATCAGCTTTTGAAGTCGCGTCCGTTTCTAAATTCGCGGCCTCATCAAAGTATTTAATAGCCGTATCATAATCCTTTATCTTAACGGCTTTCTTTCCTAGCCCAACAGCTGCCTCGGCACTAGGTTCTTGACGATAAGCATAGTCTGATGCCAAAAAGTAAGCCTCGATTTCTTGGCAACCTGTTCTTCTCAACAAAGATATAGTCTCTTTCAAATAAGGTAAGTTATCCTTATTCTCCTCGATCTTAGCAGCATACAAATTCTGCAAAGTCTCGCAATCGGCAGCACCACTATTTGCAAAGGCATTATCAACACCACTCTTATATGCGGTCAAGGCATTCACTTCTTTTTGATTGTTTGCAGCCTGCGCAGCTTTTAACTGAGCATCCAAGCCAGCAGAAACCTTCAAATAATCTTGAATATACTGCTCTTTGAAGTTCGGATCGTTAAGCATTTTCTTCATAGAAGAGAAACTAAACAAGGAGAGACCTAGAGCCTCCGTATCAGCACCTTTCTCATCAACGATCTCCTTCAACCAAGTATAGGCCTGATTATAGTCGGCATTATCGCCTGTTTGCGCTAAATAATCTTGCACTTTTCGAGCAACGATCCAGTCTTTTCCATACCGGCGATCATTTCCAAAATATTTCACACGCTTGTCGTAAACCCCCATCAAATCATCAATAAGAGCATTCTTCTTAGCGGGATCTTTCTCTTGGGCGATCTTCCAGCCCATAATTTTCACACCGTACAAATAGATATCTTTTGTAGCGGCAGGACACTCATCGTACACGATCTTCCAGAAATCATAGGCATCTTTGAAGTTTCCGGCTTTCGCGTAAGGAACGAACAAGCTGATATTGGTAATACAACGCACGCTATCCTCACCGGAACCGAACTGTGTACCATTATCTACTCCTTTCTGCGCATAAGCACCCAATGTACCCATAGTACATCCAAGCGCTAGTAATAAAACTTTGATCTTCATATCTCTTTCTATTAAAGTTAGCTATAAATTTATATTCCTTCAAAAAAGTATCATACTCATTAGACCCTTTCGGCCATTCCCGGTTTAATCCACTTTTCGTTTAAAAAACCATAATTCGTTAAATGTATAGTTCACCGTAAACCGGAAATACTGCTCATCAATCATTGTACGTAATTCCGGACGGATCTTCACGTATTCAAATGACAGGTTCACTAATGAACGGTTATCGATCAATGGAAGCCCAAAACCGATACTCGCCCCATATTCATTATAACCATGTCCTTTATAACCATTCTCCTCGGAGCGACTGACTCTTAAGTACGAATTGCTATAATGAAAACCGGCACGGTATCTGATACGTCCCAGATAATTACGATTATCATAACGAGGAATAAATTCGGCACCAGCCGCTACACGTGTACGATTCTTGAATTGACCTTTCTCGTTATCAAAATAAGCGTTCGCCCAGTCCTCATATAAGAAGTCCGCAGCTAACGTCAACCGGTTCTCCTTCACATAAGAGATACCCGCTCCATAAGAGTTTGGCATATCAAACCGATAATTCTTAATTGTATCGTTCCTTGTATATCCGGATGTAGCCGAAGAACTGACAAGTTGAGTATCATACACAGTCGTATTCAGCTTTTTCCCAGGAGAATAAACGAAACCTACCGTGACATGCTCCGTCTTGCTCAAAGGATGCGTATATTGAATACCAAAATCTAACTTTAAATCACGAATCTCATAACGTTGGTTTCTATACACATCGTCCGCCCCTGTCGAACTCGGGAAAATCAAGTTGCGGGAATGTGTTATATTTCCAAATAAAAATCCGGCGTTCAAACCAATGGAAAGACGCTTCTTCCAAATATCATAGGAGAGCCCTAAATAGGCATCGCTTAAGCCACCTTCGCCACTAAAGCTTTCTCCCCAACTTAAACCGCCCTCAGTACGGCTCTCGCCGAAATCATATCCTACATATGAATAAGGTAATAAACCAATACTCATCGCTAAACGCCGGGTGATCGGAAATTGCATAGCGATATACTCCACGTTTCCATTCATCTGTCGTTGCTTATTCGTACCGTCATAGAACCAAGACACCTGACCGGACGCACCAAAATCAAAAAGGAATGTCAACGAATCCATACAACTATAAGATGCTGGATTTAATGGATTTATCTGTTTAGAGGACCTTAATCCATAACCGACTCCACCCATCGCCCTTCCGGCACCAAAAGATCGATCCGCCAACTCTCCATATCCAAATCGCGTATAAGGCGAGTTCGTGTTATTTTGAGCCCATAATGGCAATTGTGTAAAGATAAGAAAACTTATTATTACTACCTTATTAATTTTCAACATTATACTCTAAGATTCTGTTTAATCCTGTCAACACTAAATTAATGTCTGCAAAGATGGAGTTTTTTAGCCGTCTTTCAAAATAAAACGAATGACCGCCTGTTAAAAAAACCAAAAGATCCGGATATTTTACTTTCAGCTCGTCAATATATCCGTCCATCTCGTAAACAATCCCATTCACCACACCCGCTTGGATAGCCGTTTCCGTACTTCTCCCGATAAGCGGTATATCATCCTCTTCCGTTACCAAAGGCAGTTTCTTCGTAAAATGGTTCAACGCTCGAAAACGGGTTGTCATCCCCGGAGAGATATTCCCTCCCAGAAAGATACCCGGCGCTTCTATCACCTCATACGTGATAGCGGTACCGGCATCGATAACCAGCAGATTTTTTCCCGGCCGCAAATAATTCGCCCCCACGACAGCGGCCAAACGGTCCTTGCCTAGCGTTTTCGGCGTCCCATATTCCACCTTGATCGGTAAAGCTACGTGTTCATCCAGAAAGACAAAACGCTGAAGCTTATTTTTTAGATAAGCGATCAACTCATCGTCCGTATCTATCACCGTCGATAAAATGCCTTGCGTAAAAGCGTACTTCTCAAAAAGAGCAGCGACCACAGATACACCGAATTGCTTGTATACAAAAGAAGCCTCTATATGCCCATTTTTATACACAGCGACCTTTGATGACGTGTTACCTTGTTCTATAATAAGATTCACTTCTCTGATATTTTCCGCAAAGAAAAACAAAAATGATGAAATAACACGCAAAAACATCGTATAACCTCTAAAATTCTTCTTGAACAAAAAGGATCGCATCTCTGTTTGAAGAAAAATCTAAATAAAAAACAAGTTATGAATTACGGGATTAGTGTCTTATTCAGGGCGATTCCATTGCTAATGGCCCTCTTTTGTTTCGGTTATGGATTTTTTGTCTTTAACTATGGAGTGGACTCCAGCAGATTCGTCGCCGGACCTGTCGTATTCTCTCTTGGCTTTATTTGTATAGCCTTGTTCGCTACGGCAGCGACCATTATTCGTCAAATTATCCATACATATAATAATGTAGCCAGATTCGCCTTGCCTATCCTTGGATATCTCTCGGCAACCATCACTTTTCTGGCGGGCTTTATCTTACTCATGTCCTCACCGGCGCCAGCAGACTTTGTCGCGGGCCATGTCATTTGCGGGGTGGGCCTTATAACCGCATGCGTAGCAACAACGGCTACCGCCTCTACCCGATTCACCTTAATACAAATGAACGCCAAAAGCGACGATCCCAGAATACCAGACAAAGCGTTCAACTTTTGGCAGGGGGTATTCTTGATCCTTGTAGCATCATTTATATCCATAGTCGCATGGATTTGGGCTTACCGGTTGCTAGCGCATAGCGACGAGCATTCCCAATACTTTGTCGCCGGGCATGTGATGGCCGGACTAGCATGTATTTGCAGCAGCTTAATCGCTTTAGTCGCCACGATCGCCCGACAAATAAGAAACACATATTCCCGATTGGAAAAAAGGCTATGGCACCGTTTTGTCATCCTGATGGGATCTATCAGTCTGATATGGGGCCTCTTCGTATTAGGAGATAGCGACCCGGCTAATGCCTCAACCGGATATATCATGATCGGCCTTGGATTAGTTTGCTATAGTATCTCCAGCAAGGTGATCTTGCTGTCTAAAATATGGAGGGAAGAATTCAAGCTTGCCAACCGGATTCCATTAATTCCCATATTCACGGCTTTATTCTGCCTTTTCCTCTCCGCTTTCCTTTTCGAGATGGCGGCCGAGCATAGTTATTATGCCATTCCCGCACGGGTATTGGCCGGACTGGGAGCGATCTGCTTTACGTTGTTCTCCATCGTCAGCATATTGGAAAGCGGAACCTCTTCCAAGTAAACTGTTTTTTCATCGTGATGAAAATACTTTTTCTTCACGGTGAAAATACTTTTTCTTCATGATGAAAATATTTTTTCCTCACAATGAAAAAATCAACATTCTTTGATAAACCATCGGCCACAACACATAAAACATTCTTTAACACTACCAAAAGCATAAGGTTTTCAATTCTTTATAAACAATTATCATCCCAAGAGTAAGAAAACGCTTGCAAAGTAAAAAATAATATCTACTTTTGCACCCGGGTAAGTCCTACACGGCATGCTCCCTCGGAATCCCCCAGGGCTTGACCGCAGCAAGGGTACTTGGTCGTAGCGGCGCGATGTAGTAAGCTTACCCACCTGCCTCTTTAGCTCAGTTGGCCAGAGCACGTGATTTGTAATCTCGGGGTCGTTGGTTCGAATCCGACAAGAGGCTCAGATAAGACACATCTTAAAGAAGGAAGCTTATAAGTAGGCTTCCTTTTTCGCATTTTAGGCATAATATAGTTGCGCATTTGCATTAATATATTAATTTTGCTGATAAGAATTCAAAACTGCAGCATCATGGAAGAGAATAAGAATTTACTTTTAAAAGGCGCTATGACTTATGGTTTGGCCATGGGTATATATTGGGTAGTGAAATACATCTTTTTCATCTTCAGCGTTTCCGTCCCCTCCTTAAGTCTTGTCTATTGGCTATTGACGCTCGCCGTCCCTTTCATCGCCTACTACATGACGAAAAGATATCGGCACGACATCGGTGGAAGGATCAGTTTCTTTCATGCATGGAGATTCGGCACGATGTTGTATTTTTTCGCCGCATTGATCGTCTCGCTTGAATACTTTGTCTTTTATCAGTTCATCGCCCCGCCTGATTTCGTGGCAAATGCGATCGGGCAATTAACGACTGTACTAAAGGATAGCCAAGTCAGCTCGGAGATGATCGACTCGCTCAGCAAGATTCGTATCTCGCCAATCCACATGGCCATACAAGGAATATTTAATAACGTATTTTACGGCATCATACTTTCTATACCGGTAGCGGCTCTCTTGTGCAGGAACAATTCGACAGGTTCCATCACTGAAAACCGCTAAAAAGTTAATTACAGACAAATAATGGACATATCAGTTGTTATCCCGTTGTATAACGAAGCCGAGTCTTTACCCGAGTTATTCTCGTGGATAGAGCGGGTGATGAAAGAACATAATTATACCTATGAAGTCATTTTCGTGAATGACGGCAGTACGGATAATTCTTGGGAAGTGATCGAGGAGTTGAAGCAACGTTCTCCACACGTCCGGGGAATCAAGTTCCGTCGCAACTACGGTAAGTCGCCGGGATTGCATTGCGGATTCCAACGGGCTAAAGGTGACGTGGTCATTACCATGGACGCCGATCTGCAGGACAGCCCGGATGAGATACCCGAACTTTACCGGATGATCACCGAAGACGGGTACGATCTGGTATCCGGCTGGAAAAAGAAAAGATATGACCCGTTGTCTAAGACGATCCCCACGAAATTATTCAACGCGACAGCTCGTAAATTCTCGGGAATAAAGAACTTACACGATTTCAATTGCGGATTGAAAGCGTATAAGAATGTTGTCATTAAAAATATAGAGGTGTATAACGATATGCACCGTTACATACCTTATTTAGCTAAGATTGCCGGATTTCACAAGATTGGCGAGAAAGTAGTGAAACATCAAGCCCGCAAGTACGGAACTACTAAATTCGGGTTGGATCGCTTCGTGAACGGTTATCTTGATTTGATCACGCTTTGGTTTACTTCCAAATTCGGAAAGAAACCGATGCACTTCTTCGGTTTATGGGGAAGCGCTATGTTCTTCATTGGTTTTATCGCTCTAGTAATCGTACTCAGCATGAAATTGATCTCGATGTACTCTGGAGATCTAAGACCTTTGGTTACAAGTTCCCCTTATTTCTATATTTCATTGACAGCGATGATTCTGGGAACCCAGATGTTCCTAGCGGGCTTTATCGGGGAGTTGATTTCCCGCAATTCTCCGAATCGCAATAACTATAAAATAGAGGATGAGATATGAGTTTCCTAGAATTAGCGAGAAAACGTTGTTCTATCCGAAAGTATGCCCCCAAAAACGTAGAGCAAGAAAAGATTGATTATATCCTAGAAGCAGCTCGTTTGGCCCCTTCGGCGGTAAATTATCAACCTTGGTATTTTGTTTGGGTTCAAAGTGCGGAAGGAAAAGCTAAATTACAAGAATGCTATCCCCGGGAATGGTTCAAGCAAGCGCCTTATTACTTGATCGTTTGCGGAGATCATCAGCAATCTTGGAAACGGGGCGATCATAAGGATCATATGGATATCGATGCGGCTATCGCCACGGAACATATTTGTTTAGCCGCAGCCGAACAAGGATTGGGAACTTGCTGGGTTTGCAATTTCGACACGGAGCTTTGCCGGAAACATTTTAAAATTCCGGAAATGATCTTTAAAATTGTACTTTTTCCAGCTCCGGCTGGCCCGTCGATTGCAATATTCATACTCATAATATATCCATTCCTCTCATTTTTATCTGTTTTTCATTACTGTTCACTCGTTCCAGTAACGATTTTTCTATTCCACACACATCCCGGCGAGATGTCCGGTAGACCATGCGATCTGGAGATTGAAACCACCTGTCACAGCATCTAAATCCAACACCTCTCCACAGAAATATAAATGTCTGACAAGTTTTGACTCCATCGTCGATGGATTCACCTCACTGACTTTGACACCGCCTTTTGTGATAATTGCCTCATTAAAATCACGCGGTCCATTTAACGTTAACGGAAAAGCCTTGATGAGCCGCACAAATTTCAGTCGC
>OMBA01000969.1_pt1 | contig 11631 bp, 12 predicted proteins | sample 1673441 | NCBI WGS metagenome assembly OMBA01 (sample SAMEA103958111, study PRJEB25191) | human gut metagenome | biome: human-associated habitat [ENVO:00009003]; feature: intestine environment [ENVO:2100002]; material: feces | place: Germany | collected 2013/2015
ATCCAGCGCCCGCACGGGGATCTCGAAGGTGGAGCCGCCCTCGGTGGTGAGGACATCATAGCGCTGGCCGTCCACCAGCATATAGTCATACTTCTCACTGCTCCACACGATAGTGGCGGTGGCAGCGCCGTTCTCCACCTTCAGGGTGCAGGGAGTCAGCACATGGGACTTACCGGAGCCGCCCTCAAAGCCTACCTCAATGGTGTAAGTGCCGTCCGCCAATGCGATGGCGGCAGCGTCATCGCCGTCATTCTCCTTCAGAACAGGGTTGGAGACGGAAACCTTGTGGTCATACCACACGCCCTTCTTGCCGATGAGAGCCACGTCGAACTCCGTGTCCAAGGCGGGCACGGGGATGTCAAAGCCGTTGACCTCCTCGGACAGACCGTCGGGATAGGTGACGGTGTCCTTGGTGGGCTGCAGCAGCACGGCACCGTCCTTCTGTGCGTCCTCCTTCAGGCCGGGGAACAGATTCACAATGCTGGAGGAGGCGAGGCTGACGTGAATGGTCATCTGCCCATCCTTCACGGTCAGCACGCCCTTGCCGTCGCAGGTCTCGTTGGCGTGGAACATACTGCTGTCGGTGTTGAAATCCGCGGTGTACACGCCGTCCGCCAGCGCGGGCTCGGTGACATCGCCGCCGTTATAGTCATCTGTTTTCTGCTGTCCGCAGCCCGCCAGCAGCGAGGCCGTCATCAGCAGTGCCAGCAGACAGGAAAGAAACTTCTTCATTTTTTGTATCCTCCTTGCTCTGAAAAAGGCTCCGAGGCGATAGCATACCGCCCCGGAGCCAAGTCAGTCCTTGTTACGCGATAGCGTCGATGGCAGCCTTGCTGTGTGCCACGTAGAGAGCCTGCACGTCCGCGATACGGCCCAGACCGGAGATCTGGCAGTTCACGGTGAAACCGGCGGCCTCAAACATGGTCTTCCAGGAATCCTCGTCCGCACCGGCCATGTCGTTGTTGGCGTGGTCACCCGCCACGACCATCAGAGGACGCAGCACCACGGTGGTGTAACCGGCTTCCTTGACAGCCGCGATCACGGCCTCGCAAGAGGTATCCTCGGGCTCGCCCTCCACGGTGCCGATGAATACGTTCTCATAGCCCAGCTTGTCCATCTGGGTGGCCATCTGGCTGTAAGTGACCTTCGCCACGTGCGCCGTACCGTGACCCATCAGCACGTAAGCCACACCGGCCTCCTTGGCGGCGGCGGTGGACTCGTAACCGCTCTCGCTCAGAGCAGCGGCGACGACGGCCTTGGCAACGGCTTCCTTGTCGGCGTTGATGACGGTGGCATCGCTGCCCACCTCGCCCAGCAGAGGCTCGGCGACAGCGACAGACTCGAACTTGTCGCGGTAGCTGTCCACCAGCTCCATCATCTCGTCGTACTCCGCGCCGTGCATCAGGTGGGTGGGCTGGACGACCAGATTCTTCACGCCGTTGGCGACAGCGCGCTCCAGAGCCTGCTCCATGTTGTCGATCTTCTCGCCGTCACGGGCCTGGATGTGGTTGATGATGATCTGAGCGGTGAAGGCGCGGCGCACGGACCAATCGGGGTTGGCCTCCTGCAGGGCGTCCTCAATGCTCTTGATGTCGGCTACGCGGCTGTCGTTGAAGGAGGTGCCGAAGGACACCACCAGCAGCTCCTTCTCGCCGATCTCGTCCTGGTTGCGGGGATCGTCCTTGGACGCGTCACCGGTGTCCAGACCGAAATAGTCGGGGCTGGCTTCCTCGCCCTCCACCAGTGCCTTCTGGGCGTCGGTCAGGGCGTCCCAAGCGGCCTTGGCAGCCTCACACTGGGCGTCGGTCTCCTCGGTGCGCGCCTGCACGTAGATGGCGTCGATCAGCGCGGCGACCTCGTCGGCGGCGGCCTGATCAGCATCGGCGGTGGGCGCATCGCTGTTGTCCTTGGTGTCGACGGTGGCCTGATTGGCCTCGGTGGTGGACACATTGTTATCCTTGGTGTCGTCGGCAACGTCCTTGTTGCCGCAGGCGGTCAGCATGCTCATCAGCATCACTGCCGCCATGAGAAATGCAAGTGCTTTCTTCATGGGGAACTACCTCGTTTCAAAAAATGTTCTGAAAGAATATAAAAGCGGCTGTGTCTCACACAGCCGCCCTCGGTGCTTCTTACTACATATACATCCATGCGGCTACTCCGCATCGGATCATAAGTTCGTAGGAAAACCAACCCGTTGGCAGCAGGCTTGAAATTCCACACACAGGCAGGTCTCCTGACTTCGTTCATCACGGCATTGCCCTTCCCGGTTTCCCAGTGGATTGCAAGGCCGCTCCCGTACACAGTGACTGCATCGCTCCGGATTCCCACCGGATTCCCTTTTCATCTGCTCTTGAGCAGACACCTCTGTGCTACAACTTTATATTTTTTTCAGACAGTGGGATTATATCACATTTTGTCGAATTGTCAATCCGTTTTGATGGTGGGGCTGTCTAAAATCTGATGTGGGATTTTCTCGTTTAGGGCTGTTCGGAGAAAAGCGGTCGCTGTAAAGTTTTATATGGGATTTCGAAACAGGAGAAAATTTTCCTCCCTAAAAAGCGCCGTTTTCTTGAGTAGGTGCGGTGTTTTTCAGAAAGCTGGGCAGATGCCACGGAAGAATGCTTTGCTTCCAGCCCGGAGCTGCGTGAAGTGGCGCCGGACCACTTTGTGGCCTGTCACCGTGTAAAGTGACGCATACATGTCTATCATGACAGAACCATCCAGGGACGAGAAAAAAGTTCTCGTCCCTGGATGCTTTTTATCAGAAACAGGAGGCAGCTATGTTATTCGGATTGACCGATTATCTGCCGGAGGCGGTACTGACCGTCGGCGACAACCTTGAATTTCTCATTCGTATTCTTGTGGTGGAGCTGTTTGGCTTCCTCATCGGACTGGAGCGTTCCAAACGCCAGAAGGACGCCGGAATCCGCACGCACTGCATCATCGCCGTAACGTCGGCTGTTATCATGATCCTGTCGAAATACTGTTTTGTGGATCTGGTGGACTTGGGTATCGCCGGGCGTAATTCCGATCCCGGCCGTATGGCGACACAGGTGGTCAGCGGCATCTCCTTTCTCGGAGCAGGCGTGATCTTCCGTGACCGGAACTCCTCGTCAATCAAGGGCCTCACCACGGCCGCAGGCATGTGGGCGACTTCTGCTATCGTTTCCCCGTGGGCAACGACGCCCTTGTGGCGCAGGAGCTCAGCGTCCGCATCGCGGATACACCCGAAATGCAGAAATACATCCGTCAGTTCGTCAAAAGCCACGGCGGCCACATCGAATGCAGTGATGCCGTGCGGGAAGGCAATGTGCTGGAACTGGAGCTCACCGTCCGCTGCCGCCAGCCCATCATACAGGACGAGGGTTTGGATCTGATCGCCAGAAATCCCGGTATTCTGCGCATCAGTATCTAGCGGGAGGTACGAGAGGAAAAACGATGAAAAAAGCGATTGGATATGTATACGTCATTGCGGCAGCTGTTTGCTGGGGCTTTTTGGGGCTGTTCAATCGGGTCCTCACGGCGGCAGGGGTGTCGCTGCTGAACATGATGCCGCTGCGCTTTGGCGGCACAGCGATCCTGTTTACGGTATTTTGCATGATGTTCAAGCAGCAGGTATTTCACATCAAGCTGCGCCACCTGCCCATTTTCCTCGGCAGCGGTCTGATCAGTATGCTGCTGGTTTTGTGCGGCTGTGCGCTGGTCAGCGGTATTGTGGGCAGCGACGTGGGTATTTCACTGGAGGGCCTGCTGATGGGGCTCGCCCCCGAGTTGTGCTATGGCGGCTATACTATCTTCACCCATTATGGGATGCGGTATTGCGATTCGTTTACCATGGCGTATTGGACGTTCCTGATTGCCGGGATCGCTTCACTGTTTCTGGCGGACGGGCCGGCGCTGCTGTCGGCGTTGGCTGAGCCGCGGACGGGCCTTGCTGCGCTTGGACTTATGGTCATGGGGACAGCCCTTCCGTTTACGCTGTATACCAAGGGATTGGAAACCGTGGAAAGTGGGAAAGCGGCGATCATAGCTAATATTGAGCCGGTAATGTCGGCGGTCATTGGCGTAACGGTGTTTCAGGAGACCTTGGGTTTGTGGACATTGGTCGGCATCGTTTTAGTTTTGTCCGGTGTGGTGGTGCTGGCCTGTGAAAAGGAGCCGGATAAATAGCGCCGGAGTGGGGTAATCACTGGCGGGAAGGTCACCTCTGAGTAAACATAGTATCAGATTATTATGTTTTTTTCATAGCCTGAAGTCCTAAAAGAAATTGTTTACATACATAGGGGCAGACTTTATTAAAAACCAATACACCTTTAATACGCACGTAATACGCATTGTTTCCGTAATACGCTTTTAATACGGAGATAATGCGTATTACGTTTTTGGCCGCGTTCTCTTTTAGTTCTGTATTTAGATGCTTTTATATTGACAATTACAACATATTGTGGTATATAAAAATTATTCAGTTATTTGTGCACTGCCCTAATGGGGTTTCCGAATGCGTTTCGGATCGCACACGTTGTTAAGTTTGTACTTGAGGAGCGTCACGCTCCCGTTTGAGATTAGGGCCATTGCGCCCTCGTATTTCAATGACTATGCTGTGAGAAGTTTTTCTCGCGGCAGTTTCCACCTGTACATTTCTCTGCCGCCGTACTACACTGAACGTGTACTTAAGGCATCAAGCATTTAGGTCGAGGCAGAGCAGGCACGGGTGGAAAGCATTATCAACAGCTTTTCGCTCTGATTAAGAACCCGAAGTATGTCAAAATGGACCCTCCCAGAAAAACGGGGCGGTCATCAGAATTGAACAATACTGCAAACGCAGGAAGGATCGTATGAAGCCGAAACGGCAAGAAGATTCTTCCTGCGTTTTTGCTTACTATTATTGTCGCAGCACTTGCCAACGCCGCAATACGATGACATTTGCGAAAACGACAATGGGTATTTTATCGGCTCGATTATTTGCATTGATAACTCTTCCGATGCTTTCCAAACAAAGGAGCTTGAGGTTGTCGATGGACAGCAGCGTTTAACGACGCTCTGCCTCCTTCTGACCGCAATATACAACCGGCTCAAGATACATAAGGATGAGCTGGATGAGGATGATGAGGACGAGCTTCCTGCTCTTAGAAAGTCCATTATTTGCAAAGGCGCATCGAACGGGCTTATTCTTTGTCCTCAAATTCAAAACCACAATCAGGCTGACTTCAATGTCGTAATGTACGAGAATGGTCTGCTCAAAAGTGCGAAGCGCGAAAAGAATTGGGGCAATCGTAAAATCGCGAAGTGCTATAAATACTTCCTACAAAGATTAGATCAGGATATTGAAGAGTCCGGTGATGCAGTCAAGACCCTGCTTGAAATCAAGAGCAAGGTATCGAAAGCGGTACTCGTCAAGATAGAGGTTGGAAGTCACGCGGAGGCTTACACTCTTTTTGAGTCCCTGAATAACAGAGGTACGCCATTGACAGCTATTGACCTCATGAAAAACCTTATTTTGGCGAGAGCCGAGCGTTCGGGTATGACTTGTGATGACTGCTTTGAGGATTGGCAGACACTCCTCGGTTATTTGACGGATGACTACTCTACACAAGAGCGTTTCTTCCGGCAGTATTACAATGCGTTCAAAAATCGCTTAAACGAGCCGTTCAGAACGGATGGGCAGCGCAAGAAAGATCCTCTCGGCTATATTGCCACCCGTTCCAATTTGTTGTCCATTTTTGAGGAACTGATAAGCAGAGATTTGTCCGGCTTTATGAGCGACATTTTGGTATGCGGTGAGATTTAAAAAACACTCAAGAAGCCTTGCCACCAGCCGCTTTTCTATCCCTTAAATGCGTGAGTGAAAGCGCTTATTGCATGAGAGGAAGTGCCGCCAAACTGGCGGCACCCTGTGTAATTTTTCTCTTACACTTCCCCTCCCTTTCTTTCCGTCTGTCCCGCTTCATGCTGAGCCTGCCATTCCCGGAACTCCCGCTGACCTTCTTCGCTTTCGTAGTGGGCGAGAATGTCGGGGAGGATGCACCGGGCGATGTGTTCGATTTCGTGCTGCGGAATACCGGAATTGTTGATGAGCTTTTTCCTGCGGCTCAAGCTGGTTGTTCCCTCCGGTTTAATGTTAAATTTTAAGGTGCAGTTGTGGGTGGGCGGACGATTTGTACTGGCAGCATGGCTCCCTTCTGAAAATGGAAAATGCAGGCGCTTGTCAAGCTGCGGCTTGATCGGCGTCTGCATTTTGTTTGGTTGTATTATAGCATATTGAGGGCATATGTCAATAGATAGTGGGCAGCACATCCATCGAAATGCGAGTGCTTTTCGAGTTCTGTTCAGGCGTGAATGTAGAGACGCATACGAAATAAGTAATTGCAGCGATTTGGAAAAATCGCGTAGCCGCAATCTGAAAGATTGCGTTCAACATGGGGCTTGGGGCGGAGCCTCAACAAGCAGAAACCCATTCGTTCCGCAGAAGCGAAATGGATGGGTTTTTCGTATTTGTAATACAAATGCATTGCTTGCTACTATTGTACCAAACTAATTTATTCGATATGGATGCAGGAAAAATGCACAATTTCATCATTTGTCGCTTCGTGGTGTCCCTTTGCCAAAGCCTCTCCATCACCCTGTTGCATTCACTAAGCCTTTGTAAGCCGTGTGCCCTGTGGATGCCTGAATTATTTTGTTTTATACACATAAAAGCTTTTGTAATATGCTAAAACGAGGTTGACATTATATGCGAAGCAAGATATACTCATAGCATAAGGATAGGAGGCGATGTGTATGAATATCATCGGTACACGTCTGCGGGAATTACGGCAGAGTGCAAAACTGTCTCAGGTGAAAATTGCGGAAGTTGTTGGTTCCCGGCAGTCGGCTATCGCTCGGTTTGAAAGTGGGGAAGCCCATGTCCCGGCAGAGGTGATGATTCGCTATGCGGATTATTTCGATGTATCGCTGGATTACATTTTCGGCCGTACGGACAAGCCTCAAGGGCAGCTGTATGAAGGGAAAATGAAAATTGAGAAGGTATATCCTGACATGGATAAATTCATCGAGATGTGCTTTGACCCTGGTTCCCCCATCAATGAACGACTGAAAGAAACGCTCCGGGAAATGCTGAAGGAGGAAGAAAAATGAAGGCTGTGATCTACGCCCGCTATTCCTCCGACAACCAGCGGGAAGAATCCATTGATGGCCAGATTCGAGAATGTACTGCTTTTGCGGAGAAAAACGGTATCACGATTCTGCGCCACTACATTGACCGGGCTTGTTCTGCCAAAACAGACAACCGTCCAGCTTTTCAAGAGATGGTTAAAGACAGCGTCAAGAAGCTGTTTGACATGGTCATCGTCTGGAAATTGGACAGATTTGCACGGAACCGTTATGACAGCGCCCGGTATAAGGCACAGCTAAAAAAGAATGGCGTTAAAGTCGTTTCTGCTACCGAAGTCATTTCGGAAGGCGCTGAGGGTATCATTCTGGAATCTGTTTTGGAAGGCTACGCAGAATACTACTCCGCCGATTTGTCAGAAAAGGTCATCCGTGGAAGGACGGATAACGCACTAAAATGTATGTATAACGGCGGCACGCTCCCCATTGGTTTTGTTATTGATGAGGAACAGCATTTTCAAATTGATCCGCTGACCGCTCCTTTTGTACTGGAAGTATTCAAGCGATATGATGAAGGTGCCACCATGAAGGAGCTGCGGGACTGGCTGAATGAGAACGGTATCCGCAACAAGCTGGGGAAGCCGCTGAACTACAACAGCATCCAGCATATGCTGAAGAATCGTCGATACATTGGAGAATACCAGTATCGGGACGTTCTGATTCCAGATGGTATTCCGGCTATTGTCCCCAAGGAACTCTTTGACCGGGTGCAGGAGAAAATCGAGAAGAACAAAAAAGCCCCGGCCCGTCACAAGGCTGAGGACGATTATCTGCTGACCACCAAATTGTTCTGCGGCTACTGTGGTGCCTACCTCTGCGGCGAGAGCGGCAAGAGCCGGAACGGAACCATTCACCACTACTACAAATGCGTGTCCGTAAAAAAGAAGCGGACGGACTGCAAGAAAAAGCCTGTGCGCAAGCAATGGCTGGAAGATCTGGTGGTCAATGAGGTAATGAAGGTGGTCATGGACGATCAGGCCATTGAAGCCATCGTATCCATGGTGATGGATTTGCAGGACAGAGAGAACACCAACCTTCCCCTGTACGAACAACAGCTTCAGGAAGCCCAGCGAGGCATTGACAATCTTTTAAACGCTATCCAGCAGGGCATCCTCACCAAATCCACCAAGACCCGCTTGGAGGAATTGGAAGCCACGAAAGAAGATTTGGAAATCAAGATCGCCAATGAGAAGATTGCCAAGCCCAGAATCAGCCCGGAGTTCGTCACCTTCTGGCTTCACAAATTCCGCAAGCTGGATGTCCGCCAGCAGTCCCACCGCAAAATGCTGATCGATGCCTTTGTAAATGCCATCTATCTGTACGATGATAAAATGGTCATCACCTTCAACTACAAAGACGGCACCAGAACCATCGCACTGGACGACGTAAAGAAAGCCGTAAAGAAGAATACCGGTTCGGATTTGGATTGCTTTGCTGCACCATATCGAGTGTTCTTACAGCATTTGAAAGGCTGTTAAGAACACTCGCTTTTTTTCATACAGCGAGTTGACCTGGGGCGTAGTTGACAACTACGCCTTTTCTTGTATTCACCGACACCTGGGGTGCCGGAAGTGGAAACACATCAGGGATGAAGATGGCTCCCACACAGTTGTAATGGATCACAAGATGCTGCTCCCATATCCCGTCGATCTTTTCCGCCTGATGGACTTCGATGTGATCGATCAGCTCATTGAGCATCCTGGGGGGCAGAACCTTGGCTCTTGTGTATTTACGGACGGTGGAGATAAACATATCCGCCGTTACAGACTTTCTGCTGAGCTTGTCCATTTCAGCACGGAGGGTCTTGATCTTCTAGGATATCTCCTTCTGTTCATCTTCGTATCTGCGGGACATTTTGGCAAAGCGGTCATCCGAGAGCTTGCCGGAAACATTGTCCTCATAGATATTATGCTGTTTGCAGACGGCAAGTCCACAAGGGATAGCCGCATAAGCGGCGCAAGGGAGTGTAGCTCCCTTGACGGAACGAAGTGACGAAACATTCTCGGTCGGGCAGTTTTCTTCTGCTGACTGGGAATGAAGCTCCGCAGGACGCACATACTCCCGATAGGAGAATATAGAAGTGCGCCCTTTAGTTCCTAAAGGGATTTTTCCTTAATACTTTTTCATCAGCTTATTAAAAATGACAATTCCTGCGATAACTTGAAACAGTAAATATCCGCTGAGATGGAGTACAATCATGCGAGTATTATCAATGACTTCCAATGCTCCGAGAATACCGAAAACCAAAATAGAGAAACAAATAACCAGCAGTCCTAAGCTGTAAGTATATCTTCCGGCTCTATCTCTGATTTTTATTTTTAACTCGTCATGCTGTTCAATTCGTTCGTTTTCCAAACGCTCTTCGTATCGCTCTTTATTTTTGGGGGAACTCCAATAAAAATAAATGCTTATCGACTTAACACAGCAAGCCACAATATCTCGAAAAAGTCCGATTTATTGGACAGATAGCGTGTTATACTATGGCCAGAAACCAAAAGGAAAGGTTGATGGCTATGTTTCAGATGCGTTATGTAGGCGGACACGTTCAGGTGTATGACAAAAGCGGCAAGTTCCTGTTCTCGGCGGATACCGAACGGGAGGCCAGAGAAGAGATGGAGGATTATGCGGAATCTGCGGCTTGATATTTGCTACGACGGCACCCGCTACCGGGGCTGGCAGCGTCTGCCCGGAAGGGACGACACCATTCAGGGCAAGCTGGAAACAGCCCTTTCCCGGATTCTGGAGGAACCAATCGAGGTCAGCGGCAGCGGCCGCACCGATGCCGGGGTACATGCGCTGCATCAGGCGGCGAATTTCCACTGCGAAAGCGCCATGCCGTCGGGGGAGATTTTGTCCAAACTGCGGCAGTATCTTCCCGAGGATATCGGCATATATTCCTGTGTGGACGTGCCGCCCCGGTTCCATGCCCGCCTGAATGCCCGCGCCAAGACCTACCGCTACTGCATCTGGAATTCCCGGGAGCCGTGCGTTTTTCAGCGGCGGTACGTTGCGGTCATGCCGGAACGCCTTGACTTAAACGCCATGCGCCGCGGGGCGGCACTGCTGACGGGGGAGCATGATTTCTCCGCGTTCTGCGGCAATGCGAGAATGAAAAAGTCCACAGTCCGCCGGATCGATTCCATCGACATTCAGCGGCAGGGGGAGGAAATCCAAATTCTGTTCACCGGAAACGGCTTTCTTTACAACATGGTGCGGATTCTGGTTGGTACGCTGGTGGAGGTCGGCAGGGGAGAGCGGGAAGCGGAGAGCATTCCGGCGCTGTTCGGCGGCAAGCGGGAGGACGCGGGCTTTCTGGCGCCTGCCCAGGGGCTGTGCCTGATGGAGGTAGTGTATTGAACATTCAGATTTTCGGCAAAAGCAAATGCTTTGACACCAAGAAGGCGGAACGCTACTTCAAGGAGCGGCGCATTCCCTTTCAGTCCATAGACCTGAAGGCATACGGCATGTCCGGCAGGGAATTTGACAGCGTTCTCCGGGCGGTGGGCGGTATTGACAACCTCATCGACTGGGACGGTAGATCCCCGGACATCACCCTCATGAAGTACATGGACGACCAGCGAGCGAAGGAAGACAAGGTTTTCGACAACCCCGCCCTGATGAAAACGCCTGTCGTGCGCAACGGCAAACAGGCCACGGTTGGCTATTGCCCGGAAGTCTGGGCGGCGTGGGAATAACATAATCGATCACGAAAGCGGTTCTCTAAAAATGGAGAGCCGCTTTTTTTATCATTTTTCCGATTTTTCTCTTGCAGTTTCAACAAAAAAGTGGTATGCTAGGAGGACAAAATGACCAAATACATTGACGGCCTGAATCGAATCGTCTGGGGTGCGCCCGCGTTGGTGCTGATCGTTGGCGTGGGGCTTTATCTGAGCCTGCGGCTTCGCTTCGCCCAGCTGACGCTGTTCCCCAGAGCATGGAGGCGCTTTCTTTTCATGCTTCGCCCGGGGCAGAAAAGCGGGAACGGGGTGACGCCCTTTCAGGCGCTGTGTACGGCGCTGGCGGCGACCGTAGGGACGGGAAATATCGTCGGCGTTGCCGGTGCCATCTGTCTCGGCGGGCCGGGGGCCATTTTCTGGATGTGGATTTGCGGCGTTCTAGGGATGGTCACGAAATACGCGGAGGTCACGCTGGCGCTTCGCTACCGGGTGAAAACCCCGGCGGGGTGGATCGGCGGCCCCATGTATGTGATCACTCAGGGCTTGGGGACGAAATTTACACCTATGGCCGTCGCTTACTGCGTGTTCGGCGTGGTTGCGGCTTTTGGCGTGGGAAACGCCACTCAGATCAACGCTGTGATCTCCGGCGTAAACGATGTGGTGACCCGCTTCGGTGGGGAACAGACCAGACTTGGAAACCTTGTGATGGGACTGATTCTGGCCGCACTGGTGGGCGCGATGCTCCTTGGGGGCGCGAGACGCATCGGTATTGTGGCCGAGCGGCTGG
>OMBA01000977.1_pt1 | contig 11534 bp, 9 predicted proteins | sample 1673441 | NCBI WGS metagenome assembly OMBA01 (sample SAMEA103958111, study PRJEB25191) | human gut metagenome | biome: human-associated habitat [ENVO:00009003]; feature: intestine environment [ENVO:2100002]; material: feces | place: Germany | collected 2013/2015
TTGAAATGGCAGCACCAGCTGTTCCTCCAAGAAAAAAATCACTTGGATTTATTGGAATTAAATACATGTTTAAAATAAATTTAATTATTACACCTATTCCAAGTGCAATTGCTGGAGTCAACATTTTCCCCAATCCGTGTAAAGCACCACTAATTGTTTGTTCTAGTACTATAAAAATAATTCCAAGGCAACTAATTTGATATATAAATGCTCCAGATGTTGCATTTGGAAATAATAATTCCAGAATTTGTTTTGCAAATAAAATCATTATAATCATACATGGCATTCCAATTAACATTGATATAAGCATTGAAAACGAGACTCTTTTTCTTATTGTTTCTATATCTCCTATTGCTTTTGATGAAGAAATTGAAGGGACAAGAGCTGTTGCAAATGCCATATTCAATGACATAGGAAGTGTAACTAAAGTATCTACCTTTCCACTAAGTATTCCATATTGAATTTTAGCTTGTTCTTCTGACAGAAAACTTTTTAGTCCTCTTACTACAGTCATAGAATCAATATTTTTATTTATTGTTCCAAGTATTGCTGTCATAGACATTGGAATAGAAACAGATAAAATCTGTTTTATTGTTTTTATAATTCTTGTTCTTTTATTTTTTGTTGCTCTTTTTAATTCAAAAGCAATTTCTTTTCTCATTTTTGAATAATATTTGTATAAATATAAAAAACATAGCACTGTTGCTAAAGTTGTTGCCAAATTTGCCCCAGCCGCCATAATTGTAGTATCTGTTCCTGTTGTTAATGCAACCATTTCTACTATTATTACTGAAAGTACTGTTTTAAAAAATTGTTCTAAAGTATGAGAATTTGCTGTTACTTTTAAATTTTCTCTACCTGTAAAATATCCTTTAATTACACATGAAATTGATACAAAAAATATTGAAGGCGAAAGTGCAACTAATGTTAATTCTGCCTCTGGTATTTGTAGCAATGTATTTGATATATACCCAGCTCCTAAAAATAAAATGGTACTACTTAGAAATCCAATTAATCCGAAAGTTACAAATGCTATTTTAAATATTCTGTGTGCACCTTTTGTATCTCCTATTGCAATTTTTTCTGAAACAAGTTTTGCAAGTGCTCCAGGTATTCCAATTGATGAAATTGTTAAAAACAAAGCATATATTTGAAATCCACTACTATATATAGCATTTCCCTTATCTCCAAACCCCTCTCTATTTGTTAAATATAATTTATAAATAAGTCCCAGTATTTTAATTAAAACTTGTGAAATCATTAAAATTAAAACACTACTCATAAAACTTTCTTTTTTTGTTTTCATAAATTTCCTCTATATTTCTTTTTTATATACATATACTTTTTAAATCACTATTATTACTTTTATTTTATATATGTAGATTTTTGTCGTTCTTTTGCACATTTTTTCGCAAAAGCCCTTGTATTTTTCGCGATTTTATAGGATAATATAGTAGTATAGATTTGAAAATGAAAGTGGTGAATTTTTTGAAACTATTTGATAAATTTTTAAAATTTTTAAAAACAGATAGAAATACATTTATAACCTATGTTTTAACACTAATTTCTGCATATATATTAGTTGATAGAATAATGGAACTATTATTCATAATTTTTACTGGTGTGGGATTTAGTTATTGGGGTCCAATAAAATACTTCTTTGCATTCGCTTGTATGGCTTTTGCATTTTTCTTTTCTGGATCTTCAAAATTTGCTAAAGCAGACGTTAATAAATTAAGATTTTTCCATGCGTTCATAGTTTCTTTTTACATTTTAATTGTTTCAGCAGTTGTTCAATGGTTAAATCAAATAATATGGATAAACATTTTATCTTTACCAAATTATCCTGAGCTTGCAAGAGACTTCTTTTACTTGTTTAAGCCTGCATTTACAGCTATAGGTGTATACATTCCACTTGTTACATTCTATAAAGTAATTAAATGGCTTATCTTCAGTATTAATGATGTTAAAGATATACGTGATTCAATTTTTGATTATGGTGGAATTAAATTAACATCTGATAAAGAAGCTCATGGTGTTTACACTTGTGAAGTAAAAGTTTGTGTAGACAGCGAGAGTGGCGAAGATGTTTGTATGCCTGAGAAAAAACGTTATGAATCTTTACTAGTAGTAGGTGTGTCTGGTTCAGGTAAAACAACAATGATTTATGAACCAATGCTTGCAAGAGATATAGAAAGAAAATCATTCTTTAAAGAAGTTTCTAAAGAAATGGGATTTACAGCATTAAGAACTGGTTTAGCATCTCTAAATTGTCCTTATGATAATGATTATATTAATGAACATTTTTCATTAAATATGTTAATTCCAAAAGATGACAAGCTAGAAACATATAAGAATTATATGAAAAAAATGATAATTTCAAGTTCTGGTAACAAAATCACATACAGAAATATGGGTATCACTTATATTTCTGCAGAACATGAATCAGTAGAAAAAATTGCTAAAGTGGCTCAAAACTTCCATATTCCTGTTAATATAGTTGATCCAAATAGAGCTGACTCACCTGGTTTAAACCCATTTGTTTACTCAGATCCTATAAAAACAGGTTTAGCTGTTTCTTCAGTTTTAAAAGGATTATTCATTCATAGTAGACCAGATACAGAACTTGCTTTTAGAGAAAACGAAGCAATTCGAATGATAGAAAATATTTCTATTTTATTAAAAGAAATGTATCCTTTAGAGCATGATGGACTATTACCTAACTTAGAAGATATTTTAGATTTACTTACAGATTTTAGCTTAGTAGTAGATTATGTTGAAAAGATGAAACAAATTCCTGAATTTACTGAAAAATACCGTATATTAATTAGATTTTTTGAAAATAACTTTTACCCAGAAAGCCCTAATTTATTAAATGCTCAACGTTCTACAACAACTGCTTCTGCTGAAATTGATAACTTATTGCGTTACCCTGGTGTAAAATCAGTATTATGTAATCGTTCAAATAACTTAGATTATGACAAAATCTTATCAGAAGGTCAAGTAACATTAGTATGTACTCGTAGAGGAGATTTAGGTGAAACTGCTCATAAAGCGTTTGGATTATTCTTCTTATTGCTAATGCAACAATCAATACTTGCTAGACCAGGTAATGATAGTAATAGAATTCCACATTGTTTATATATAGATGACTTCCCTGCTTATATTTGTAAAGCAACAGAACCTATATATACATTATATAGAAAATACAATGTAGCAACAGTATTAGACTCTCAAAACTTAACACAATTAAAAGGTGACTTATCTGCTGATGCAAGAGGAGATTACTATAAGAACTTAATACTTTCTAATACAGTTAATAAAATTATATTTGGTAATGCTACACCAGAAGATGTTGAATGGTGGGAAACAGCAATGCAAGATAAGAGAGAATGGTCTTGGACTGACAATTATAATAGTGATAAAGTGGAATATGATGCAAAAAAGAGTGGAATTAAATTCAAGTGGCAACCTAACTTTGCTAAAGGCAAGATTATGTCTTTAAAAGGAAAACAAGTTATTTACAAAATTAAAGATTTATCTGGAAAGAGCGCAGTTAATAAAGGTAAAGTTGATTTTATAGAATCAAAATACAAAGAAGTCCAAAAGACTAAAAAATATGATTTTACTAAATTCGTAAGTGGTATATCTGATGCTAAATCAGCTGCAAAAAAAGCTTTAAAATCTAAAAAAGAAAACTTTGCTGCAGTTACAGCTGGAAATGATAATTATGATATTAATCGTGAGTTTGATCCAGTTCAAACAGATAATTCTGATTCAAAATACTTATTTGATAATGAAAATGCAATTATAGTAAATTTCAAAAACAATAAAAAATAAAAATAAAAAACTTTGAGTTCATTCTCAAAGTTTTTTATTTTTTAAATTCCTAATATTTTTACTTCTATATTTTCCATTTTATATTTTTTAGTTTCTGGGTCTAATCCAAAGTGTACTAATGTTCTCTCTAGAGTTTCTTCATTTTGTCTTAAATCTGTAGTAAAATATAATTTTATATTTGAAATTTCAACTTTATTCATAACAATTGTTTTAAAACTCTCAGCCATTTGTTTATCATCTTCGCATACTATTATTAATTGAGGAATACTTGAATATCCTGAATCACCAACTTGAAAGTTCTCATAAAAGTCCTTATATAACCTCATTTTGTCTACTAATTTCTTTTCCCATTCTTTTTCTCTTCTTACAACTTCAAATACAAATTCAATAGATTTATTATTTTTAGTTAATTTAACACTTCCACCACTTGCTTTAAAAACTTTTCCAGCTTGTTTTGCAGTAAAACTTGGCTTTGGAATATAAGAATCAAATGCCTTTACTTTTCTTAAATAAGCTATTAAAGTTTGGTTTCCAGCTAATCTTTTCTTTATCATTGCAACTGGTTTAGTATTATCTGTTGGTTGCCATTTACATTCAGTTCCTCTAGAATTTAACAAATATTTACCCATTTTTTCTAGGCAATATATTCTATATACTCCTTTTCCATCTTCAGAATTGAAATAATATCTTGTTAATATTTTTGTTTTTACCAATTGCTCTAATTTATTATTTAGTTTATCTTGTGAACCAATTTCAATGCCTTTCCACTCTAGCATTTGTAATAACTGTCTTGATGTAATAAATTCAAATTCATTTACTAATTCTATAATAGCAAAATGAATATCTGTAATATGTCCTATGTTTATTCTGTGAATAATTTGATTCATAGAAACATATCCGTCTTTTCCGTCAAATACTTTAACCTCTCCTTCTCTAATTGCAAAAGGCGACACTGTGGCCTTTATTTCATTATCTTTTATCATATTTATACTCCCTTCTAATCTTTAATAAAGATTAAAAATTATTTTAATAACTGTTTTGCTTCATTATCAGTTAAATATCTAAAATTACCTAGTTTTAAATCTTTAACATTAATGTTTCCAATTTTACTTCTATGTAATGCTAATACCTTTCTTTCTATTGCTTCACACATTCTTCTTACTTGCCTATTTTTTCCTTCGTGTATAGTAATTTCTATTCTAGATATATTTTTTTCTTCATCTATTTTCATTATTTTTACTTGAGCAGGTTTTGTAATGTATCCTCCAATGTCTACTCCATTTTGTAGTTTTTTTACATCATCATCAGTAATTTTTCCTTTTACTGTTACCTGATAAGTTTTGTTTATTTCATGTTTTGGATGTGTAACTTGATAGATAAAGTCACCATCATTACTTAATATTAATGCACCAGATGTATACATATCTAGCCTTCCCACTGGAACAACTGATGTTTTTATTGGATTTCCACGTTCTTTTAAAAGTTCCATTACAGTCGGCCTATTAAATTGGTCTTTTACTGTAGTTACATATCCTATTGGTTTATTAAGTAATATATATACTTTTGCAACAGAACCAGAAATTAATTTTTCATTAAATTCTATTTTATCAATTTCTGTATTTATTTTTGTTCCAAGTTCAGTAACAACTTTTCCATTCACTTTTACTTTTCCTTCTAGTATATATTGTTCTGCTTTTCTTCTAGAGCATATTCCTTGATTTGCTAAAAACTTTTGTAATCTCTCTTCCATTTTTACTCCTGATTTAATTTTTTTAAAACTTCTTCAAAGTATTCAGGTAATGGTGCTTCTAAGTGTTTTAATTTTCCTGTTATTGGGTGTTTAAATTCTAAACTCTTAGCATGTAGCATTTGCCCTTCTACATTAAATTCATTTTTACCATTTGAATATGTATAATCACCCACTACTGGATGCCCTATTTCGGCAAGGTGAACCCTTATTTGATGAGTTCTTCCAGTTTCAATTCTTACTTGAAGGAGTGTATATTTTTCAAATCTTTTTAGTACTTTAAAATGAGTTATTGCTACCTTTCCTTTTTTATCAACTGCCATCTTTTTTCTGTCTTTGCTACTTCTTCCTATAGGCATATCAATAGTTGCTTCATTTTCCTTAACAATTCCTCTTACAAGTGCTATATATATTTTTTTAACTTCTCTATTTTGAATTTGTTCACTTAATTTAATATGTGCTTTATCATTTTTTGCAACAATTATTAGTCCTGAAGTATCTTTATCAAGTCTATGCACAATTCCTGGTCTTACTTCTCCGCCAATTCCAGATAAATTATCTTTGCAATGTGCCATAACAGCATTTACTAGTGTACCGTCTAAATTTCCGACTGCAGGATGTACTACCATTCCTTTTGGTTTATTAACAACCAAAATATCATTATCTTCATATATAATATCTAATGGAATATCTTGAGATTTTAATCCTACTTCTTTTACTTCTGGTATATTTATTGAAATTTTATCTCCATTTTGTACTTTGTATGATGCTTTTTGAGATTTGCCATTTACTAAAATCTCTCCTTCATCTATAAGTTTTTGAATCATAACTCTAGATATTTCATCTGTTTTATTACTAATATATTTATCAAGTCTATCTTTTTCTTCATGTACAATAAATTCCAAATCTTATTCTCCTTTTACTTTGTTAATCGTTCATAGATTATAAAACTTTTATCTTTATATAGTTCTTTGTAATTTTCATCTCTAGATATAAGCATATTCAATTTTGTGTTTGTTTTTAAAATTACATGAGTTATTTTATATTTTTCAAATGTTTCTTCATAATATTTAGTAATATTAGAAGTATTTATATAATCAGAAAAGATATCTCTTCCATCATATTTTCCATCAGCATTCTTTTTTCCATTAAATTCAGGTGCATATAAATCTGCTCTAGAATCTATAAATACAGGTATTCCTCTGTATAATAAATAACTTCCATAATTATATTCGTTAAAAAGTTTTATATTTTTTACATCAAGATTTTGTAACATCCAGTCTGCTGCTTTTACAGGATAAGAACTAGAATTTACAAATTCATTATTTATTTTACCTTTATACATTATAAAGCTTAATAATATGACTAATAAAACAGTAAATATTTTTCCTAATAAAGATGTCATAATTTTTATTACTTTATCAGTGCCATCTTTATCATATTTTCTTAAAAAGTTAGCCGACATTTTAGCAAATATAAATCCACATACAATTACAAACATTGATGCCTGTCTTCTCGTCATAAATGTTAACAATGTAAGGCCTGCTAACATAAAGAAATCTCTTAATCTCAACTTTGTATCTGTAAATATTAAAAACATTAAAAATACAGTAAAAATAATTAACATTGCTCTATTATTTATTAGAGTTAAAGGTTGATGTTCACTAATATTTTGTGTTGTATTTCCTTGCATTAATTTTGGTAACAATGTATATGGTGTTGTTCCTATAGGTGTTAATAGTCCTGTAAGAGTACATATAAGCATGATTACCATAAGCCATTTAACTGAATCTTCTCTTTTAAAAATAACTTTAAAAGCTTTTGTTTCATTTTTCTTTCTAAGTTGCCTTCCATTTTCTTTATCTAATTGTAAATGTGCTATTTTTTCTTGATATTTTCCTATCTCATCAAGTTTTCCTTTTTTAGTTAATTTTTTTATTTTTAGCTCATTCCATTTTATTGCAATAAAATAATATAATTGCACATCTGCTAAAACTGCTAACATATATTCAACCACATAAGGTAAATATAAAACAAAATAAAATGGCCAAACTGCGCAATGTAAATTAGCAATTAATATAGGAATTATAATTAAATAAATTGCATATCTTTTCTTTTTAGTACTAATAAATTGTTCTATAAATAAAATTGTCAAAGCAAATAAAATAAAAGTTACAAGTTGCGCTCTGGCTGCAATAAAATTCTTTAATAAATACATAGTTGCCATTGAAACTAAAAATGCAACAACCTGATTTTTACATAACTTACATGATACATAGTAAAGTACTATTCCAAGTATCATACTAAGAATAATTGTAGCAATATATAATGCACAGAAACCGCCTATTCCTATATTTTCTCCAAGGTTATATACTAAGTATGTGCTAACATCATATAGCCAATGGTTATATGTGTATGGTAAGTCTTCATGCCATGAAAAAGGATCTTGCATATCTATTTGACCTGTTTGTACAATATGTTCACCAATTTTTATGGTATAATAAGTATCATTTTGAAATGTAACTGGCGTTAATGCAAAAGAAAATATTAAAATACAAAATATAGCCAATACATTAAACTTCATTTTTGTTTTATCTGTCATCTTTTATCTCCTTTGATTATATATCAAACTCCGCAAAAACAGCATTATGGTCAGATGCTCCATTTGCTTCTATTGTTTCATATTTATTTAATCTTATTCCTTTTGAGTAGAAAATTGTATCTATACATCCATTACCCAAATCAGAAAACCATGTATCTTTTTCATTTGGTAATTTTTCTAACTGTTTTTTTAATATTTCATATTCTTCATAACTTTCAGATTCTTCATAAGTGTATTTGCCTTTACCTAATCTAGTTACACCTACATTAAAGTCTCCACCCATAATAATTAATTCACTTGGGTCAATTTTTCTTATTATTCTGTTCATTTCCTTTGCTGCCAAAACTCTTTCATCTTGATATGTTGATAAATGCACAGAAAATAAATTTATTTTAGTAGTTCCAAATGAAATTCTATTACATAAAATTCCTCTTTGCTCATGATTTATATCAGTAAGAGGCATTAAGTAATTGGTTGAAAAAGAAATAGGAAATCTACTAATAATTCCATCTCCATAATATCCTTCTTCTAATGTAATATTACTTTCCATTGAGCAATAATATAAACCAATTGCTTTACTAAATTCTCTAATTTGATTTCTATCTCCTGCTCTTTTAGTGTACATATCTACTTCTTGTAGAAAAACTATATCTGGATTATAATTTTTAATAACCTCAGCTTGTCTTTGTAAATCAACTATTCCGTCCATTCCTTTTCCATGTGCAACATTAAAAGTAATAATTTTTAAAATCATCTTTTCACCCACTTTTTTTATATTAGCATTATATCAAATTTGCCATTTATAAACAAGTGTATAACAATAAAAAACGAGTAATTTGAAATTACATTTCAAATTACTCGTTCTTTTCTATGCAACAAATTTAAGTTGCTCTGAACTTTGCATATTAGCAAAATTATTTTCTTTATTATCCATTAATTTGTTTTGCAACTTCTTCAGCAAAGTTTTCTTCTCTTTTTTGTAATCCTTCACCTTTTTCAAATCTAGCAAATCTAACAATTTTAGCTCCTTTAGATTCTACTAATTTTCCAACTTTTTGATCTGGATCTTTTACGAAATCTTGCTCTACTAAACAAATTTCACCATAGAATTTTCCAATTCTACCTTGTACTATTTTTTCAGCAACTGCTTCTGGTTTTCCTTCATTAACAGCTTGTGCTTTTAAAATTTCCATTTCGTGTGCTACTCTGTCAGCTGGAACACTGTCTCTATCTAAGTATTCTGGTCTAGCTGCTGCTATTTGCATACATACGTCTTTTGCTAAAGTGCTATCTCCACCTTCTAATTCAACTAAAACACCAATTTTTCCGTCTCCATGAATATAGCTTTCAATTAATCCATTTGATTCGAATCTTTCAAATCTACGGATTGACATGTTTTCACCGATTGTAGCAATTTTATTTGTTAATACATCTTTAACTGTTTTATCTGGTTCTACAATTGAAGGTTGTTCTAATAATTCTTCTACTGTAGCAGGATTTTTTTCAGCAACTTGTTTTGCAACATCTACAACAAAGCTTCTGAATTCTTCATTTTTAGCAACAAAGTCTGTTTCAGCATTAACTTCAACTACTACTCCAACTTTTTTGTCGTCTGTTACATAAGTTGTAACTAAACCCTCAGCTGCAATTCTGTCTGATTTTTTAGCAGCTTTTGCAATTCCTCTTTCACGTAAAAGTTCAATTGCTTTTTCTTCATCTCCATTAGTTTCTGTTAATACTTTTTTGCAGTCCATCATTCCTGCACCAGTTTTTTCTCTTAATTGTTTTACTTGTTCTGCTGTAATCATAAAAAATCCTCCTTCTTTTATTAAAGGATGTACTTTTTATCCTTACTTTTTAAGAATAAGTACATCCTTCTTAAAATAATATTTTTATATTATTCTACTACTTCTTCTGTAGTAGCTTTTTTTCTTGTTCTTTTTGGTTTTTCTACTTCTGCAACTTCTTCAGCTGGAGTTTCTTCAGTAGCAACTACTTCTTCCATATCTGTAGGTTCTGTAGCTTCTTCTACAACTTCTTCAGCAACTTCCATAGATTCACCTTGTTTTCCTTCAATAACTGCATTTGCCATACAATCTGCAATTAATTTAACTGCACGAATAGCATCGTCATTTCCTGGAATTGGGTAATCTAAGTCTTCTGGATTACAGTTAGTATCTACTAAACCAACTACTGGAATACCTAATTTTCTTGCTTCTAAGATTCCTATTTTTTCTTTTTTAGGATCAACTATAAACATAACTCCTGGTAGTTCTGTCATTTCTTTGATTCCACCTAGGTTTTTCTCTAGTTTTTCCATTTCTTTCTTTAATAAAATAACTTCTTTTTTAGGTAATACTTCGAAAGTACCATCTTCTTGCATTTTTTCAAGTTCTAGTAATCTTCCGATTCTTCTTCTAATTGTTGTGAAGTTTGTTAATGTACCACCTAACCATCTTTGGTTTACATAGTACATACCGCATTTTTCTGCAGCTTCTTTAACACATTCTTGTGCTTGTTTTTTAGTTCCTACAAATAGAACTGTTTTTCCTGCTTCTGCTTGTTCTTTTAAGAAAGCATAAGCTTCATCTAATTTTTTAGATGTTTTTTGTAAGTCGATGATATGGATACCATTTCTAGCTTGGAATATATATTCAGCCATTTTAGGATCCCATCTTCTTGTTTGATGTCCAAAATGAACACCAGCTTCTAGTAATTGTTTCATTGCAACTACTGCCATTTTTCTTTCCTCCTTTTAGTTTTACCTCCATATTGCTTCAATCACATAATGAAACTTGTATATACAAGCACTCTCCTTATGCTAACAATATGTGTGTATTTTTCAACGCATTCAATTATATCAAAAAACTATTGCAATTGCAACACTTTTTTGATTTTTTATGTATTTTTAAAAAATTATTATTAATAGCATGTTAAAATTTTTTTATTTTTTGTAGTTTTTTGTCAAAGATTGTGTTATAATGTTCACGTAAAATTTTTAGTATGGAGGTAATTGTCATGAATTTTAATAAATGTAGTCGTTGTGGAGGTTTTTTTATGTCTGATGGAAATACTTGCCCTAATTGCCTTCAAAAAGATCAATTAGAAATGAGTAGATTAGAAAATTTTATTATGGAAAATTCAAATACTAACCTCAACCTAGAAGATATTGCTTCAAGTACTGGAATTTCAGATAAAAACTTAAATAGATTTCTAGCTCAAGAACAATTTAGTAATTTTGTAAATAAAACTATATCTTTATAGTATAACAAAAAAGAGCCTATCAAAATTGAAGTGATAAAATGAAAGTAGACACAAAAAAAGTGTTTACTTTCATTTTTTGAT
>OMBA01000979.1_pt1 | contig 11497 bp, 9 predicted proteins | sample 1673441 | NCBI WGS metagenome assembly OMBA01 (sample SAMEA103958111, study PRJEB25191) | human gut metagenome | biome: human-associated habitat [ENVO:00009003]; feature: intestine environment [ENVO:2100002]; material: feces | place: Germany | collected 2013/2015
GCGTAGCTCCTCACGGCGTGTTGTTTCGTGGAAACGCAGAAGGTATTATACGTCGTTTCCTCATAGAAAAGAAAAACTATATAGATGCTATTATCGGATTACCAGCCAACATTTTCTATGGTACAAGTATTCCGACTTGTATTCTTGTCTTCAAAAAATGCCGTAAGGAAGATGACAATATCCTGTTCATTGACGCAAGCAAAGAATTTGAAAAAGTAAAGACTCAAAACAAGCTTCGTCCACAGCATATACAAAAGATAGTTGAAACTTACCGTGACCGTAAAGAAATAGAAAAATACAGCCATCTTGCTTCCTTAAAAGAAGTTGCTGATAATGACTACAACCTGAATATTCCCAGGTATGTTGATACCTTTGAGGAAGAAGAACCTATCGACATCAAGGCTGTAATGGCAGAAATTAAAGAACTTGAAGCCAAGCGTGCTGAACTGGACAAAGAGATTGAGGTGTATTTGAAAGAATTGGGACTAGTTGAATAAGTGGAGGTATGGCAAAACGGTTTGAGATAAGAAACAGTACGGCAGAATTCCTTATCTTCGCTATTGAGGGTAAGGAAGATGGCATACAGGTGATGTATCAGAATGATACCATCTGGTGTACGCAGAAAGCTATGGCCATCTTATTTGATTGTTCGACAGACAACATTGGTTTGCACCTGAAGAATATATATGCCACTCAGGAGTTACAGAAAGAGGCAACTACCGAGTTTTTCTCGGTAGTTCAAACAGAGGGTGAGCGCCAAGTCAATAGGAAAACCCAGTTTTACAATTTGGACGCCATTATATCTGTTGGATATCGGGTAAACAGTATTAGAGCTACACAATTTCGCCAATGGTGCACTGCTGTCATTCGCCAATTCTCTATCCGAGGCTACGTGATAGACAAAAAGAGAATGGAAAATGGTTCTTTCATTGGTGAAGATTATTTTGAACATTTAATAGCTGAAATTCAAGAAATCAGAGCAAGTGAACGGAGGTTTTATCAAAAGATTACAGATATATATGCAACTGCTGTTGATTATGATAAAAATTCTGTAGTAACAAAGGAGTTTTATGCGACAGTTCAGAATAAGATGCACTATGCTGTACATGGAAATACGGCAGCAGAAGTGATAGCTGCAAGGGCTGATCATAATAAAGAACATATGGGGCTTACATCTTGGAAGACTGGAAGACTAAGCTGGATGCATTTCTTAGATTTAATGATGCCGATGTGTTGCAAGATAAAGGAAAGGTGACAGCCGCGATAGCAAAAGAATTTGCAGAGAGTGAATTTGAGAAATACAGGGTTATTCAGGATTCTTTATATCAGAGTGATTTTGATCGTTTACTAAATAGTGTAGATGATGAAATATAAGATAGACATTTTAAAGAAAGAAGGCTGACCATGAAAAACCGTATTTTAACATACAGAAAATACATAGATTCATTGTTACAGTCAGAAGAAGACTGCGACTGGAAATACATCAAGCAGGAGCATCTTACACAGGTGGCATTCTTTCAGCATGAAAGGCTTGTACACTTGATTGTAACCATAACATTTGCAATATTGGAGCTGCTGACAGTGTGTGCATATGTGATAGTAGGGGCGATAGACTCTGCATTAAGCATGCCTCTGCTCGTCCTTGCTATTGCAATTCTTATTCTGCTTGTTCCATATATCAAGCATTATTACCTGCTTGAAAATGAGGTGCAGAAAATGTATAAGCAGTATGACATGATATGCGAAAAGGAACGGAAATTATGATAGCTGTTGTTGAAGATGAGAAGGAATTATGCGAAAGCCTTAAGCTTTTGCTGACTGATAAGGGGTATGAGATAGTTACTGCCGGAAGTTGCGGTGAGGCAGATAAATTTATTGGCAATCCGCAGATAGATATGTTTCTGTTAGATGTCAAGCTGCCTGATGGAAGCGGATTTGACATATGCAGGAAGATAAGAAAATCAAGCGAAGAAGTGCCGGTTATATTCTTAACTTCATGCGATAATGAGGAAGAGATAGTTACAGGGCTTGATATAGGTGCAGATGATTATATAACAAAGCCGTTTTATACAAAGGAACTGCTTTCAAGAATAAGTGCCAACTTAAGAAGAAGCAAGTTTAATGCAGGCAATATCTATAAGAAAGGTGATATTGTCGTTGATTTTGACAGATATAAGATAAGCCGTCAGGGTGATGAACTAAATATATCGACTAATGAATTCGATATTGTAAAAATGCTTATAGAGTCGTAAGGCGTGATGCTATATATGAGAAAATATGGGATATTCACGGTAATTTCGTTGAATATAACACACTTACCGTTGCGATGAGCAGAATAAAAGCAAAGCTTGGAACATATGGTGAGAAGCATCAGCAATACATTGAGACTATAAGAAATGTGGGCTACAGGTGGATTGACTAATAACTTTCAGGGGGATTTATGGATAATATGGTTAAGAAGAAACTGTCTGCATTCAGGAAAAGACAGACTGTTTTCGTTGTTATATATGGATTGATTAATGCGGCTGTTATAGCCGGAATTATAGTGTATTACAGGCTTAAAGAGCAGGCATTGGCAGGTGCATTGTATTTACATGATAATGCATATGGTGAAACATTTGTACGAAAAATGTTTTCATCAGGGATAACGGATAACAATATCAGAGCGGGTAGAACAGCCATGGAAAGTGCCGGATACGGCAGCCATGGTTTTTCGTATATGAGCAGACTTAATGGGGAAATGTACGCTTTAATAGCAATAATAGCTGTCCTTTTAATTGCACTCGGTTCAGGATTATATAACTGTTACAGACTTGGACATAAGGACTTTGTAAAGAAAGTGTGCGATGTATATGCAGATAACGAGAGGCTTTCTAAGCAGTTAGATAACGAACACATTTATAATAAAGAGCAGCATCAGAAGATGCAGGATTTTATTGAGAATATTGCACATCAGATTAAGACGCCGCTGGCAATTATAACTATGAAGCTGGAAATGCTTGAGGAAAAATGTGATGACAGTCCGCAGTGTAAGGAGATAGCTGATTGTACAGGTAATGCGTTCAGAATCAAAACATTTATAAAGAAGCTGCTTGACATAAGCCGCTTTGAGGCTGGAAAAGTTGTTATGACAAGTGATGAGGTTGATGTTGCGGCAATACTTCAGGAAAGCATTAACAGCAGTGTTGTAGACAGAAATAGAATTGTTACAGATTATGGTGACGAAAAATTGTGTATGTATGCAGATGAAGGCTGGATTGTCGAGTGTTTCATTAATCTTCTCGACAATTGTGCAGAATATTTAGAAGATGACAATACTAAGGTATATGTTGATGTAACAAGAAAGAATGATGACTGCGTAGTTACGATTGCTGATAATGGCAAAGGATTAAGTACGGAGCAGTTTATCAGTATATTTAACAGATTTGAAACTAATGGCAGTGCGGCGGATTTTAAGGCGGGTATAGGACTTAATCTGTCAAAGCTTATTGTGCAGGCACATCATGGAAGCATAAAGGCTGGTAACAGTGAAAAATATGGTGGAGCTGAATTCGTTGTGACACTCCCGATGTACAGATTAAAAACAAAATATCAGTCCATGTAAGCTGGATGTAAGTTTTACAAGATATAATTATCCCAGATAGAAATCAGGGATGAGAGGGGGATGCATATGGACATAATATTAAGCGCAAAAGGTATATCTAAAACTTACACAGCAGGACAGGTAAAGATTAATGCGCTGAACCAGTGTGATATTGAAGTAAGAAAGGGCGAATTTACTGCAATTGTCGGAAAGAGTGGTTCAGGCAAGTCAACACTGTTAAGAATTCTTGGAACTATAGACAAGCCAGATGAGGGAAAGGTGTACATAGAAGGAAAAGAGATTGATAATCTTAAGAATTCAGAACTGGCAAAATTCAGACGCACGCATATTGGGTTCATATATCAGGATTATAAGCTGATTCCTGAATATACAGCATATGAAAATATAATACTTCCGTTAATTCTTGACAGTGAGGAAGCTGATGAGGAGGAAGTCACTGAATTAATGGAATCACTTGGCATAGATTACTGTAAGGATAAATTTCCTGCACAGATGTCAGGTGGTGAACAGCAGAGAGTTGCAATCGCAAGGGCACTGATTACACATCCGTCAGTTATATTCGCTGATGAGCCGACCGGAAATCTTGACGCGGCGAGTGCAGAAACAGTTGCCCAAATGCTTACTCTGGCAGCGTCTAAGTATCAGCAGACTATTGTTATGGTTACACATGACAGGCAGATGGCAGAATATGCAGACCGCATACTCACAATCACAGATGGAAATGTGACAGGGGGTGTGGGGGTATGAACAGCGAAATTATAGCATTGACATTTAAGGGACTTCGCAGGAGATTTAAAAACATTTTAAGGTCCATGGTATTAGTAGTGCTCGCATTTACATTTGTTACAGGGGTACTGTTATTGCAGGAAAATATGTCAAACTGGCAGAAGGCTGATAATAAAAAGCATTTTGGAGACTGGTTTGTAATGTACAGGTCTAAACAGCCGGAGGAAAACGAAAGCATTAAAAACCATCCTTATACCGGAAATGTGTACACTGCAAAAACTGTAACAAGCGTAAAGGATAGAACCAATTCATCAGATATTATGATTGGTACAATGTCATATGGCTTTATCAGCATGGGCAGTATAGCACTTGAGAAAGGTAAGATGCCGGATAATGACAATGAGGCAGCAATAGACAGGAACTCTCTTATCAGGCTTGGGCAGGGCACAGACATTGGAGATATTATAACACTCAATGATAAAGAATATACACTGTGCGGAATAATGAACAGCTATACTAATGTATGGAATGATGGTAAAAAGCTTCCGGGAATTATTGTTACGGAAAATGAGGCAGACAATATTGCGACAGACGAAACATACATATATGCATATTCATTACAAAGTTTCATAGATGAACAGGATTATAGCAGTATAGCTGGGAATTTAAGGGAAGATTCAGGGCTCAGGTTTAATTTTACATATAATAGTAATGTGTATGATTATAAGCCGTGGGGATATGCAAAAGTTAATAATTATATTTATGTATTTATTATGCTTGTTGGAATAACGATAATATCATATCAGATTACAATGTATAATAAGACAAGAAAAAATGTCCGATTTATTCAAAAATGCCTTGGGGCTGATAATGGACAGATAGTTCTTATTACATTAACAGAGAACATATTTATACTTTCAATTTCGGCAGTCATAGGTTTTGGTATAGCATCTGGAACAGGGTATGTCATACAGGCTTTAATAAAATATTTTAAAAATGTGTCATTTTTCTCAATAGGACAATATACCCTGATAAGGATTATTCTGACACTTGTAATTGCAGTAGCAGTCAGTTTTCTGTCGGAAATTATTACGGACAGATTAAGCAGCCTGAACCGAAAAAAACGGACATACAATTTTAAAAATGTTATGACAGAAAAAACATTTGTTAAAACTACTGCGAAAAGATTTAAGTGGTCTGATGGCTGTTTCCAGAATATAGTAATAAGAGTGTTTTCTCTGGCAATGGCTGTTATTACTGTTGTATGTGCCATTAATTGTATCATTGCATACAGAGAGTACTTAAGGATAACGGATAAACCTGATATTGTAGGCTATGCGGTAAAAGAGACTCCCCGTTCATATACAGTTTATTATGATTACACAGCCAGTCTTGTGAAAAAAGGAAATGTGTATACTGCAGAGCAGATAGAGAAAAAAATACCTGATACATGGGAGTATTCTCCATTTCAGAATCATTCCATATCAGAATATTATTTTAATGATGTTAAATTTGGCGACAGCTGTATGTACAGGAATATAAGTGATGATGTTTTGAATTGTCTTAAAAATATAGATGGCGTAGATGATATAACCATGGGATATTATGAAAACGCAAGAACATTTACATGGACAGGTATCAATACTGATAATGTTGGAAATGGTGTATCATTGGTAAGATCATTAAAGTCAGGTGGTGCAGATAAAAAATATATTTTTGCTGCCGGATATGTGGAACCAGAGGAGGATATATATAATTCTCTTAATGATTATGCTGGGGGAAATCTGGATTATGACGGATTCAAAGAAGGTTCAGAGGTTGTTGTATTTCTGGATGTAAATAATTCCGGGATATATGATGACAGCATGAAGGATGGTGTTACTCTTAAACTTCATAATTATGAAATAGTTTTAGAAAGAAATGACAGTTATGAATCAGGCGACGAATATATCAATGCTTATAATAAATTGCTTGAGGAGACAATTGATGGATATGAGGGTCAGACAGATACACAAGCAATAAAAGATTATATATGTAAAAATATAACTGACCAGCAGATAACAGAAATTTTAGATGTATATGCCGAGACACATGATAATGCCTATATTATAAATACATATAATCAGTATAAAGCTGGGAATATAAGTAAAGAACAATTGCTCGATGCTTCAGGTTCAGATGAGTATTACAGTGGTGTCTGGAGATCAATTATTTCACAGGAGTGGTGGTATAGTCAGTATGGATTTTACACATATCTTGTACCAGCAGCCAGCACTAAAGTGGTTAAAGTAGTAAAGGTAACTGATGAAATAAAAGAAAAATTCAAATACATAATACCTGAATTTGGCCAGTATACAGTAATTGGTTCAACACAGCTTTTGCAGAATGCATTGGACAGCCAGAATGAACTTATTAAAAAATATCTGTTCATTGATGAGCTGCCTGATTATATGAAATTAAAGATGAGTCCTAACCAGATTAATATAAAATATAATCTTGGCTCGTCTGTAATGGCAACAGATAATGTTGTTTCTTCATATCTTGGTTCAGCCGGATTTGCGTATACATCTTATTCAGATGAAAAGAACCAGATGAGACAGAAGACAATAGAAGCATTGATGACATATGGAATTACAGGAATTGCTGCAATTGTAATATATCTCATAGTAAGTACAATCATTCTGAAAGGAAGGCTGGAAAGATATACAGAAAGAATAAAACTTCTTATCAATACTGGAGCAGAAAGAGAAAAAATTGTAATGATATGCATGTATGAATGTATCAGGCAATCGATGTGGTTTATAGTGTTGATGCCGTTAGAGATTCTGATATGTCTGGTAATGGTAAGAAGATTTGTAAAACAATTATAACAATTGAGGCGCGGATTTTTCCGCGCCTTATGTTTTTAATTTGGATACTGTGAAGTAATTCCAAAGTACTCTTCAAGCGATAACCAGTCACCATTGTTATATAACTTAGTTGCAAGGTCAACACCTACATAACGAAGATGCCATGATTCATACTGATATCCGGTAGCAGAATCTTTGCCTTTAGGGAAGCGGATACAGAAGCCGTATTTGTAGCAGTTATCATTAACCCACTTGCCTTCGTTAGTGTACTGGAAGCTGTCCTCAATAGTGTTAAGGTCAAAGCATAAACCAGTCTGATGTTCAGAGTTGCCAGGTCTTGATGAATATGTGTCTGCTACAGCAGCACCATCACTTTTAACATATCTGTTATATACATTAACCTGATAATTATATGAACGGTATCCACTGGCAATATATATATTAAGACCTTTAGCAGTTGCATCCTTTAACATAGTGTTCCATGCGCTCATAAGAGTTTTGTCAAGACATGTTGAACTTCTGTCTGCATTAACAGGCTGGTCAGGATTAGTGGGAATGAAATCCTGAGGAAGAGCATATGTCTTATTGGCAATAAGTACTCCGTCAATATAAGTTGCTCCATTAATTTCCTGAATCTGGAAGCCTTTAGAAGTAGTACCTTTGGAAACTGTATTACCAGATGGAACTACAGGTGGTGCAAATTCAGAACTGTCAGATGAAGCAGAGACTGATGTTGCATCTGACATAATTGAAGATGAAGTATCAGTTGATGAAACTTCTTCACTTGTATTTTCATTCTCTTTTGTCTGTGTTGATTCTTCAACCTTGGCAGTTGTAGATTCCCCATTCTTATCTGTTTTCTTAGACTTAGAACAGCCTTTCATGGAAACAGATATTATTACAATAATAATGATAAGTAAAGCAGCAGCTGCACAGGCGAGAATAATACGGTTTCTTCTTACCTGACGCTGTCTGCGTGTCAATCGTCTTTTAGTCATGATGAATTAATTCCTTTCAATTAAATTATTCAAAAGTAATTATTGCATTGTTTGCTGGATATTTCAAGGATAAATGTGCTAATATGGTTACTATATTGATATGTGAAAAGCGAGGACTAATATGTATACAAAAGAACAGTTAAAGAAGCAGGTAGAGAATATGGGCTTAACAGGCGAGGAAACAATTCTTATTCATTCATCAATGAAATCTATCGGAGAAGTTGAAGGCGGGGCAGATACAGTGCTTGATGCATGGATTGAATATTTCGGACATGGACTTTTACTACTTCCAACACATACATGGAAGAATATAAATGCGGACTCACCAGTATATAATCCTAAAGAAACACCATCATGTGTTGGACTGCTTACTAATATGTTTCTTAAAAGAGATGGAGTAATAAGGTCACTACATCCTACACACAGCATGGCAGGAATTGGAAAGAAAGCGGCAGAATATCTGGCGGGTGAGGAGAATAACAATACACCGTGTACACCAGGCGGATGTTATGACAGGTTAAGAAGCTGTGGAGGAAAAGTTTTGCTTGTTGGAGTAGGACATGAGCGCAATACATTTATTCATAGTGTTGAAGAGGTACTTAATGTACCACACAGATTATCAGATAAGCCGATGAAATTACAGATTGTAATGCCTGATGGCAGCATTAAGGATTCATATATGAGAAAGCATTACAACGCAGACCAGCCTCACATATCAGAGGATTTCGTTAAGCTCAATCAGGCATTTCTTGACTGTAAGGCTGTGCGTGAAGTGACATTTGGTGACGCAAAGAGCCTGCTGTGTGATGCACAGGCGGTGTTTGAAGTTGTAAGGCATGTCATTGCACCAGACCCTGAATGTATTGTGACGAGCAGCTCAATTCCAAAGGAGCGCTGGGAAGCACTTGTTAAGTAAATATACATAAAAACAGGGGCGGCAGACCAATCGGTCTGTCGCCCCAATTCCGTTATATGGAATATTATTTTATACCAAAGATAAGGTAAAGTAGATTGTAGTTGTAGAACATTACTGCTGCAACGAGTGAAACAGTAGACATAATCTTGATAAGGATATCAAGAGATGGTCCTACAGTATCCTTTAATGGATCACCTACAGTATCACCAACAACGGCTGCATCATGTGCTGGAGAGCCTTTGCCCTGTCCTTCAATAGCACCTGATTCGATGTACTTTTTACCGTTATCCCACGCACCACCAGCGTTACCTGTAAAGATGGCAAGCATGATAGCTGAAAGAGTAGCACCGATAAGAAGACCACCTACGAAGTAAGGTCCGAAAAGGAATCCGGCAATTACAGGGAAGATGATTGAGATGATAGCTGGCATACGCATTTCCTTTAATGCACCCTGAGATGATATCTCAATACATGTCTTATAGTCTGGTTTAGCCTTTCCTTCAAGGATACCAGGAATGTCTCTGAACTGTCTTCTTACTTCTTCAACCATTTTACGGGCAGCATTGGCAACGGCTTCAATAAGCATACCTGAGAACAGATATGGAAGAGCACCACCAACTAAAGCACCGGCAAGAATAAGTGGGTTAGTGAAGTTAAGGTCGAGGTTGCTTCCCTCTGGCTGGAATGCATAAAGGAAACTAACCATAAGTGAAAGTGCTGCAAGTGAAGCTGAACCGATAGCAAAGCCTTTACCGATGGCAGCTGTTGTATTACCAACGGAATCAAGCTTATCAGTAATTTCTCTTACTTCAGGTTCGAGCTCTGACATCTCTGCAATACCACCGGCATTATCAGAGATTGGTCCATAAGTATCAACAGAAACAGTTGCTGATACGAATGAAAGCATACCTACGGCCGCCATAGCAATACCGAACATGCCTGAAACTGCGTATGAAACATAAGTTGTAATACCTAAAACAATAAGTGGGTACATACAAGACTTCATACCAACTGAAAGACCCTGTGTAATAGTTAAAGCTGCACCTTCCTTAGAAGCCTGTGCAATTGTCTGTGTTGGCTTGTAATCATAACTTGTATAGTATTCTGCGATACCACCGATGATAACACCACTCACTACGCCAAGTGAAGCAGCAATCCAAGGTGATATGAAACCAATGTTAAATCCTGCAACCTTAAGAATATCTGCATTCTCGCCATTGAATAACAGATATGTAGCAACGAATCCGCCGATAATTGTAATTCCGGCAGCACTCCATGTTGAGATATTAAGATCTCTGTGAGGATTATCAGAACCCTTCTTTAAGAGAACATAAGCGATACCAAGAATAGATGCGATAAGTCCGATTGCAGCGAATACAAGTGGAAAATACATCATCTTAGAGAGCATTTCGTCTGAAACTTCAAGGTTATTAGCTACATTTGAAAGGTAAAGACTTACTGCAAGAATAATTGCTGAAGATATAGCTCCAACAAATGATTCAAGAAGGTCAGAACCAAGTCCGGCAACATCACCTACATTATCACCAACGTTATCTGCGATAGTGGCAGGATTTCTTGGATCATCTTCAGGAATGTGTGCTTCTGTCTTACCAACAAGGTCAGCTCCCATATCAGCTGCCTTAGTATATATACCGCCACCAACACGGTTAAACATAGCAACAATAGAGCAGCCAAGTGCGTAGCATGAAAGACACTGTGTGAACACATGAGCACCACGGAGCGCCTCAATGTCAAGCATGTTAAGACCAAATCCAAATATGATGTATACAAGGAAAAGTCCTAAAAGTGCGAAACCGCCAACGCAGAGACCCATAACTGAGCCACCTTTTAAAGCTACCTTAAGTGTTGAACCAATGTTCTTAGTGTTGCGGGCTGTATTAGAAACTCTTACATTAGCGTAAGTAGCAATCTTCATACCTACCCAGCCTGCTGATGCACTCATGATAACACCAATCATGAAACATACAGATGGCTCCCAGCTGAATTCTCCATACTGGACAGTGAATATAGCTGCAAATGCGATTGCAATAATAACAACTACTACTGCAATAATCTTATACTCGTATGTAATAAATGCGTTAGCACCAACTCTTATGGCTGCTGCGATTTCTTTCATACGGTCTGTTCCTTCATCAAGTTTCTTAACACCGATGAAGTTGAATGCTGCATAGCCGAGCGCAAGCAGGGCTGCAACGATGACTAGAATTAATAAAGCTTCCATGTTTTTCTCCTCGTTAAAAAATTATGTCCGTTACGCGTGCCTGTAGAGATAATAAATGTGGCGTCATTTATTATCATACTTCAAAACACCAACTTGTTAAAGTTTACTAAAAAACATTATGAAAGTCAAATGAAATTATGCACATTCACTATATAATTATGT
>OMBA01000982.1_pt1 | contig 11468 bp, 9 predicted proteins | sample 1673441 | NCBI WGS metagenome assembly OMBA01 (sample SAMEA103958111, study PRJEB25191) | human gut metagenome | biome: human-associated habitat [ENVO:00009003]; feature: intestine environment [ENVO:2100002]; material: feces | place: Germany | collected 2013/2015
CTGCGCCACGAAATAGAGGATTACCGCCGAGAGCACTCCCAGCGCACACAGCGTCAGGATTGTGTAAAGTAATACTTCCATCAGATTTTTGTTATTGTAAATTGAATTGTGTGTTCGATTTTCCGCCGGAAGAGCCACAGCACGAAATAATAAACGCCCACGCCCGCAATAGCGGCGAGGGCGCCCGCACCTTCGCTCCACCCGGCGACGGCGATCGTCCCGGCCAGAACGGCCAGCAGGACGGCCAGCGCCAGCGCCGGCCAGAAAAGGAAGCTGTCTCCGGTGTCAGAGGGTTCTGAAAGATTCGGCTCCTTTTGGCCGCAAACCGAACACACGCCGTTTACATAATTATGCTTGTTATTAACAGGAAGCACAGCAGGCTGGCTTATAGCGTTTTCTCCCTTAGCGTCCGAAAACAGCTTTTCGCACCTTTGGCATATCCAATAAGCCTCAAAGCCCTCCTCCGCGCAGGTAGGCGCCTGGGCCGGCACCTCCTTAAGGTCGTGCCCAAGCGATTTAATTTCCTGGCCGTCCGCCAGCTTTTTGCCGCAGGCGGCGCAGTACAAATCTCCGGTATAGCCCTTTTCAGTACAGGAAGCTTCCTTTTTGTCTTCCAGCCGGGTAGCGCTATGGTCGCATACAATAAAGCCGCCCTCAGGGCCGGGTATGATTTCAGCGTCCTCAGCAAAATACTTTTCATCTACATCAGTATCAAACTGCCCTCCGCTTATAACTGGAGAACCGAAATTCCCCTCAAGCACGAGGGGCTTGCCGTTGGTTACAAAATTGCCGCCCTTAATAATCAAATCAGTTTGGGTAGCCGACATGCCCAAAACGGCGTTGCCGTTAGTTTTAAACTCTCCGCTTTCAATAGTCACATGGCCGTTTTCATCGCACCAGACAGCATAATAATCCATACCGGTTATATCGGTATTGCGCAGGACTACGTTCGTCGCATTATATACGTTTATGCCGCCGGTTATATCCTCTATTAAAACGCCGTCCGTTTCACCTTCATCTCCTATAAACAGCGCATAGCTGCCTCCCTTGGAATCAAAGCACCCGTTTTTCAGGGTAAAATCGGCGCCCTGAAAAATCAGCGTAAAATTGTCGGCGGAAATAGTGTTGCGTCCCAAATCTATAGTCTTGCCGCTCACGTCCACCACTCCGCTGCCTGTGGCATCAATAGAGGCGTCCAGCCTTATATCAGTTACCTCCGGGTCGCTTATAGCCTCGAGCAATCCGGCCGCGTCGGACACCACCCTTACATTCTCCTCAGCCAAGGCTCCGGCCTGAAAAACCATGAGCGCGAGCGCAAGAACAAGGCTTACAAGAAGTATACTCTTTGCTTTTTTCATAATTTCACACCCCTTCAAAATAAAATAACCCGCATCAGCGTCACATTTGCGCTTCTCTGCCTAAAGCAGCCAAAACGCTTCATGCACCCGGCATATTTCCATTTTAGCCTGCGGGCTGAATTATTAAGTCTTTTATATCATAATAGCGGAAATTTGTCAAAAGTTCAGAGCCTATTAAAGAGGTTCCCTCCATGCGCGTCTATAGCGACAACCAGGCGCATATCCTGCACAGTAAGCCTATGCACCGCTTCGCTCTGCAATTCCTCGAAGGCAATAACTTGGCATTCCTTTACGCAGGAAGCCATATACGCACCGGCGCCGCCAGCAGCCGCAAGATATATGGCGCCGTATTTTTCGCAGGCGCTGCATACCTCAGGGCTGCGCGGGCCTTTGCCAATCATAGCCGCAAGGCCCAATTCTATCAGGCCCGGAGCATAAGCGTCCATACGCCCGCTGGTCGTAGGCCCGCAGGCCCCTATGGGAAATCCTTCGGGCGCAGGGGATGGGCCCGCGTAATATATCGCCTGGCCTTCCAGGTCAAAGGGCAGTTTTGCTCCCTCCCTAATAAGAGCGCATATGCGTTTATGCGCAGCGTCCCGCGCCGTATATATTACGCCCGAAAGCATTACCTCATCTCCCGCGTTCAACTCCAGCAGGCTGTCCTTATTCTCAATGGGAAAGCTTAATTTTTTCATTTATCCTCCTTTAATCTGGCTAAATCCGAGCAGTTTTATGTCGCGCGCAGTGGCACTGCATATTCACGGCCACAGGCAGGCCCGCAATATGAGTAGGATAGCTCTCTATATGCACGGCCAGAGCCGTAGTTCGGCCTCCCAGTCCCTGAGGGCCTATATTTAAAAGATTTATTTTTTCCAAAAGCTCTTTTTCCATATCCGCAAGAACGCTATCATCCGAAGCCTGGCCCAAAGGCCTCAAAAGGGAATGCTTGGCCATAATCGCGGCCTTTTCCATAGTGCCTCCTATTCCTACTCCCACCACCACGGGAGGACATGGATTGCCGCCGGCGCTTTTAACGGTATCAATTATAAAACGTTTAACGCCCTCTGCGCCGTCTGAGGGTTTAAGCATTTTCAAAGCGCTCATATTTTCGCTGCCAAAGCCTTTAGGCTCAGCGCTAAGTATTATTTGGTCTCCCGCGATTAATTGAACATGTATAACGGCCGGAGTGTTATCCAGCGTATTGATTCTGTCAAGCGGAGAGAGCACAGATTTACGCATGCCCGAATACGCCCGGCGCACTCCCTCATTTACCGCGTCCTCAAAAAGCCCGCCCGTTATATGCACGTCCTGCCCAATTTGAGCAAACACCACAGCCATACCCGTATCCTGGCAGAGAGGCAGTCCTGTTTCAGCGGCTATCTCTGCATTTTCCACCGCCAGATTCAAAAAGCTGCGCGCGCGCGCCGTATCCTCGTCCTGCGCCGCTCTATTAAGCGCAGGGACGACTTCAGGCGGATATTCCCGACAAGCGCTTTTAAAAAGTTCTTCAATGCAAAGGGTTATTTGCCCGGCATCTATATTTCTCATGTTACTTCCTCTTTTGCTATAATTTTATTCCATTTAAAAAGGGTACTAATTCTTATCCGCGTTATGCAGATTAACGTCCACCTGATTAAAGGGAATGGTTATACCCTCCCTGTCAAAGGCTAATTTCACCTGTTCATTCATATAAAAATAAATATTCCAGTAATCCTCTTTTTTGCACCAGACCCGCGTTACCAGCTTAACAGCGCTTGCGTCGTGTGACATTACCTCAACCAGGGGTTCCGGGTCCTCTAAAGCGCCGGGAGCGGCCGAAATAATCTGACGCAGAATTTCCTTAGCTTTTAATATGCTGTCGCCGTAGCCTATAGAAAAATTCATATCCACCCGACGAAGGTCGTTATGCGAATAATTAGTTACTATATTGCCGGCCAGCACCGAATTGGGAATAATTATCCGCTTATTGTCCACCGAATTTACTGTAGTATACAAGAGATCCACGCTGTCTATACTGCCGGCAGCGCCGTCCATTTCTATATAATCGCCCGATTTAAAATTCTTGCTGGCGATAATAAGCATGCCGCTGGCAATATTTGAGAGGCTGTCCTTTAAAGCCAGTCCTATAGCTACACCAGCCGAAGCGAGTACTGCCAGTAGCGAGCCGGTATCCAGCCCAAGCGAGCTCGCCGCCATAAGCACAATAACAATCCATATAATAATCCTAGTGGCAGAACGTATAAACGCGTGCATTGTTTTATCTATACGGCTTGCAAGCACCTTATGCATCCATTTAAGCACCAGGTACTGAATCAGCATGCCTATAACTATTATAGCGGCCGCTATAGCCAGTCTGGGCAGAAAGCCCTTTATAGGCTCCCAAATATGTTCTGAAAAATAATTATCCATGCATTCCCTCCGATATGAATTAATAGCCTACTTTGATATGTCCTACCTCTATTTGGCCGTGTTCTGAAAGAACGGTAAAACCGCTGGCTCTAAGCAGCCGGTTAGTAACCGAAAGTCCCACGCCTGTCTGGTCATTCCAAAGCGCTATAACCAAATCCTTGCCCAGAACGTCCGCCTCCCTTAAAAGCGCAAAAAGCCGCTGAGCTGCCTGTTCAGGATGGCTTTGACTGTAAAGAGGAGCGCCGGAGCGTCCTGGCATAGCTTCAATTTGCGTTTCTGAAGCCAGCAGCCAGACTTTCAGGCCGGCCTGAGCCGCTTTATCGTACGCAAGCTTTGCCGTTTCAAGCTCACAAGCTATTACTACGCGGGCCCGGGGAGAATAATGCTTATATTTCATGCCCGGGCTGGCGGCTTTATCCACCATGCCGCTGTTAAGCACGCTTTTATGCACCTGAACTTCCGGCAATACCTCCCGGAGCTGCTCGAGAGTTATCCCGCCGGGCCGCAGCAGCCGGGGGGGCGTACAGGTCAGGTCGATGATGGTGGACTCCACCCCCACGGCGCAGGGGCCGCCGTCCACGATGCCGTCGATTTTGCCGTCCATGTCCTCCAGCATGTCCGCCATGTTGGTGGGGCTGGGCCGGCCGGAGGTGTTGCCCGAGGGGGCCGCCACCGGCACCCCGGCGGCGGCGATGATGGCCCGGCACACCGGGTGGGCCGGGCAGCGCATCCCCACCGTGTCCAGTCCGGCGGTCACCGCGTCGGGCACGATGGGCTTGTGCCTGAGGATCATGGTCAGCGGCCCGGGCCAGAACCGCTCCGCCAGGGCGCGCGCCTGCGGCGGCACGTCCTCGCAGTAGCGCTCCATGGCCTCCTGCCCCGGCACCATCAGCGAGAGCGGCTTCACCTCCGGGCGGCCCTTGACCTCATATATGCGCTCAACAGCCTCTGCGTCCAGGCCGTTGCCGGCCAGACCGTACACCGTCTCCGTAGGCACGGCCACGAGCGCGCCTTTGGCTATGAGCGCCGCGGCTTCGTCTATGTTTTCTCTGATGACTTTGGTATTCATATCTCCTCCGCCTGCTGTTTCAGGCGCTCCGCGCGGTCCGCTGCGATGAGCGCGTCGATGAGCTCGTCGAGCGCGCCGTCCATTATCTGATCTATCTTGTACAGTGTCAGGCCGATGCGGTGATCTGTGACACGCCCTTGCGGGAAGTTGTAGGTGCGGATGCGCTCGTTGCGCATGCCCGTACCGACCTGGCTGCGGCGTTCGGCGGCTATGGCCTCTGCCTGCTTTCTCGCCTCAGCCTCGTAGAGCCGCGAGGCGAGTATTTTCATCGCCCTGTCGCGGTTCTTGTACTGGCTGCGCTCGTCCTGGCACTCGACCACCGTACCCGTGGGCAGGTGGGTTATGCGGATGGCACTCTCAGTCTTGTTGACGTGCTGGCCGCCCGCACCGGAGGAACGGAAGGTGTCTATCTGAAGGTCAGCCGGATTTATCTCGAACTCGACCTCATCCACCTCGGGCAGCACCGCTACCGTGACCGTGCTGGTGTGTATCCTGCCGCCGGCCTCGGTCTCCGGAACGCGCTGTACCCTGTGGACGCCGGACTCGTACTTGAGCCGCGAATAGGCGCCCGCGCCCTCTATGACAAAGCTGACCTCCTTTATCCCGCCTAGCTCCGTATCGTTCACGTTGGCGAGCTCCGTTTTCCAGCGGCGTGACTCTGCGTACAAGCTGTACATCCTGTAAAGACTCGAGGCGAAAAGTGCCGATTCCTCGCCTCCGACGCCCGCCCGGATCTCTATGATGACGTTCTTCCCGTCGTTCGGGTCGCTCGGGAGCATGAGCAGCTTTATCTCCTCTTCCAGCTCCTCCATTCTGGCCTTTGCGGACTCGAACTCTTCCTTGGCCAGTTCGGCCATCTCCGGGTCCGACATGAGCTCGCGCGCGCCCTCCATGTCTGCCTCGCACTTCAGATATTCACGGCAGGCCTGGGCCAGCGGGGCCAGCTCCTTCTGCTCCTTGGCGAGCTTGGCGTAGGCCTCGGCGTCGGAATAATACTCCGGTTCGGCCATTTTGCGCTCCAGCTCTGAATATTTTGCGTCTATATCCCTCAGCCTCTCGAGCATCGGCATTACTCCTTATCAATACTGCAACCATTATTTATAACACACCGCCGCGCTTTTGTAAACAAAGGCAGAAAAATCCCACCCATTTTAGTGGGTGGGATTTCGGCTGCGTTTCCCTGCTCAGGCCGTCATGGCCTCGAGCGTCAGGGCGGCGAGCTCCGGCATCGTCATGCCCAGCAGCTCCGCGCCGCGGGAGATTATATCGCGCGAGCAGCCCGCCGCGAATTTCTTGTCCTTGAACTTCTTCATGACGGATTTCGCGTCCATGCCTTCGAAACCCGTGGGACGCATAAGAGACGCGGCCCAGATGAGGCCCGTTAGTTCGTCCGTGGCAAAGAGTATCTTCTCCATATACCGCTCCGGCTCGACCTCGCTGCACACGCCCCAGCCGTGGCTGACCACGGCGTGTATGACGCTCTCTTCCACGTCCAGCTCACGCAGCAGCGAGTCCGCCTTTTTGCAATGTTCCTCAGGCCACTGCTCGAAATCTATGTCGTGCAGGATGCCGACGGCCTGCCAATAGTCCTCGTTGCCCGCATCAAACTTGCCTGCGAGATAGCGCATGACCTTGCCGACGGTCTCCGCGTGCTGGATATGAAAAGCCTCTTTATTATAGCGCTTCGTGAGCTCCAGGGCCTGCTCGGGAGTGGGTATATAGCTCATAGTCTCGACCTCCGCATATTTGATTGCATGATTATACGCCGCTTTTCCCTATTTTGCAAGTCTCTTGTAGCCGCAGACTGCTCGATTAGACACGGCGTCCAGCCAGCAGCAGAGGCCCTCCGGCTCCGTTACCCTGAACATGTTTGCCAACTCCGGCAGATTCGGACAGATTTCCGCGAACTTGTTAGGCAGCCCGGCCAGCAGCCCCGGCGTATATTTCAGCGTGCGGCGGTCATTCCATATGGCGCAGTAGAATATCTCGGCCTCAACAAGGTCCTGGAACATGTGGCTGCCATAGCTCAGCTCAGGCATATATCCGGCTCTGTCGTCCGAGACCTCGCACACACCGGCAAAGCCGGAGATATCCGCAAAGCTGCAGGGTACGCCCAGTTCCGGCGAACTCGTACCCAGCCGCCCGGGGGCCAGGAGCATTATCTTTTTGCCTTTACCCTTATAGTACCTGTTGATTAGGCCGACGGCGGTGGCGGCCATCTTCTTTTTTGCATATGGGAACTCATAATACTCTTTGGCGTCTATCTCGATGACGACGTCTATATCCGTCACTGAGGACATGCCCATAGAAGAGTCGTCCAGGCTGAAGAAGATATCCTCCTCAGGCAGTTCCGGCACGACAACCTTGCCGCCGGGCTGGCCAACGTACAGCGGGCGGCACTGGAGAATGTTGATGACAAAGTCTCCGTATTCGTCCGTATTCACGGCGTACTCGATATCCACAGGAGTGCCGTAGACGTTTTCTAGCGTCTTGAGCAGCGCCTGCATGATGCGAGGGAACTTGGTGTTCTGCAGCAGGCCCTGGCAGCTTATGAACCACACCTCATCGCGGATGCCGATCTCGCGCAGAGAGGCCTCGGCGTCGTAGTCGCGCTCAAACATCAGAGTGTGGAACCAGTCCGGCAGGAAGTGGTGCATCTCGTCCATCCTGACGCTGCGGAAGGCCATGCGCTCCCGGTCTATGACGTCCACGTTGTGCTGGGAGAAGCGGTGCATATCCGCAACATTCGAATGGGCTCTGGCAGCGGGGCGGTCCAAGTTGACGAGCCTGGGATAGTCGTCCTCCGTTCTGTCCACGGCTTTGGTGCCAAGACCCACTACCAGGCGGAGCATTCCCGCGGTCGGGTCCGCGTTCTGGCTGGTCTTGTACAGGCAGCGGCTATAGCCGACTCCGGCCACGCCTGGGAGGTAATAAGGCCCCGCCCAGGAGCCGGATACGCGCTGGACAAGAATTGACATCTGCTCGTCCTTCTTCTCCAAACCGCGTTGGAGACGGTACTCGAGCGCGGATATGTCCATCGTGCTGGCGTAGACGCGGCGGACCGCGTCCTCGAACGCGGCGAGCCGCTGCTCCAAGGGACCGAAGTTCACGCAGAACACGGATTCATACTTCCCCGCAAAGGCGTTGCCGAAGCCGTCCTCAAGAAAGCTCGAAGACCTGACGATTATCGGGCTCTGGCCGTAATAGCTGAGCATTGCCTTGAACTGCTCGCGTATGTTCTCCGGAAAGCTGCCGGAGAGCAGCGCCTGCTTGAGCTCGTCCGCCTTTGAGAAATATCCCTCCTCCGTGCGCTGCTCGATCCTGGTTTTCCAGCACTTGTTGCTGACGATGTAGGTGTAGAACACGTCTGACCCGATATAAAAGGAGTCGTGCGGCTCGGTATGTTCCCGGAACTCCGGCAGGCAGACCTCCGCTATCTTGCGGGCGAGGAGCATACCGCAGGCCTTGCCGCCTATTGCGCCTGAGCCTATCATGCGGTCGCGGAGCGTGAAGTAGTCCTTGGGCTCGAAGAGCTGATGTATCAGCTTCTGGACGTGCGGGTCCTTGGACATCATGCTCTCCAGAATCTTGCGCTCGGTCTCGTCGCGGAACTTGCCACGGCCGAACTCGAGCTTTGCCAGGGCGAAAAAGCGGTCATGGCTGTCCAGGTTTTGGTCCTGTGTGTGGGCGGATATGTCGTCCAGCAGCTTATAATAGCGGCTGAGCGCAACACCGCCGTCCAGGGGCCTGAACGGTCCGCCGCTGCGGCTGACGTGGGGCAGGTAGATGTTCACGGAATTGCGGTCCATGGCTTTGAGCGTGTGGATATAGACCGCACTGTCGCTTGTATAGACGTCTATGAGAACCTGAGTCGTATCCCTGATGCTGGCCATCGTTTCAAAGGAGTGCCGGCCTCGTATGAGCGGGAAATAGGCAACGGTATTGAGCTCGTAAAGGTAAGGGCAGGTAACGCGGAAAAAATTGCCCATCATCTGGTCCGTATGCCAGGCAACTTGCAGCTCGGATAGGCAATCGAAGATGTAAAAGGCGTCCTTGCCCTCCTCGGTTATGCGGTTATATATCTCCACCGTGAAGGGTTCAAAGCCCTGCATTGGGTCGAACTCAAAGACCTTCAAGCCAGGCTTCGGACTGAACAGGCTCTCATGCCTTGCATAGTGCATATATATGAGGTTCCGCCCGTCCTCCAGCGCCTGCCTCGCAAAAGCCTCGGCAAAGAGCCGGTATTCTTCGAGGTCAGACACCTGCCAGACCACGTTGTCGCCCATGCGGATGTAGTCGAACACCTCGTCCACGCCGGGGTAGCCGCTGGGTATTCGTTCAAACGCCATGTTCTTCGCCTCCTCGCTTATATCTTCTCTTTATTGTACTATACGTCCGCCTGAAATTCACCACATTTTTTCGCTTTTTCACAAAAATTCCTGAGAAAAAAGGCCCTGCGCTCTTGCGAAGGGCCCTCTGCAAAGCAATGTTCCGTTTTCAGCGGAAATCCCGGTACTTAGAATCCAATTCCTGATGCACTTGGTTTGACGATTGATTCATATTTCGCCCTTTTTCCAGAGCCCGGTGCTGATGAAGTCCGCGGCCCTTTTGTCCGCGCGCTCTGTTATCCCGTCGTCCAGGCCCATGAGCCTCAGCAGTTGGATTGCGTTGCGTGTTTTGGTCCGGCCCGGACGGGCGCGGTAATCAAAGCTCATGCCCTCGTCCGTGACCTCCTCCTCAAAGTGCAGCATGTCGTAGCTGTCTTCAAGTATGGTGCAGAGCTCCAGGTCATGCGTCGCGGCAATGCAGAGCGCGCCTGCGTCCGCAAGCGCAAAGAGTATCTCGCTCGCCGCCGAGATGCGCTCTATCGTGTTCGTGCCGCGCAGGACCTCATCCACGGCGCAGAGCACGGGTTCGCCGTCCGCCGCGGCGTCCAGGATGCGCTTTGTAGCCAGTATTTCGGCGATGTAGTAGCTCTCGCCGGAGAGCAGGTCGTCACGCAGGGCCATGGTCGAGTAGATGTGAAAGGCAGAGGCCCTGTAGCTAGCGCCAGGGCAGGTGCAGGCCGCCTGCGAGAGCAGCGCCGCTATGAGCGCCGTGCGCAGGTAGGTCGATTTCCCCGAGGCGTTCGAGCCCGTCACGAGCACGCTGCGGCGCAGGCACAGGTCGTTCGGCACCGGATGGCTCAAAAGCGGATGGACGAGCCCTTCGGCCTCTATATGGCCGCGCTCCAGCTCAAAATCCAACTCCGGCTCACACCAGAGTGGCATACTCTCGCGCCAGGAGGCCACGGCTATGGCCGCGTCTACACGCCCCAGCGTCTCGAACACCGCCAGGATCTCGTCGTGCAGAACATACAGGCGGTTTTTCAGGTACTCGAACATGATGAGGTCTAGCAGCAGCGCAGAGCTCGCAAAGTCCGCCGTCATGTCCGTTCCACGCCCCGGCACCGTGCCGAGCGCCATGAGCGGTCGGAGCTTTTTCAGATGTCCGTAGCTCTCCCCTATGCACTTGTCCAGGCGCTCAAAGCCCAGGCTCTTGAGTTTTTTGAGCGCAAAGGCCATTGAAACGCTGAAATTCACTGTATCTATCTGCATCTGACATTTCCGCGCCGTCCACTCGTGCGTCATCACGTTCAGCACAAAGAGCGCAAAAGTCAGCAGCAGGCCCTTCAAGCCCCAGAATATAAGCGATAGCGGTGAGAGCAGCAAGGCCAGCGCCATAATTATGTAAACCACAAACATAAACATGCCGCCCTCCTCCGGCGAGAAGGCACGACTGACGTCCGCGCGTCGGAAACGACCCAGGCAGGCAAGGACGAACTGTGCCTCCTGCCTCTCGCGCTCGTCCCCTTCAGCGAAGTCTATGAGCCGTCGGCGGCGCTCGTACTCCGCCCTGTCCGTTGAGGGCGTGCGCAGCATGTGATATAGCCAGTGCTCGCCCGGCGTTGAGGTGCCGGGGTTTATGCGTTTGAACACCCGGTCCATGTCCAGGTCTGACCAAGTGACGTCGTCCACCGCGAAGCGCTCCGGCTCGCGCTCGCGCATATAGTCGTGATAGCTTCGGATGATGGCCATGTCGCCCGCGGCATAGAAGGGGTCGGGCTTGCGCCCGTAATTGTCCCGCAGGCTGTGCCAGAGCTGGTTTTTGTATCCGAAAATGCCCATTTTACCTCCTGTTCGCCTCTATCCACGCCACTGCGAAGTCCACCAGCTCGCGCTGGCGCATCAGCCGAAGCCCGGCGCTGCCGCATACGGCGCGGCGGACGGTATGCGCGCGCTCGAAGGCCGCGCCTATGGCCTCGAAGTCCTCGCCCGTGACCTCCAGCGTGTCGTAGGCGACCCAGCGGCGCTCGCCGTCTATCTTCATCGCGCTGTGCTCCGTCACAAGCCGCTTGCCGGGGTATTCCGCCCGAGCGTCTGCCAGGTGCAGCGAGGTGTTTTTGTCGTATCCCACACCCATGAGCAGCACCTTTGCGTCCAGCTCATAGAGCCGGCCTATGGGCGAGCCGTCTCCGAAGATATTCGACAGGTCGTGCTCTCGCGTGAGGTAATCCGCGCACCGGCCCCAGGCCGCGACCGACCGGGCCGGATGGGCGCTCCTGCGCGCGCCTGGCCAGCGGCGGAACATCT
>OMBA01000989.1_pt1 | contig 11386 bp, 9 predicted proteins | sample 1673441 | NCBI WGS metagenome assembly OMBA01 (sample SAMEA103958111, study PRJEB25191) | human gut metagenome | biome: human-associated habitat [ENVO:00009003]; feature: intestine environment [ENVO:2100002]; material: feces | place: Germany | collected 2013/2015
CTACAGAAGCATAGATTTTGCCCTGAGTAATATGGCGAACTCCCGCATTCAGAAAGTAGCTGTACTGACTCAGTACAATGCACGTTCCCTGAATGAGCATTTAAGCTCCTCCAAATGGTGGGATTTCGGAAGAAAGCAGGGCGGTCTTTTCGTATTTACTCCTACTATCACCAAAGAAAACGGTTTCTGGTATCAGGGAACTGCAGATGCTATTTATCAGAATCTCAATTTCCTGAAGAACAGTCATGAGCCATATGTTGTCATCGCATCCGGTGACTGCGTGTACAAGATGGACTATAACAAGGTTCTGGAATATCACATTGCGAAACGCGCTGACATTACCGTTGTATGCACTACATGTCCGGATCCTTCCGAGGTTGAGCGTTTCGGTGTCCTTCGCATGAATGAGGACTGCAGGATTGAGGAATTTGAAGAGAAGCCAATGGTTTCTTCTTATAATACAATTTCAACAGGTATCTATGTTATCCGAAGAAGACAGCTGATCGAACTGATTGAGAAGGCTGCACAGGAAGGTCGAAATGACTTTGTAAAAGATATTCTGATCCGTTATAAGAATCTGAAGAGAATCTATGGATATAAGATTGACACATACTGGAGCAATATCTCCACAGCAGAAGCATATTATAAGACAAATATGGATTTCCTGAAACCGGAGGTAAGAGATTACTTCTTCGGCCAGTATCCGGGCATCTACTCCAAGATCGACGATCTTCCGCCGGCAAAATACAATCCGGGCGCAGTTGTGAAAAATTCTCTTGTATCCAGCGGCTGTATCATCAACGGACAGGTTGAGAACTCTGTTTTGTTCAAGAAGGTATATGTTGGAAACAACTGTGTGATTAAAAATTCTATCATCTTAAATGATGTATATCTCGGAGACAACACTCACATTGAAAACTGTATTGTGGAGAGCAGGGACACCATCCGTGCAAACTCCTATCACTGTGGGGAGGACGGCATCAAAATTGTTGTCGAAAAAAACGAAAGATACGCCATCTGATTATGGGGTGAAAGGGGCATAAAAGTTTATGAACATTACAGACGTGAGAGTACGCAAGGTAACAAAAGAAGGAAAAATGAAGGCGGTTGTGTCTATCACAATCGATGACGAATTTGTCGTACATGATATCAAAGTGATTGAAGGAGAAAAAGGACTGTTTATTGCAATGCCGAGCCGTAAGGCTACGGACGGGGAGTACCGCGATATCGCACATCCGATCAACTCCGGAACCAGAGAAAAAATTCAGACCATTATCCTGAAACAGTACGAACAGGCGATGGCAGAAGCGGAAGCAGAGGAAGCTGCTGCAGAGGCCTGAGCAAAAAGGAAGAAAGAATGCCCCCGGGCGGAAAACGGAAGTGGTTACGTTTTCTGCCCGGGGGCGTTTTTGTCAGTAAAAACAAAGATGACGATATACAAAAGTATATCGCCATCTTTTTATGAGGGGGGAGATAGTGAGTGGTTTATCAACTATCCGAGCTTTATTATAAAAGGAATATGTGAGCAAAGTGTGTCCAAATTCTAAAAGAAATGGAAAAAATATAAAGAAAAGAAGAAAAATTGTGGGAAGAGGTATGGACAGAAGAGAGAAGAGAGCGTAAAGTGAGAGAAAAATGTATCTTCGGAGTCTTTTTTTGTGCCTGTATTTGTGCGAGCTGAAAAATTCCGGGAGTACATCATAAAAAGAGGAGGAAACAGGATGAAACAGAAAAGAATCAGTGATTACGGATATCGGATCGGACATCATGAAAATGGACCGCGAAACAAAATTACGGATGTGCCCGGTGTGCGGGTAGGCCATGCGACGGTGGAAAGTGGAAATCAGCATACCGGAGTGACGGTGATTGTGCCGGGAGAAGGCAATCCGTTTCTGAAAAAGTACCTGGCGTCTGCCTACGTGCATAACGGTTTCGGGAAAACGTGCGGTCTTGTGCAGGTACAGGAGCTCGGAACTCTTGAAACGCCCATTGCCCTGACCAATACACTGAATGTCGGAAAAGTGGCGGATGCCATGATTTCATGGATGATACAGCAGACCAAAAAAGAAGGGGAAGATGTTTTTTCCATCAATCCGGTTGTCGGAGAATGTAATGATTCGAGAATCAATGAGATTTGTAACCGGGTAGTGGGGGAAAAAGAGCTGTATCATGCACTGGAGCAGGCGGATACAGACTTTGCGGAAGGAGCAGTCGGTGCCGGAACAGGAACGATCTGCTATGGGCTGAAAGGGGGAATCGGATCAGCATCCCGCACGCTGGTGCTTGACGGAAAAACATATACCATTGGTGTTCTGGTACAGTCAAATTTCGGAGCAACCAGAGATTTGAAAATCAGTGGAAAACCGGCAGGAGAGAAGATTCTGGAGCGGATCCGGAAGGAAGAATGCGGAAGCAGCGCCGAAGACCGGGGATCAATTATGACGGTTCTGGCAACAGACCTTCCGGTATCGGAGCGGCAGCTGTACCGGATTATCCGCCGCTGTGGAGTTGGAATCGCCAGAACAGGAGCCTACACCGGCCACGGAAGCGGTGAAATCATGATCGGATTTACAACAGCAAACCGCGTAGACACAAAGAGTACATGTGAGGTGGAAGCGTGCGCCCGGATAAAAGAAGAAAAAATCAACGAGGCATTTGAAGCAGCGGCAGAGGCTGTGGAGGAAGCGATCCTGAACTCTATGGTAACCGCAAAGGAAAAAAGAGGCCTGGACGGAGCCAGATACCGCAGCCTTGCCGAATTTCTGGAAATACCGGGATTTCTGAAATAAATTATTTTTCCAGAACCATACGCCCCAGCTCGGAAATTTCACATCCGCCTTTTGTCCGGTGCACGATGAGATAACCGGCGGAAGAAAGCTCTCCGAGTACGGTGCGCAGAGCCGCTTCGGATACAAAGGTTTCTCCGTCGGCCAGTCCGTTTTTGATTGCCAGGCGGCCTGCTTTCGGATGCGTCGATACGAAAGAAAGAACCTGATATTGAAGGTCGGTGAGGGAAACGTCAGCCATCTGGCGGGAGCGGAGGTACGTTGGCAGATCGGAAAGCTGCAGCTTATGGCTGCTGTACCGGGTAAACAGGCTGCAGGACAGATTGTACAGCTCATGAATATTTCCGGGGTACGCATATTCCTTCAGAAAGCGCAGAAGCCCTTCCGAAAAGATCCGGTCGCAGGTCATATCGGTGTTGTGGAAAAACTGAAGCAGAAAGTAATTGAGAAGATCGGGAATATCCTCCCTGCGTCTGCGGAGCGGGACAGTCTGAAGCTCTGAAGCACTTAAAAGGTGAAAAAGCTCCCGCAGGAAGGTTCCTTTTTCTACTTTTTTGTAAAGGTTATCATCCGCAATAGCAATGATCCGCACATCGAAACGGCGGGTTTCCGGTGCGGAAAAGAAGTTACCATGAACATTGGTAAGAACATTGACCAGCAGATCCTGAATGGAAAGCGGAAAACGGTCCACCTGGGAAAGAACGAGTGTGCCATGGTTGGTTTCGGCAAGAAGCCGGAGCAGAGAAGCTTCGGTCAGATCATTTCCCGGAGAATGAAGAACGGAAAAAGGATAATGATGGCGGCGCGAAAAATTGTGGATCGCACGTGCGAGTGTCCTGCGCTGTGTACCGCTTTCTCCCTGGATCAGAATCGGAAAATCAAAAAGTGCAAGATGTCTGGCCTGCGCCATCAGATTCTGGACGGAATCTGCGTGGGACAGGGAAAGTGAAAAGGTACGGGAGGAAGCAAAAAAAGTGCTTTCTTCCGTTTTTTCGTCTTTCGGAACCGACATTTCCGTGGATCTGCCCTCGGGAAGAAACGCAAGAAAAACAGGCTCTGTATCCGGAAAAACCATAGAGAGAACGCTTAACGTGATCTGTGTTTTCTGATCCGAAAGGAGAATGGTCCAGTCACCGTTGCGGTCGAAAGCAGTGTCCGCGTAGGCAGGCGGAAGACATTCCGAAAAAGGCTGTCCTTCAAAGTTGGAGGAGGGAAGCGAGAAGGCATGTGCAAATTTAGCGTTCATGAACTGAATGCGGCCATCCGCACCAAACAGACAGATGCCAATGGGAAGAGAGAACAGGATAACCTGCATGAGCTGTTCGGTCTGTACATAATTTGTATAGTAGGTTTCTGAGGTTTTGACGGTGTGAAGAATCTGATTGACATAATTGCGCGATACACGGTTTACGGTCTGCAGAGGAATGTTGAAATATTCGCAGAGCTGTAAAATAGTGGAAATATCGATGATACGGTTGCCGATATCCAGTACATTGGGAATGCGGGAAGGAACGAGCTGCGGCTCGCCGGCGGTGATGGCAAACTGAATGTCAGACTCGGTATCCTTGCATCCGGGATAAAACGGAACAAAGTCATATTGGGTGATGCCGCATTCCTCAAGCTGGGAAATGATAGCGAGCGTGGAATATTTATCATCGTTTACCAGATAGACACGTTCGTGCGGCGGAATCTGAATGATTTTATCCAGGAACATGTGGTTGAAAACGCGGTCGCAGGGGAGCTGCAAAATGGAGGAGTCAAGGGTAAGCGGAAAGGTTTCCATGGCGCGGACGCTTGGAAAAAGGACGCACTGGTATCCCCGGAAGAGAGATGGGTCTGTGGCCTGTTCTCTTAAAAGGGTATTAAAGGTGAGATATTCACCGAGCACGGAGTGAAGATAAGACTGAAATTCGGAAAGCATTCGTTTCCGGGAAGAAATGATCAATACGTTGCCAAGCTTTTGTGTTCTGTTCATAAAGGGACCTCTTTTCCTGCTAAAAAGTGATAATGGGTTAAAAATTAGGATAATTATATCGTTTTTGACGAAAATAAACAACCTAAATGCAAAAAGACAAAAAAGAAAAGAAAAAATCAGGAAGAATGCTTTGACATAGTGACGCATTACATCTATAATACCGATTAAGCAAAGGGGCTGTAAAAAAAGGTAAGGCATCTTTGCTCTTTTTTATATCATGGTTCTGTTATCTGTGAAAAGAAAGAACAAAGAAAACAGCAACACTTGCAGAAAAGGAGGAGACAACAATGAAAAAAAGACATGTAATGCGTGCTCTGGTTGCAGCAGCAACAGCACTGGCACTGACAGCATGCGGATCGACAGGCTCTTCTGACACAAGTAAGAGCACATCAACAGCATCTGCTGCATCGACCTCATCCGGTTCGGAAGCAGATACGGAGAATACCATCACGATCCCGGCAGGCGAGTCGGTATCCCAGGATTCTGATGTTACGGCAATGGTAGCTGTAGACTTTACCACCATGGATCCGATGGATACTTCCGATACACTTTCCGGTGGTGTACAGCGAATGATGATGGACGGTCTGTTTGGATTCGATGAGAATATGCAGATCATTCCGATGCTGGCAACCAGCTACGAAGCAAACGATGAAGCAACCGAGTATACGATTCATCTTCGTGAGGGCGTAAGCTTTACCGATGGAACTCCGTGGAATGCAGATGCCCTGATTGCAAACGTAAATAAATGGGCAGACAAGAGCCTTGGACTGAAACGTACTACATTCCTCTGCAATGTTCTGGATCATGCAGAGAAGATAGATGATTATACCGTTAAAATTTATTTATCACAGTCATTCGGTGCTTTCATCAGCAACCTGGCACATCCGGCTACGCTGATCATGAGCCCGAAACAGATTGAAGCAGGAGAAGATGCCTGTGCACAGGCACCGGTAGGAACCGGCCAGTACAAATTTGTTGAGTGGGTTGCCGGTGACCATATGAAAGTAGAACTGAACAAAGACTGGTGGGGATATGACGCAGACGTCTGCGGCGGAACTGCTCTGGCAGATGCAGATGCAGGATTTAAGAGCATCACATTCAAACCGGTTGCAGAAAGTGCTACCCGTGTATCTGCAATTCAGGCAGGTGACGCACAGATTATGTGGTCTGTACCGACAGAAAGTGTTGACACCTTAAAAGGTGACAGCAACGTATCCGTTGGAATGGGCGACAGCATCGCCGTATGGTACTTCTTCATGAATACACAGAAAGCACCGTTCAACGATGTTAAGGTTCGTGAGGCAATGGCTTATGCAATCAACAAAGAGGCATATATCCAGGTCGTTATGAACGGTTACGGTTCTGTGGCAACTTCTATGGTAGGAGAAGAAGTACAGCACTACAAAGGAAATGATCCGTATTCCTACGATCCGGAAAAAGCAAAAGAGCTGTTAAAGGAAGCAGGATATCCGGATGGATTTACCACAACACTGATGTACAGCAACACGACAGCAAATCAGAAAAAAGCAGAGTTCTACAAACAGCAGCTTTCTGAGGTTGGTATTGATCTGGAATTGAACGGAATGGAAAGTGCCGTTCTGAATGAAAAGGTTCAGGGAGCTGACTGCGCAGGAGCAGATGCCGAGGTTGACTGCTACTTAAGCGGATGGTCTACTTCCACCGGTGATGCTGACTGGGGACTTCGCCCGATGCTGGCAACCGAGTCTGAGCCGCCGATGAGCTACAATGTCAGCTACTATGAGAATGAAAAAGTAGATCAGCTTCTCAAAGACGGTCTTGCAACTGCAGATGAAGACAAACGTGGTGAGATCTATGGAGAAGTACAGGATATCGTATGGAAGGATCTCCCGCTGCTCTGCATCGCAAGCGATAAAAACATCTGGGCAACCAGCAACAACATTACCGGAGTATATCTGTTAGGCGATGGAAGCATCGGTATGAGAAATGCCAGAATGGCAGCCGAATAACGGCAGACTGAAATAAGGATATGAAAAAGACCCCGGCGTCCTTCCATCAAAAGAGGGCGCCGGTTTCTTACAAACAGGAAAGCAGGCAGTGATCCGTGGGATTGTACCTGTAGGATAAGCATGAAAGTAGGAGATACAATATGCCAAAATATATACTGAAGCGTATTGTGGGTACGATCCCCACACTGATTATTGTTGTTACATTTGTATTTTTCTTTGTCCGCCTGATTCCGGGAGATCCGGCGAGACTCGTTGCAGGAGAGCAGGCAACACAGGATGACGTAGAGGCAGTAAGAGAAGAGCTTGGCCTCAATAAATCCATTCCGACACAGTATGTTACCTATGTGACAGGACTTTTAAAAGGAAATCTCGGAACATCCCTTCGCACAAAGCAGCCGAGGTTGCGGGAAGATTCGGAAATACCGTCCGTCTGGCATTTGTCACATTGCTGTGGAGCTCGGTTGTGGGCGTGCTCTTTGGTGTGTGGTCCGGAACACACCGGGGAAAATGGCAGGATTATACCGGAATGACGATTGCGGTCTCAGGTATTTCGCTCCCCTCGTTCTGGATCGGCTTTTTGCTGATTATGCTGTTTGCGGTAAAACTGCGAATTCTGCCGACAACAAGCGGAACAAGCCTGAAAAGTCTGATTATGCCGTCTATTACGCTTGGCGTCGGAATTGCAGCCGTGATCGCACGATTTACAAGATCCTCCATTATTGAGGTTTTAAAAGAAGATTACGTCAGAACAGCAAGAGCAAAAGGAATCAAAGAAAAGGTTGTGATCTGGAAGCATGTTTTCCGCAACTCCATGATCTCCGTCGTGACGGTTGTGGGTCTGCAGTTCGGCTTTCTGCTGGGAGGTTCTGTTGTCACAGAAACGGTATTTGCCTATCCTGGCCTTGGCTCCCTTCTGATTGAATCGGTCAATTACAGAGATTATCCGGCAATCCAGTCCCTGATTCTGATCTTTTCGCTGCAGTTTATCGTCATCAACCTGATTGTCGATATCCTCTATGCGGTTCTGAATCCGGAAATTAAACTTCAGTAGGAGATGAGTGGAATGAAAGAAAAGAAAAAAGTACAGACCGAGAACCAGGAGAGAATTAAAACTCCGTTTTCTGAGATGGTTCGAAAATTTAAAAAACAGAAAAATGCAGTAGTTGCGCTTTGTTTTATCATTTTTCTCATTTTCCTTGCGTTTTTCGGAAGCAAAATTGTGCCGTACGGAATCAATGAGTATGATTACAATGCGATTCTGCAGGGACCAAGTATGAAGCACCTGTTTGGAACAGATGAGTTTGGACGGGATCTGTTTTCCCGTATCGTCTGTGGAACCCGGATTTCACTTGCAGTCGGATTCGGCGCTGTTACGGTCGGTGCAGTCTGTGGTACCATTCTCGGACTTCTGGCCGGATATTACGGCGGATGGATTGATTCTATTATTATGAGAATCTGCGATGTCCTGTTCGCTTTTCCGGGACTGATTCTTGCAATCGCCATCGTGGCAATCCTCGGAAGCGGCATGACAAACGTTGTGATTGCGGTCGCTGTCTTTTCTACACCGACCTTCGCACGGCTTGTCCGAAGCAAAACGCTGACCCTGAAAAATTCCGTTTTTGTCCTGGCGGCACGGAACATCGGTGTTTCCGATGCGAGAATTCTGTTTCACCATATTCTGCCGGGAGCCATTCCGGACATCATTGTACAGTATTCCATGTCGTTTGGATCTTCCATTCTGACGGCATCGAGCCTTTCCTTCCTGGGAATGGGAGCACAGCCGCCGACACCGGAATGGGGACTGCTTCTTTCCAACGGAAGAAACTATATGGCAAGTGCAATGTATGTGACGATTTTCCCGGGTCTTGCGATTTTCCTTACCGTACTGAGCTTTAACCTGTTAGGCGACGGACTTCGCGATGCACTCGATCCGAAACTTTCCGATTGATAAGGAGGAGCAGAAGTGGCTACTGATAACGTACTTGAGATAAAAAATTTACATACGTATTTCTATACTGATGGCGGTGTGATCAAAGCAGTAGATGGTGTCGATGTGGAGCTTCGACGCGGCGCAACGCTTGGCATCGTAGGCGAGTCGGGAAGTGGAAAGAGTGTGACATCCCTCTCTGTGATGGGATTACTGACCGGAACGAAAGGAAAAATTGCTGATGGCGAAATCCTGCTGGATGGCGATGACATTGTAAAGCTGACGAAGGAACAGCAGAGAAAGCTGCGCGGAAGCAAGATTTCCATGATTTTCCAGGAACCGATGACCAGTCTGAACCCGGTCATGAAGATTGGAGACCAGGTGGCAGAATGCGTTCTGCAGCACGAAAAAATATCAAAAAAAGAGGCACTGAAAAAGGCAGAGGACATGCTCCGGAAAACGGGTGTTCCGCGTGTGGAGCATATGATGAAGGAGTATCCGTTCCAGCTTTCCGGCGGCCAGAGACAGAGGGTCATGATTGCCATGGCACTTGTATGCAAGCCGGAAATCCTGATTGCGGATGAGCCGACGACTGCACTGGATGTAACAATTCAGGCACAGATACTGGATCTGATGAATCAGCTGAAAAAAGAGACGGGTACATCCATCCTGTTTATTACACATGATCTTGGCGTTGTTGCAGAGGTCTGCGATGATGTTGCCGTTATGTACTGCGGCCGCGTGGTAGAGCGCGGAGATGTAAAAACAATTTTCGCCAATCCGTCCCACCCGTATACGAAGGGACTGCTGGGATCGATTCCGAGACTGGGAGACGCCGGAAAAGAACTGAAGTCGATTCCGGGTAACGTTCCAAACCCGAAATATATGCCGAAAGGCTGCAAATTTGAGCCGCGATGTCCATACGCTTCGGAAAAATGCCGCGAGGAAGAACCGGGATTTTTCCAGATCGAAGAAGGCCATATCAGCAGATGCTGGCTCTGCGAAAGCGGACAGCTCAAAACAGATCACGTAGAGAAGGCAGGTGACTAGGATGTCAGATACATTACTTAGAGTAGAGGATTTGAAAATTTATTATCCGGTTGCCGGAAGCGGATTTGGGAAAAAGGAATTCGTCAAAGCGGTAGACGGAGTTACCTTTGAGGTGAAAAAAGGCGAGGTATTCGGAATTGTAGGCGAGTCCGGCTGCGGAAAATCCACGCTGGGAAGAGGCGTCTGCAAACTGGAAAATCTGACATCGGGCCATGTGTATCTGGATGGAGAAGATATTACAGAGTACAATGACCGGAGAATGCGTTCCATCCGGAAAAAGGTACAGATGGTTTTTCAGGATCCGTATGCGTCCCTGAATCCACGGATGTCTGTTTTTGACATCATTGCAGAGCCGCTGCTGGTGCATCATCTGTATCAGGATAAAGCGGATCTGGAAAAGAAAGTGCTGGATCTTTTGCACCGGGTAGGACTGGATGACTACCATGCAAACCGTTATCCACATGAATTTTCCGGCGGTCAGCGTCAGAGAATCGGAATTGCCCGTGCACTTGCGGTAGAACCGTCTCTGATCATCGCAGACGAACCGGTTTCGGCACTGGATGTGTCTATTCAGGCGCAGGTTCTGAATCTTTTAAATGAACTGAAGCATGACCTGGATCTGACTTATATTTTTGTTGCACATGACCTGAGCGTTGTGGAATACATCAGTGACCGTGTCGGCGTTATGTATCTCGGCAATTTCGTGGAGGTCGGAGAAAAAGAGAAAATTTACAGCAATCCGATGCATCCGTATACGCAGGCACTGCTTTCCGCAGTTCCGGTTCCGGATCCGACGGCAAAAAGAGAAAGAATTCTGCTTGAGGGAAGCATCCCATCCGCCCACAAGCCGCCGACAGGCTGCAAATTCCATACCAGATGTCCAAAATGCATGGAATGCTGCAAAACACAGGCGCCGGAGCGGTATGAAGTGGATGACGGACATTACGTATATTGTCATCTTTATGATAAAGAAAGAAGGAAACAGCAGAAATGAAGCTTTTTATCAGTGCAGATATCGAGGGCTGTGCCGGAGTGGCACTGACCGATGAAACACATAAGAAGGAAAGCGTATACCAGAGATTTGCAGAGGAGATGACCGAAGAGGTCGTTGCGGCATGCGAAGCAGCACATGAAGCGGGCGCGGATGAGATTGTCGTAAAGGACGGTCACGGAGATGCATCCAACATTGACCCGTTGAAAATGCCGGAGTATGTCACCCTGATCCGGGGAAAGAGTGGTCATCCGTATAATATGATGTATGGTATCGACGACAGCTATGACGGCGTACTGTATCTTGGATACCATGCACCGGCAGGAGATCCGAATTTTTCGATCAGCCACACATCGACAGGAAACAGCCTGTATATTCATCTGAATGGAAAAGTGATGAGTGAGTGCATGCTGAACAGTTATACAGCAGCATCACATCACGTACCGGTGCTGTTCCTTTCCGGAGATGAAGAGATCTGCCGTCAGGCCAAAGAACTGATTCCGGGCATTACGACAGTGGAAACGAAGCATGGTGTCGGTGCGGCAACGTGGTGCAAGGCGAAAGGAAAAGTGATATCCGAAATCCGGGAAGGGGTAAAAAAGGCAGTTGCTGGACAGAAAAAAGAGTGCCAAGTGGCCCTTCCTGAGCACTTTACGTATGAGGTAACCT
>OMBA01000990.1_pt1 | contig 11365 bp, 10 predicted proteins | sample 1673441 | NCBI WGS metagenome assembly OMBA01 (sample SAMEA103958111, study PRJEB25191) | human gut metagenome | biome: human-associated habitat [ENVO:00009003]; feature: intestine environment [ENVO:2100002]; material: feces | place: Germany | collected 2013/2015
AGGCGGTGTAGCCGCACCCGTGGTGGAACACCCGCCGCCCGTTGCAGAACACGGTGGCATCGTGGGCCACGGCTCCAAAGGTCAGCAGTACCGTGCGGCCCTGCCACTCTTTGGGCGCAAAAAACTCCCGCCGGTAGCCGGACACCCGCTGGTATTCGTTCTCGTTGCAATAGTTGTAGGGCAGCGTTTTGACCGTGTGGGGCAAGCGCACCGGCTCCAGCTCCACCCCGGTGCATTCGGGGCGGACGATGGCGGGATCAAAGGTGGGGGCAAACAGCCAGCCGTCGTTCCAATCGTAGTGTTCCATAGCCTGTCTCCATCGCTCTGCACAAAAAAATTCTTACCCTTATGCTACCACAAAGTTGTGAACGAAAAAAGCACTCCGTCCCTTATTTTTCCCGTTTTTGCAGAAAAAGCTGTTAAAATCAAAAACGCCCCCGCCGGGCAGGCGGGGGGATGAAACTCAGCGGATGAAATTGGTCATGGGGCGGCGGGGATTTTCGGGGTGGGTGATGCCGTTTGCTTTGCCCAGTTCGATGCACTTGAGCAGCCAGGCCATGTTCCGGCCCAGCTCCCGCATCACGGCGCAGCCCTCTTCGTCCTCCAGCACCTGCTCGGGCTTGGAGCCATGCACCATGGGCCAGTAGGAACCGCTGACCAGCGGCATGTGGAAGAATTCGGGGTACTTTACCAGCTGGTCCAGCGTGGTGGTGGTGCCGGCGCGGCGGGCCGAAGCGCAGATGGCGGCGGGCTTGTAGGCCAGATACTTGCCGCCCGCGTAGGCCAGACGGTCCATGAAGCTGGTCATGTTGCCGGAGGCGGACGCATAGTGGACCGGTGTGCCGAACACAAAGGCATCGGCAGTTTTGGCCTTTTCGATGGCCTCGTTGACCACGCCGCCGAAGACGCAGCCCTTGCCGGCGGCACAGCCGCCGCAGCCGATGCAGCCGCCCACGGGCTTGGTGCCGACGTTCAGGATCTCCGTCTCGATGCCGGCAGAGTTCAGCTCTCCGGCGATGAGGGTCAGTGCGGTGTAGGTGCAGCCCTTTTCGTGAGGGCTGCCGTTGATGAGCAGGACTTTCATGATGTATACTCTCCTTCTTACGCCCGAAAAAGCGGCGTTCTGGGATAATTTTAGCACATTCAGGCCCGGAACGCAACGAATCTTGGCGCTGCCCTTGACAAAGAGCGGCGGTATGACGATAATATGAAGTTACGATAACAGGAAAGACCAAAGGAGGCCAAAACATGCGAGTCATTGCAGGAGAAGCCCGCGGCAGACGGCTGGAAGCGCTGCCCGGCACGGATATTACCCGCCCCACCCTCGATCAGGTGAAGGAGGCGATGTTCAGCATCGTCCAGTTCGACCTGCCCGGTGCCCGTGTGCTGGACCTGTACGCAGGCAGCGGCCAGCTGGGCATCGAGGCGCTGAGCCGGGGCGCTGCCCGGTGTGTATTTCTGGATGAGAACCGCGAGGCCGTCGGCATCGTGATGAAGAACTGCAAGAGCTGCGGCGTCTTTGACCGCAGCCGGGTCAACATCGGCGAGGCAGCGCGCTTCCTCTCTGCCTGCCGGGAGCAGTTCGATCTGGTGCTGCTGGACCCGCCCTTCCACAACGGCACGCTGGAAAACATCCTCCCCCTCGTGGACAAGTGCGTCGCCCCCGGCGGCATCGTCATCTGCGAGAGCGAAACGAAGCTCGTCCTCCCCGCTGAGGTGGGCGGCTTGCAGCTGAAAAAGCAGTACAAGTACGGCAAGGTCCTGCTCTGGAAATATGGCAAGCCGGTGGCAGACGCCGCCGAGGAAGAAGGAGAAGCCTGATGAACGTCAACGAGCTTTTGGATACCATTGAGGATCTGCTGGAAGAGAGCACGGGGATGCCCCTCTCGGGTGGCAAGCGCATCGTGGATGTGGAGCAGATCCGGGATTATCTCGACGACATCCGCGCGAACCTGCCGGTGGAGCTGCGGCAGGCCCAGTCCATCGTCAGCGACCGTGCCCAGCTCATCGAGTCGGCCAACGCACAGGCGCAGGCCATCGTGAAGAAGGCCGAAGAGCGTGCCCGCATCCTTGTGAGCGAGGCCGAGATCGTCCGCGCCGCCCAGCAGCGTGCGTCGGAGATCGTCTCCGCCGCCCAGACCGAGGCCCGCACCGTCCGCCAGACCGTGACAGATTACTGCGACAATATGCTGAAAACCACCGAGGAGACCATGGCCGAGAACGCCGCACAGGTGAAAAATGTCCGTGCGAACCTGCGCCAGACGCCCCGCCGCGGCGCATAAGAGGGTTTCCAAGTCCCTGCGAGTCAAAGTGACGATTCGCAGGGGCTTTTTTTGTAACATTTTGTAGGAAAAAAGCGCAGGAAAAAACTTGCATTCAGCGTTTCGATTTGCTAAAATAAAATAGAGTCGTCAGGTATCTTGACAGCACTTGAACGGGACAAACTCCCGGAGAGATGTCCGGCGTATCGGACGGCTCGGAACACGAAACGAAGGGAGGCTGGGCACGATGACACAGAAAGAAGAGATAGCGCAGTTCGACCCGGCCTCGTTTGAGCATATCCCCGTGCTTCTGAACGAGTGCCTCGACGGACTGAACATCGACCCGGCAGGCATTTATCTGGACGGCACGGCGGGCGGCGCGGGGCACTCCCGCCAGATCGCCCTCCGCCTCGACGGCACAAAGGGCGGGCGGCTCGTCTCGCTGGATCAGGACCCCGACGCGGTGCAGACCGCCCGGGCGCGTCTGGCAGGGCTTCCGGCCACCGTGGTGCAGATCAACTTCCGCTATGCCGGACAAGCCCTCGAGGACCTCGGCATCGAGAAGATAAACGGTGCGCTGCTGGACCTCGGCGTTTCCAGCCATCAGCTGGACGACGCGGCCCGGGGCTTTTCGTACCGGGCAGACGCCCCGCTGGATATGCGGATGAGCCAGCAGGGCGAGACGGCGGCAGACCTCGTGAACACCGCCAGCCGGGAAGAGCTTGCCCGCATCCTGCGGGACTACGGCGAGGAACCCTATGCATGGCAGATCGCCGGACATATCGTGGAGGCTCGGGAGACAGCCCCCATCGAGACGACCTTACAGCTGGCCGACATCGTGGCCAGCGCCATGCCGCCTGCGGAGCGGCGCAAGAACAAGAATCCTTCGCGGCGCACGTTTCAGGCGCTGCGTATCGCGGTCAACCACGAGCTGGACGCTCTGGAGGAAGGTCTGGATACCATTTTCGACCACCTTGCCCCGGGCGGAAGGCTGTGTGTGATCACCTTCCATTCGCTGGAAGACCGGCTGGTGAAAAACAAGTTCCGCCGCTGGGCCACGGCCTGCACCTGCCCGCCGGAGTTCCCGGTCTGCGTGTGCGGCGGCAAGGCGAAAGCAAAGCTCATTACCCGAAAGCCTATCGAGGCCGACCAGCAGGAACTGGAGGAGAACCGGCGGAGCCGTTCTGCCCACCTGCGCGTTTTGGAAAAGCTCTGAGCCGGACAGGGCACCGCTCAGGGTGAGAGGAGGAGATCACTATGGGTCAGCCAGCCTATGATATGTCGTCTGAGGTGCGTCGCAGAAAAGCGCCTCAGACCCAGCGCAAGGTCGCACTGCGGGTGGAAAAAGGCGGCAAACGCCGTCTCAGCCCGTTCCAGGCGGCCATGCAGCATGCACTTCAACTGATCTCGATGGCGCTGCTGGCAGGCTTTGCGGTAAGCCTGCTGTGGAGCGAGGCCCAGCTGGTGGAGGTCAACGACCAGATCCAGAAGGCCAAAGCGGAACTCGTGAGCGAGCAGAGCCAGTACACCTACTATAATAGTGTCCTCAACAGCAAGACCAACATCACCAGCGTGGAAGAGGTGGCCGGTCGTCTGGGCCTGATGAAGATGGACCAGAGCCAGATCACCTACATCCGCCTCGACAGCGAGAGCGTGCTGGTGCGCAGGGAGTCGGCTGTCCACCAGTGGACGGATTTCCTGCACGACGGTGCCATGACCATTCTGGCTTCCGTCCGCAGCGTAAAATAAGCAAACAGACAGAAAAGCGTGCGGCAGCGCACGCTTTTCTGGTTTCTGCAGGAGAATACCATGCAAAACAAGCCCTCCAACGACCAGCATAAGAACATCTACTACCGCCTCCGCCGCAGCGACCCGCACGAGCGCCTCAGCGCACGGCTGCGGCGTTTCAGCTTCGGCGCGGCGGTATTTTTTGTCATGGCGGCTGCGGGCGTCGTGACCTACAGCCTGTATAAGATCCAGATCGAACAGGGTGCGACCTTCCGCCAGTATGCGGCCGAGCAGCAGCTGCTGGACAGCACCATTCAGGCCACCCGCGGTGAGATCTACGACACCAGCGGCATCACGCTGGCCTCCACCAGCGTGGTCTGGACCATCTGGGCCGACCCCTCTTACAGCACGGCCCTGTATACCACCACCACCGATCAGGACACCAAGGCGGAGACCCGCACCATCAATGAGGCCGCCATGAAGGAGGTCTGCACCCAGATCACCCTGCGCCTGCTTTCGGGCGATGGCGAGAGTCTGGACAGTGTGGACACCACTTCGGCAGAGTACCAGACCCAGTATCAGGCGGTCTGCGATGCCCTCTCCCAAAACGAAAGCTCCTATCAGGTGCTGGCCACCAAGGTCAACAACGCCATCAAGCTCTCCATTGAAGAATACGTCAAGACCTACAACAAGGCCCACAGCAAGAGCGGAAAATCCGCCGGTGCGCTGGAAAAGATCCTGGCCAAGCTGGGCCTGGGCCAGCAGGAGAGCGACGACGGCACCCCCACTGTCCGCAAGGGACGGGTGTCGGTGTCGGCCTCCAAGGGCTTCCAGCGGGATTACCCCTATGGCCGCTTTGCCGCCGCCGTGCTGGGCTTCTGCAATGCGGATGGTCAGGGCGTGTACGGTCTGGAAAACTCCTATGAGTCCACGCTGGCCGGTGTGAATGGCCGCACCATCACCCTGCGCAACGCCTACGGCAACGCCATTGCCGATGAAAACGCCACCACCTACGCCGCCAAGGACGGTTCCAATCTGGTGCTCTCGCTGGATGTGAACATTCAGGAGGTGGTGGAGCGCTACCTGAACGAGGCCGTGGCGGCCAACACCGTTGAGAACCGCGGCTGCGCCATTGTGATGAACGTCAAGACCGGTGCCATCCTTGCCATGGCCTCCAAGCCGGACTTTGACCCCAATGACCCGCAGGATTTCAGCGCCAATCTGGCCTACCTGACGGAGCAGGTGCAGGCCGAGCCGGAGCTGTACACCATCTACAAAAAAGACGAGAACGGCAACTACCTGCGGGACGAGAACGGCCAGAAGATCGCGGATGAGGAAGCCGACTACACCGGCACCTACCGGGATATCCAGTGGAAGAACAAGACCATCACCGAGCTGTACTACCCCGGAAGCGTGTTCAAGGTCATCACCGCCGCCATGGGTGTGGACAGCGGCAAGGCGACCTATTACACCACCCTGAACTGCTCCGGTGCTTACAGCGTGGCAAAGCAGACCTACCACTGCGCCGGCAGAAAGTCGCACGGGGCCCAGAATCTGGCCGAGGCCCTGCGCAACAGCTGCAACATCTACTTTGTCCAGCTGGGCCAGCGTGTGGGCTCCAGCCTGTTCTATGATTATTTTGATGCCTTTGGCTTTACCGAGCGCACCGGTGTGGACCTGCCCAATGAGACCAGCTTCATGCAGTATTACAGCAAGAGCCGTCTGGGCGAGGTGGAGCTGGCCTCCTCCGCCTTTGGTCAGGCCATGGCCGTGACCCCGCTGCAGGTGTGCACCGCCATCTCGGCGGCAGTCAACGGCGGCTATCTGGTCACCCCCCATCTGGTGGATAAGATCACGGACCAGAACGGCAATGTGGTGCAGGAGATCGGCACCAACATCCGCCGTCAGGTCATCAGCGAGAGCGCCAGCGAGACCATCCGCCAGATCATGGAGTTTGAGGTGGGCGACGGCACCCAGGGCGGCGGCGGCAACGCCTACGTTGCAGGCTACCGCATCGGCGGCAAATCCGGCACCTCCGAGCAGCTGAACATGGACCGCCGCGCCGATGGCGACTACAAGAAGGTGGCATCCTTTGCAGCTGTCCTGCCCGCCAACGACCCGGAGATCCTGGTCTATGTCATGCTGGACGACCCCAACAATGCCCGCACCGACTATTCCTCCATTCTGGCGGCTCCGGTGGTGGGCAACATCATCAGCGAGATCGCGCCCTATCTGGGCATCGCTACCGACGGCGTGGACCGCAGCGGCACCACCGTCAAGGTGCCCAACCTGACGGGCAAGGAGTGGAGCAACGCGCAGGTGCAGCTGAACATCAAGGGCTTGAAGCATCACCTGGCCGAGAGCGAATCCGACCAGACCGCCGCCCTTGTCACCTACCAGTACCCCCGCGCGGGGGCAGAGGTGCCCTACGGCACCACCGTTTATCTGTATACCGATACCTATGAGGGCAAGCACGCCGAGGTGCCGGACGTGACCGGCAAGAGTGCGGACTTTGCCCGGCAGATGCTGAACGCCGCAGGGCTCAACTGCACAGTCGAAGGCTCCGGCACGGTCCAGAGCCAGAGTGAGGCACCCGGCTCCAGCGTCCAGCGGGGAACCATCGTACATCTGATCTGTGGATAAAGGGGAATGAGAGTATGGAAGCAATTGCAGCAAACATCCTGTTGGAGGGCCTGGCGGTCAACGCGCTGGCCCAGTGCGAGACCCCGGTCACGCTGGTGACCACCGACAGCCGTGAGGTCTGCCCCGGGTGCATCTTTGTGGCGTTCCCGGGCGAAAAATTCGACGGCCATGATTTTGCCGCCAAGGCACTGGAAAACGGCGCGCTCTGCGTGGTGCTGAACCACCCCGTGGAAGGCGTGCCGGAGGAGAAGAGCGTGATCTGCCCGGACAGCTACCACGCCATGATGGTGCTGGGCGCCAACTACCGCAGCCAGTTCCACCCCAAAGTGGTGGGCGTGACCGGCAGCGTGGGCAAGACCACCACCAAACAGATGACCTATGCCGCCATTGCAGGCTTTGGCAATACCATCAAGACCGAGGGCAACCAGAACAATGAGCTGGGCCTGCCCCGCACCATGTTCCGCATCGGCAAAGAGACCCAGTACGCCGTGGTGGAGATGGGAATGAGCCACGCCGGGGAGATCGAGCGCCTGAGCAAGTGCGCCCGCCCGGATGTGGGCATCATCACCTGCATCGGTGTGTCCCACATCGGCAACCTGGGCAGTCAGGAGAACATCTGCAAGGCAAAGCTGGAGATCTGCGCCGGTCTGCCGGAGGGTGCCCCGCTGGTGCTGAACGGGGACGACCCCTTCCTGCGCAAGGCCGTCCTGCCCGACCATGTCCGCCCGGTCTGGTTCAGCCTGGGCGATGAGAACGCTGATGTCTGTGCCCTGTCCATCCAGCAGGATGAAAAGGGCATGAGCTTTGTGCTGGAGGATCACGAGGAGGGGACTTTCCTCGTAAAGATCCCCGCCATGGGCCGGCATAATGTGGCCAACGCGCTGGCTGCCTACTGCGCCGCCACCCGTCTGGGGCTGGATGCCCGCCGGGTCATTGCCGGTCTAGCCGACTTTGAGCAGACCGGAATGCGTCAGAAGGTGGTGCACGCCAGAGGCGTGGATGTCATTGAAGATTGTTACAACGCCAACCCCGACAGCATGAAGGCCGCGCTGGCCATGTTCAGAGAGTATCCCTGCAAGCGCCGCTTTGCTCTGCTGGGCGATATGCTGGAGCTGGGCGATATCAGCCGCGCCGCCCACGAGGAGGTGGGCCGTCAGGCCGTGGAGAACAAGGTGGACTACCTCGTCACCTATGGCGAGCAGGCCAAGCGCATTGCCGTGGTGGCTGCTGCCAAGGGGCTGCCCACCCTCCATGCCGACACCTACGCTCAGGCCGCCGAGACCCTGCTGCAGAAAATGCAGCCCGGTGATGCCCTGCTGGTCAAGGCCAGCCGCGGCATGGCACTGGAAAAAGTACTGGAGATCTTTTACAAGGAGTAACATCGAGCTATGATTCGTTTCGCCTTGATCGCCGCCTCAACGCTGGGGTTCTTCCTCACGGCGGCGCTCGGGAATCTGATGGTGCCGCTGCTGCGGGCGTTCCAGGGACGCTGGGATGAGCCCAAGGCCCGGCAGACACCCGGGCAGGAAGCACCGGATGCTGAGCCGGAGCGCCCGCCGCAGGCCCCCACCATGGGCGGGCTCTGCCTGATGGTGGGGGTGCTGGCTGCTGTGGGCGTGGGCTGGACAGCCGCCTGTGTGGCTCAGCCTGAGCTGCTGGGGGCCGAGAGTTTGCTTTCGGTCCGGCTGCTCACAGCGCTGCTGGGGGCTCTGCTCTTTGGCGGCGTGGGCCTGCTGGAGGATCTGGCCCGCATCCGCAGCCGTTCCGTGCTGGGCCTGCGGCGGCACACCCGCCTTGGGCTGGAGATCGCTGCCGGTGCCGTGGTGCTGGTGCTGCTGGGGGCCAGGGGCTGCCTTGCAGCCGGGATCACCCTGCCGGGTGTGGGCTATGTCGATCTGGGCATTGCCGCCCCGCTGCTGTGGGAAGGGCTGCTGGTCGCACTGGCCGAGTGTGCCCGCATTGCCGATGGCATGGACGGCATCGTCTGCGGTACATCCTTTGCGGCCATGCTGGGCCTGATGGGGGTGATGACCCTGCTGGGCTGGTTCCCGCTGGGCGTTCTGCCCGCCGCGCTGGCCGGTTCCCTGATGGCATTCCTGCTCTGGAACTTCCCGCCCGCAAAGCTGCGGCTGGGCAGCGTGGGCAGCCTGTTTCTGGCTGGGATGCTGGGGTGCGTTCCCCTGTGCATCGGCTGGCCCGGCCTCACCCTGCCGCTGGCCCTGCCCTTCTGGCTGGAGGGCGGCATGGTGGCCCTGCAGATCCTGGTCTGCAAGGCCAGCCGGGGCCGCAGGCAGCTGTTCCGCTCGGCACCGCTCCACCGCTGGCTGGAGCTGCGGGGCCAGAGCGCGGAACAGATCTTTTATACCTTTTGTGTCATTGCCATGCTAGGCGTGGCGCTGACCGTCCAGCTGGCAAAAATCAGTTAAGGAGGGGTGCAGTTTGGCAACACTCCGCAGAAAAAAAGCAGAGCCGTTTTCCGTCTTTCAGCGGGACCCCGGCCCCTGGCCGCCCATCCTGCTCAACTGGATGGCGACCCTGGCCATCATCATGGTGTTCGGGCTGGTCATGCTGTTCAGTGCAAGCTATACCACGGGCTATCTCCGCTTTGGGGACAGCTTCCATTACATCAAATCCCAGCTGCTCTGCACGGTGCTGGGCCTGGGCATGATGTTCCTGTTCTCCTATTTTGACCACCGTTTCCTGCGCAGAATGGTCAAGCTGGGCTATGTTGTCTGCCTGATCCTGCTGGTGCTGGTGCTGTTCAGCAGCCCCATCAACGGCTGCCGCCGGTGGATCAGCTTCGGCGGCCTGACCTTACAGGCCTCCGAGGTGGCAAAGTTTGAGATGATCCTGCTCACGGCAGACATTGCCGCCAGGACCCCGCAGATCAAATTCGGCGAGGTGCCCCTGCGCAAGTGGGTCCACCACAGCATCGTGGTGGAGCTCATCCGGCCCATCCTGTGGCTGATGCCTGTTCTGATCCTGCTGGTGCTGGAGCCCGTCCTCCTGTGTACCTGGGGCTATACGCCGGGCAAGTGGATCTTCGGCCTGGCGGTGCGCAATCCCCTGGGGCAGAAGCTCACCTGGGGCAAGGCCGTGGATCGCACCTGGGGGGTGTTCGCCCGGGGCGAGGGCTACGGCATCCCGTTTTACAGGCTCTGGCGCAAGTACAAGTGCTACCGCCAGTGCAAAGACGGGGAGCCGGAGGCGTGGGAGGAGGACACCTCCTACACCATCCGGGACACCAGGGTTTGGCGGTGCTGGGGCTTCGTGGCCGCCCGGGCGGCCTTGAAGTCCTTCTTGCTCATGGCAGCCTCCTCGCGGCTGATGGCGCCCTCCGCCACCGCGACGATGGAGAAGCGCTTGCCCTCGCGGGCGCGCTGCTGGATGGCAGCCGCAATGGCCCGCGCGTCATAGGGGATCTCCGGGATAACGATGACGTCCGCGCCGGAGGCAATGCCCGCATGCAGTGTCAGCCAGCCTGCCTTATGTCCCATGATCTCCACGATAAACACGCGGCTGTGCGAGAACGCCGTGGAATGGATGGAATCGATGACCTCCACGGCGATGTTCATGGCCGACTGGAAGCCGAACGTCACCTGCGTGCCCCAGAGGTCATTGTCGATGGTCTTCGGCAGCGTCACAACGGGAATGCCGTGCTCCGAAAGCAGGTTTGCCGTCTTGTGCGTGCCGTTGCCGCCAAGGATGACCAGGCAGTCAAAGCGGGCACGGCGGCAGGTATCGAGCATTTTCTCGAGCTTCGTCGCCTCGTTCTCCTCTGCCTGCTGCATGGTCTTGAACGGCTGGCGCGACGTGCCGAGGATCGTGCCGCCGCGCGTGAGGATATCGGAAAAATCCTGCGGCTCCATGGGGTGATAGTCGCCCTCGATGAGACCACGGTAGCCGTCGCGGATGCCATAGATGGTCACGGCGGTCCCGAATTCCTGATACAGCGCCTTTGCCACGCCTCGCAGGGCCGCATTCAGGCCCTGACAGTCGCCGCCGGATGTCAGCATACCGATTTTCATGGTTTCGTCCCTCCTGTAATTCTTCAGCTTGTCAAAAAAGGACACCCTGACGGTTTCCTTTCACACTTTCCTTCCCTCCGAAACTTTTGGCTTGGCAGTTTTTTGACAGTCTGAGTTCTTATCATCTCTATCATCATACGACTTTTTGCCGCACTTGAAAAGGGGGGATGTCAAATTTTCATGATTTTACAACGCCGGGATTGCAGCAGCCGCGCATTTCCGGTATAATGGAGCAAAACATCTGGAAAGGAGCAGACCCCATGACGGAACCGATCTGGGAAAAGGGCTACACGCAGAACCGGGAGCTTTCGTGGCTGCAATTCAACGCCCGCGTGCTTGAGGAGGCGGAGGACGAGACCGTTCCCCTGCTGGAGCGCGTGAAATTTCTCTCCATTTTCACGAGCAATCTCGATGAATTCTATATGATCCGCGTCGGCAGCCTCGGCGACGTCGCCGCGCTGGGCGGCCACGGCGTGGACAACAAGTCCGGCCTGACGGCAAAGGAGCAGCTCGAGCGGATCTATGCGGCGACGGCCCCGCTGTATGAGCGGCGCGACCGTGTCTTCCGCCGCGTGGAGCGGGAGCTTGGCGCAGAGGGCCTGCAGCGCCTGCGCATGAGCGAGCTGACGCAGGACGAGCACCACTATATCCGCCAGCTCTTCCGCACGGCCATTCAGCCGCTGCTCTCGCCGCAGATCGTCGACG
>OMBA01000997.1_pt1 | contig 11321 bp, 9 predicted proteins | sample 1673441 | NCBI WGS metagenome assembly OMBA01 (sample SAMEA103958111, study PRJEB25191) | human gut metagenome | biome: human-associated habitat [ENVO:00009003]; feature: intestine environment [ENVO:2100002]; material: feces | place: Germany | collected 2013/2015
TGGCTTTTCCACCCGGAACGCCCCTTCTGGCAGGTGCCGGAAGCGAAGATCGGAAGCCCATTCCGGGCCAAAAAATTGAACGGTGAAATCTTTGAAAGCGAAAATAAGGACAGCTTGTTTTCTGCCTATTCAGGCGAAGCGAAAGAGCGGCTGACCTATCCACAGGCGGCAAGATGGCTTGTTTTTTTGAATAATTACGACGATACTGCGGCAAAGAAAAAGGCAAAGGATAGAACGCTGCCTTCTATGGGGCCGGGCTGGCTGGGCAGACTGGGCGTTGTCTATGTAAAAGGTGCAAACCTGTTTGATACTCTGATGCGAAATCTGATGTTCTTGCGGGACGGTGGAAAGCTCTGGGAAGAGGATGCTCCCTGTTGGGAGCTGGATGCAGCCCGGACAGAGGAACGCACAGAAGTACCCTGCCCGGATAACTTTGCTGGACTGATGACGATGCAATACCGAAGAATTTTGCTGAAGCGTCAGGAAGGCTGGGTGACAGGTTGTACTGTGCTTGGTGGAGATTTCTTTGATTCAACGAATGCATTTGCCGAACCGATGACGCTCTGGAATAAAAAAGAAGAGAGCAAAAATAACCCACGATACTATTACCCGCGTGTGCATAGTATGAGCAAACAACTTTGGCGAGAGTTTTCGGCTCTGACTGGAATCGATAGCCATGTTCCCGGAGTGATCTGGTGGAATACCTTACTGCAAAACGAGAAGATACTGAGCAGAAAAGAGCATTTGCAGATATGTGCGCTTGGTGTGGAATATGGCAAGATGAGCAACTCCATGACAGACTGTTATACGGATCAGCTTTCTATGGAACTGGCTTTGCTAAATGAATTGGGCTGTGCATGGCAATCTCGAGTAGAGGATGAGGTGGAAAACTGCGAGCAGGCCGCGCAATGCGTCGGCCGCCTTGCGTGGGAGCTCTCCCTTGCGGCGGGAGATAAGAACGATACGACCGCGGAATCCGCCCGCACCCAGTTCTACTTTACCATCGACCAGCCGTTCCGGCTTTGGCTGCAAAGCATTGACCCCGAAACGGACAAGCTGGACGAAAAAGCCGATGAATGGCAGGAGAAAGCCCGCAAACTGGCCGCAGAGCTGGGCCGCCAGATGGTGGAGCGGGCCGGAAATGCCGCCTTTGTGGGCCATAGGGTCGAGGTGAAAACAGGCGGTAAAAAGGACGAAAAGAAAACCGTTCTGTATACGGCCCCCAAGGCCTACAATAGCTTCCTGTACAATCTGCGGAAGCTCTACCCGAAGAAAGAAGGAGGAACAGCATGATAACGGATGCGATCCATGATTATGTGGCCGGACAGCTGAGCAGGCTGTGGAGCCTGCCCAAACCCCAGCGGCGTGCCCGGCTGGCAGAGCTGCGCCGGGGCGTTGGGCATCAGCCCGGCGACCTGCCGGCGCTGTGGGGCAGCTTCCTGCAGGAACTGCCCAAAGAGCTCTGGGGCAGGGAAACGGCGGCAGAGGAGTGCCGGGAGCCATCGGAAACCGAGTGGGCGGTCTACCTTGCCCTGACTCTTTACGCCCTGCACCAGCAGGGAGAAGAGAATGTTTCCATGAATGAAAAGGGCTGCACGCTGGGCAGGGCGGTGCGCCTGCTGGCCCAGAATTCCGCAGCTGCCGCGCAGGACTGGACCGAGAGCAGCGTCCTGCGCCGGTTCAACGCACTGGCCACAGCGGATTCCATGCCCGAGGTGTCCCACTACCTCCGGGGGATGGTGCAGCTGTTCCGGGGAAATGAACCGAAGCTGAAACTGGATTACCCCCGGCTGGCTGTGGAGCTGTACCGGTTCCAGCTCCCGGATCAGGCAGCCAATGTCCGCCTGCAGTGGGGCCGGGACCTTTACCAGATGAATGCCGACACACCTGAAACCGAAGAAAAGGAGAATTGAAATGGATACCAAGCGTCTGTATGTTGATTTTCATGTGCTGCAAACGGTGCCGCCCAGCTGTGTGAACCGCGACGATACCGGCAGCCCCAAGACGGCTGTCTATGGCGGTGCCACCCGCGCCCGGGTATCCTCTCAGGCGTGGAAGCGCGCGATCCGCAAAATGTTTGCCGAAGAAATGGCCGACATGGTCGAGACCGGAAAACGTACCCTGAAAGCAACTGACCTTGTGGCCGGGGAACTGGCCGCACTGGCTCCTGAACTGGACGATGCCAGACTGAAAAAGGATGCAAAAAAGGCACTGGAAAATGCAGGAATCAAACTGAAAGATGACAACAACGCCGCCCTGCTCTTTTTGAGCACGGCCCAGGCCCGGGCGCTGGCCCGGCTGGCCGCCGAGGACTGCGAGGAGAAGGATGACTACAAAAAGGCCCTGAAGGAGAACCCTTCGGTGGATATGGCTCTGTTTGGCCGGATGGTCGCCAGCGATCCTTCCCTGAATTACGATGCCGCCGCTCAGGTGGCCCACAGCATCTCCACCCATGCCGTACAGAACGAGTTTGATTACTTCACCGCCGTGGATGACTGTGCCCCGGAGGATTCGGCAGGCGCGGGCCATCTGGGCACGGTGGAGTACAACTCTTCCACCCTGTATCGCTATGCCACCGTCAACATGGTGGAACTGGTGCACCTGCTGGGGGCTGAAAAGGCAGCCCAGGCTGTCCGGGTGTTCGGCGAAGCCTTCATCCGCTCCATGCCCACCGGAAAGCAGAACAGCTTTGCCAACCGCACCCTGCCGGATGCTGTCTATGTCACCCTGCGGGAAGATCAGCCTGTGAACCTCTGCGGTGCCTTTGAAAAGCCGGTGCGCAAGAGCCCTGAAGGCTATGCGGAACCCTCCAAGACGGCACTGAAGCAGTATGCGCAGCAGGTGTATGCCTGCTATGCGGATGCTCCGGCCCAGAGCTTTGCTGTGGGCATCGGGCTGGACGAGCTGGCCCCGGCCATGCCCCTGAACCAGATGCTCACCGCGCTGGAACGTGCCGTAAAGGAGAAGCTGCCCGGAAATGAGGTGTGACCATGGCAACGCTGTTGCTTCGGCTGGCCGCGCCCCTGCAATCGTGGGGTGCGGATTCCAAATTTGAGACCCGCAAAACGAACCGGGAACCCACAAAAAGCGGTGTCATTGGCCTGTTGGCAGCGGCTCTGGGCCTGCGCCGGGACGATGCCGCAGGTCTTGCCCGGCTGAACGGCCTGCACTTTGCCGTCCGTGCTGACCGGGAGGGCAGCCTGCTGGTGGATTTCCACACCGCCAACCGGGAAGAGGATCGGAAAAAAGGCAAGGCTCCCTATGTGACCTACCGCCATTACCTGCAGGATGCGGTCTTTCTGGTGGGGCTGGAAAGCGAGGACACTGCTCTGTTACAGGAGCTGGAAACGGCCCTGAAATATCCGGTCTACCCGCTGTATCTGGGGCGGCGTTCCTGCCCGCCCACCCTGCCGCTCTGCCTTGGCCTCCGGGCCGGGAAACTGCTGGATACCCTGCGGGCCGAACCGCTGCTGGTGAAACAGAGGAATGGGGCCCCCTTGCGCATCGTGGCAGACGCGGACCCGGCGGATGCTGCTGCCGTGCCCCGGCGTGATCTGGCGGTGTCGTTCAGCCCCATCCACCGGCAGTACGGCTTCCGCCCAGTGCGGGAGTGGAACACAAACCCGCCGGAAATGCCCGGCGCGACCGAACATGACGCAATGGCAGAATTGAGGTGAGGAATCATGTATCTATCCCGCGCAGAACTTGACCCGACCCGCCGTGAGACCATGGTGGCGCTGATCTCGCCCCAGAAATTCCATGGTGCGGTGGAAAACGCTTTTCCCGGTGCGCGCCGCCGCAGGCTGTGGCGGCTGGACCGTTTGGGAGAGCGGCTGTATCTGCTTCTCCTCAGCGAGGACGCGCCGGACCTGTCCGGCGTGGTGGAGCAGTTTGGCACCGGGGCGGCGGCCGAGACCCGCAGTTATGACCCGCTTTTGGAGCGGGTGGTGCCGGGAAGCTGCTGGCAGTTCCGGCTGACCGCAAACCCCACCAAAAGCCGCAAAGACCCCAAGGCACCCGCAGAGCGGGGGAGCGTGATGGCCCACTGCTCGACGAAGTATCAGAAGCAGTGGCTGCTGGATCGGGCGGCAAAGCACGGCTTTGCCCTGCGGGAGGAGGAATTTACCGTGACCCGAGTGCAGTGGCAGCGCTTTGCCAAGCGCGGCACCCGGCCAGTGACCCTGCTGGCCGTGACCTACGAGGGTGTTTTGCAGGTGACGGATGCAGAGCAGTTCCGGGCGATGCTGTGTCAGGGAATGGGGCGCGGCAAGGCCTATGGCCTTGGACTGATGACCGTTATGCGCGGAGGAAACTGAGATGGACGAGATGCCGGGCATGATCCGGCCCGACCTGCAGGCACTGCCGCAGGTGAAGGACCGGATGACCTTTCTGTATCTGGAGCACTGCACCCTTGGCCGACAGGACGGCGCGATCACGGTCACGGACGAAAAAGGGGTGGTCTCCATCCCGGCGGCGGGCATCTCGGTGCTGCTGCTGGGGCCGGGCACGCGAGTGACTCACCGCGCCATGGAGCTTATGGGCGACACCGGAGTGGGAGCTGTCTGGGTGGGAGAGCACGGCGTGCGGTATTACGCCCATGGCCGCCCGCTGACGACCCACTCGCAGCTGCTGCTGCGGCAGGCAGAGCTGGTCACTCACACCCGCAAGCATCTGGAGGTGGTGCGGAAAATGTATCAGCTCCGCTTTCCGGAGGAGGACATCTCTCGGCTGACCATGCAGCAGCTGCGGGGCCGCGAAGGCAGCCGTGTGCGGCAGGTGTACCGCAAAGCGTCCAAGGATACGGGCGTTCCGTGGAACGGCAGGCTGTACCGTCCGGAGGATTTTTCGGCGGGAGATGCGGTCAATCAGGCGCTTTCCGCCGGGCACGCCTGCCTGTACGGTCTGGCGCACGCGGTGATCGTGGCGCTGGGGTGTGCACCGGGCCTCGGCTTTGTCCATGTGGGGCACGAGTGCTCTTTTGTGTACGACATTGCAGACCTGTACAAGGCCGAAGTGACGATCTCGATCGCCTTTGAGGTGGCGGCGCAGGCCCCGGAAGACCTGTCGTCCGTGGTGCGCCGCCGGGTGCGGGATGCCATGGTGGAGCACCATATTCTGGAGCGGATGGTGCACGATATTCGGTATCTGCTCCTGAATGCAGACGAGCCGGAAGCAAAGCAGGAGACCGTTTACCTGTGGGACAACAAGATAGGCACCGTGGCCAACGGCATCAACTATTTTGAGGAAGAGGAAGGTGAAGAGACATCGTAGTTCTCACGATGACGAACTGCCCGCCGAAGCTGCGCGGGGATCTGTCCAAGTGGCTGTGCGAGATCAACACCGGCGTCTATGTGGGCAACGTGAGCAGCCGGGTGCGGGATGCGCTGTGGGAGCGGGTGTGTCAGAACCTGAAAAACGGGCAGGCGACAATGGTGTTCACAACGGCGGGAGAACAGAGGATGGACTTCCGCACCCACAATACCACATGGGAGATGGTGGATTTTGACGGCATCAAACTGATGCGGCGGCCGCTGCCGCAGATGGAGCAGAACCAGCTGGATCTGAAGCCCGGGTTCAGCAAGGCAGCGCAGTGGCAGGCGGCGCGGAAAGCAGGCAGAACGCAGCGGGCCAGAGCGGATTACACCGTGATCGATCTGGAGACCACCGGACTGAAAGCCGCGTCGGACGCCATCATCGAGTATGGAGCGCTGCGGGTACGGGATGGCGTGCCGGTGGAGGAGCTGACGATGCTGGTCTGCGGGGTGGAAAAAGTCCCGGCAGAGATCACGGCGCTGACCGGCCTCAGCGCTGCAGAGCTGCAGCAGGGAACAGAGCCTCGGGAAGCATTGCAGCGCTTTTTGAACTTCCTTGGCAAAGACCCGCTGGTGGGGCACAACATTGCCTTTGATCTGGAGTTCCTCCGCATGGCCTGCAAGCAGTATGGTTTCCCGATATTGACCAACCATCAGACGGATCTTGCACAGCTCGCCCGCAGAAAGCTTTCAAGGGTCGCAAACTATAAGCTGGCAACGCTGGCGCAGCATTTTCAGCTGGCAGAAAAGGTGGAGCATCGCGCTCTGCCGGATTGCCGCCTGATCCAGCAGGTCTATTGCAAACTGAAGGAAACGGCAGTACAATAGCAGCAGGAGGCACGGTGCTACGGGATCTTTTTAGTCTTTTCCCCGCATATGCGGGGGTGATCCCTATTTTCCGGAAAAGCTCAAGCCGTACAGACTCTTTTCCCCGCATATGCGGGGGTGATCCTTTGAGTGTCAACGGGCCAAGTTACTAACAAGGCTTTTCCCCGCATATGCGGGGGTGATCCCGCTCTCGTTGCTGTGCCGTCGTTGATGGATTCCTTTTCCCCGCATATGCGGGGGTGATCCCAGCCTGCCTTTCCGGGCATATGTCAAAATCTGCTTTTCCCCGCATATGCGGGGGTGATCCCCGGTTGCCCGGCTCGTTCGGCAGTGCCAGCGGCTTTTCCCCGCATATGCGGGGGTGATCCTCACACACTTAGCTAGGAGGCAACTATGAAAAGCTTTTCCCCGCATATGCGGGGGTGATCCCAAGATGGGCATCAAAATTCAGCAGGATGAACACTTTTCCCCGCATATGCGGGGGTGATCCTGTGTTGCACTGCGATAGCCTGTCTGAGTTCGTCTTTTCCCCGCATATGCGGGGGTGATCCCCGGCGTTTTGCCCAAGGTTGCGCAGCAATTTTCTTTTCCCCGCATATGCGGGGGTGATCCTCACTCATTGGGTTTACCCTCACAAATCAGCGTCTTTTCCCCGCATATGCGGGGGTGATCCCAACTCGTGGAGCAAAGCATCGAGTGACTGGTACTTTTCCCCGCATATGCGGGGGTGATCCCAGTCGGCATCCGAACCATAATCTTGTCATTGACTTTTCCCCGCATATGCGGGGGTGATCCCGTCCGCGCGGTCTGCTGCGGTCACACCTGCGGCTTTTCCCCGCATATGCGGGGGTGATCCTACGCTTTCGTCACCTGCTGCGTACCGGCTCAGCTTTTCCCCGCATATGCGGGGGTGATCCCGATTATGCAGAGCTGTTCCCCAGAGGCGAAGACTTTTCCCCGCATATGCGGGGGTGATCCCTCGCCTTCGTTGATGGTCGTTAACAGCTGGTGCTTTTCCCCGCATATGCGGGGGTGATCCTTGATGCAGCCGACCACGATTGATTGGGACGAGCTTTTCCCCGTATATGCGGGGGTGATCCCAGCAATCTGATCGTTGAGCGGGTAGCATAAGACTTTTCCCCGCATATGCGGGGGTGATCCTTCCTTGATGCTGATGTCCGTGTACTTGTATGGCTTTTCCCCGCATATGCGGGGGTGATCCCAAGACCGCCGCCAAGGGAGCGGCCTTTAACTACTTTTCCCCGCATATGCGGGGGTGATCCTGTACTCCCCAACTGGAACGGAGTAGCTGTTTACTTTTCCCCGCATATGCGGGGGTGATCCCGAGTGGTTCAGGAACCAGAACGTCACGCAGCCCTTTTCCCCGCATATGCGGGGGTGATCCTCAGGTTGTGCAGACGAGCGGCACAACGACGGACTTTTCCCCGCATATGCGGGGGTGATTCTGATTCCGGCGGAATGCCGTCGGTCTTGCGGGGCGGTCGTGCATCCGAGTACCGGCAGGCCCGGCGGGCCAGAGCTGATTTATAACCGGTGTTATGCATATATTCTGGTAAATATGAATAAAAACTAAGAAAATGCGAATATATACTTGCATTTTCTGCGAAAAAGGTGTATTATCCCTCTATCGACGTCATACGCCGACAATAAACGAGAGAGGGATTGGAACATGATGTCTTTTAAGAAAATCGCTGCGGCGGTCATGGCGGCTGCCATGACGCTGGCCGTAGTGCCTTCGGCTTTTGCCTGCACGGCGCTCTACGTTGGCAGCGACCTCACGGAGGACGGCACGACGATGTTCGGCCGCATCGAGGATCTGGGAACCAACGACAACAACAAGCTGTTCTATGTCAGCGCAGCCGGGAATCACAAGGCAGGCGAGGTCTACGATGGCTGCTACGGCTTCACCTACACCTTCACCCACGACAGCTACAGCTACACCGCGCGCCGTGACGACAATACCTCGGGTGTCTGCCCGGACTGCGACGGCACCCACGACCACACGCCGTATGAGGAGGCTGGCACCAACGAGAAGGGCGTCATGGTCTCTGCCACCGAGTCGCTGTACGGCAAGGACGCTGCCCTTGCGGTTGACCCCTATGTGGACGACGGCATCGAGGAGGCCGAGATCACCACGGTCCTGCTCAGCGAGGCAGGCACGGCCCGCGAAGGCGTCGCCCTGCTGACATCCATCTATGAAAACGCTGGTGCAGCCGGTGGTTCCGGCGTATTCATCGGCGACCAGAACGAGACGTGGTTCGTCGAGAACCTGACGGGCCACACCTACGTCGCCCTCAAGCTTCCGGACAGCGTCGTGTTTATGCAGCCGAACGTCTCGGCCATCGGCAAGATCGACCTCGACGACACGGATAACGTCATCGCATCGGCAGATGCCATCTCCGTCGCACAGGAGGCCGGGACTTTCGTGGGCGATGCAGCGGCGAACGTCATCGACTGGAACGCTTCCTATAATAATGAGGACAACGCCCGGATGCCGGCCGGTCTGAACTATCTGAACGGCGTCGATACCTACACCGAGGACAACTACACCGAAGCAGACTACGCGATGAGCAACATCGGCGGGGACGGCAGCATCGTCCCGCTCTACTCCAACATCAAGCTGACCAAGAAGTTTGGTGTCGAAGACGCACTCAACTTCTTTAAGGTCGAACCCATCGGCAAGACCAACAACGTCGAGACCCACCTGTTTCAGGTCAGCTCCACCGACGAGCTGGATACTGCCATCGTCGAGTGGACGGCCTTTGACGACGACGTGTACAACGCCTTCGTCCCGTACTATCCGCTGCTGACCACCGACACGGCAGATGTCTACAAGTACTCTCCCGCGAAGGTCGTCCGCTCGGACGAGCAGCCCACCGAGGGTGTTTGGTACAAGGACCAGAAGGGCAGATACTACACCTACCCGGAGGACTGGACCAAGTCCTTCTACGGCGCACGGGATGCCCTGTCGAACCTGCTGACCTACGGCGATGTCTCCGAGAAGGACAAGGCTGCGGCCAAGGCAGACTATGCCGCCCTCCAGAAGGACATCATGGAGGAGTTTGCAGAGATGAAGGCTGCTGTCGCTGCTGCCGATACGAAGGAAGCAAAGCAGGCTGCCGCTACCACTGCAAGCAACAAGATGAGCGAGAAGGTCTACGAAAAGACCGTCAAAATGTACAATAAGCTTCAGAAGAAGCAGGAGGCCCGCGCATGGTTCGGGTCTCTGCTGAATAAAAACTCTTAAACTGAATCAGAATCGACTCCCCGGGAAGCGGAACAGCTCCCCCGGGGAGTCCTTTTTGTACAAAGAAATACCCCGGTCACTCTGCATCTACGCAGAAAGCCGGGGCAAGGAGAAAAGGGAGAATGAAAAATGAAGAAGGTAACTTAGAATAGCGTTTTCGTGTTCTGATAAACAGCCTTATACTTCTGATAGGCCTTATCATAGACCGATGCCGCCGCAGAATCGGGGTAGAGGACTTCGCTCTCAGCGGCTAGCTTCTTACCGAAGTCGCGGGTGACGTCGGTAAGGCCGACGCTCTCGGCGGCGATGATAAAATCGCCCAGAGTTTCCGTCTCACCGCTCTTGAGGCGGACGATGGGACGGTTCAGCACGTCGGCGAAAATTTGACACCAGACGCGGCTGTTGGCTGCGCCGCCGCCCAGAGGAATGGGGGAAATAGACTTCTTGGCAGCAGGCATAATTTCCATGCAGTCCCGCATAGAGAGTGCGACGCCCTCCATGATGGCGCGGACGAAAGCACCGTAATCGGTGGAAAGGCTCATGCCGAAGAAGACGCCCCGGGCGTCGGAGTCCCAGATGGGGGACTTTTCACCGGCCAGATAGGGAAGATAGACCAGACCGTTGCAGCCTGCGGGAACCTTCTCAGCCAGCGTGTTCATGTAATCGTAGACGGATAGGCCCGCAGCCTCGGCCTTCTGCTGGACGGCGTCGCCGAAGACATCACGGAACCAGCGCAGGGAGATGCCGGCGTTGTCGGTGGTCTGCAAAATGGTGTACAGGCCCTGATAGGGGCTGCGGCAGTTCAGCAGACGCTTATCGTAGATGGGCTCGCTGCCGATGTAGCAGATGCGGCCGCTGCTGCCGATGGTAAGGGCGACATCGCCCTCCTGCACAGCGCCTGCGCCCAATGTGGCCACTACGCTGTCCAGACAACCGGCAGACACCGGTGTACCGGCTTTTAATCCGGTGATGTGGGCAGCCTCCTCGGTGACGCCGCCCACGATGTCGCAGGGGTCGTAAGGGGTAGGCAGCAGCGAGAAGGGAATCTCCGCCTTTTTGGCGATCTCGCGGCTCCACTCGCCGGTGCGGATGTCGGACAGCGAGGTGAGGCTCATCCGGGGGCGGTTCATGGAGAACTTTCCGGTGAGCTTCTGGATGATGTAGCCGCTGGGCATCAGCATTTTATACGCCCGAGCCACCAGCTCAGGGCGGTTGTCGATGAGCCAGCGCAGGGAGGGTAGACAGAACGAGCCCTTGTCCAGTTTGTTCGCCGTAACGCGGAGGACGAGCTCCTCGCCGACATGCTCACGCAGCCACGCCACCTGCGGGTCGGCGCGCTTGTCGTGGTGGCCGATGGCGTTGTACACCGGCTCGCCTGCCTCGTCAACCAGCGTCATGGCATTGGTGCAGCTCAGGCCGATGGAGGCGATGCGGCTGCTGTCGATACCTTGCTGCTCAAAGCAGTTGCGTAGATTCGTCTGGACGGCGTTCCACCAGCGATGGGGATCCTGCTCGGTCCAGGACGGCTGAGGGTGTATCATGGAGTACTCCTGATAGGCGTGGGCGACAAGCTCACCCTTCAGGTCATAGATCGCACATTTCGTGCCGGTAGTGCCGATGTCGATGCCCAGCAGCAATGTTTCGTTTTGAGTCATATCCGTGGCTCTCCTCCTTTACCAATCAAAAGCGCAGTCCGTGGGAGGGCAGAGCATCCTGCTGTGCTTTCGTCATAGCGATGCCACGGTCGCCCAGAAGCAGGAAAAGCTTCGCCTCGTCCTCAATCTCCTCGATGATGTTCAGCGCCTCCTCCATGCTGCGGCCCACGGCCAAAGGACCGTGATTTGCCAGAAGCACCGAGTTGCGCTCTGCGATGAGAGGGAAGACGTGGTCGCACAGCTCTACCGAACCGGGCG